>Ga0207655_1001245_pt1 | contig 24279 bp, 23 predicted proteins | sample KBSM44metaG_FD_184398 | JGI IMG/M metagenome (GOLD analysis project Ga0207655, IMG submission 184398) | Miscanthus rhizosphere microbial communities from Kellogg Biological Station, Michigan, USA - KBS M4-4 metaG (SPAdes) (version 2) | ecosystem: Host-associated > Plants > Roots > Rhizosphere >... | reverse complement strand
CAGACCCCGGTAATCGCCTACGCCGCGCCGTTGATTGCGCTGGTGGCCATTACCAAATCCTTCCTCGGCCACTACATCGGCGCCAGCGAAGGCTTCCAGGGCTTGATCGTCAAATCCCTGCGCAGCCGTAATCGTTCGCTCTCGGCCAAATGGCTGGAACGCAGCACCGCCCTGTTCATGGTGTTGACCTGCTGGGCCGTGGCCACCTTCAACCCGAGCATCCTGGGCATGATCGAAACCATGGGCGGGCCGATCATCGCGTGCCTGCTGTTCCTGATGCCGATGTACGCGATCCGTCGCGTGCCATCTCTGCGCCAGTACTCGGGCCAGGTGTCGAATGTGTTTGTGGTGGTGATCGGCTTGATTGCGCTGTCTGCGATCGTTTTCTCGGTACTGCCCTGAAATAGCCCACAACACCGCGCCCCCTGTAGGCGCGGGCTTGCCAGCGATAGCGGTCCTTCAGCCAAGTATTCTTGAGCTGACACACCGCATTCGCGAGCAAGCCCGCTCCCACATTGGCACCTCACTGCCTGTGAGTGCTCTACACGGCACGGCCCTTGCTGTACCGCTTATGAGGGAAACGGACTTTGGCCAGTGGTCAGGAAACGCGAACTAATCCCGACACCGGTCGTCAATGACTGCATGTTCTTATCAGGCGGTAACGCACCATGGACAATCCTTTTCAGATCATCACAGACACCTTCACCCCCAACTACCGTGTCAACCTGAGTATCCAACGGCTAGATGGCAGCATCATGCTCACCCTCTCGAACGAGTCGGGTGTGGTGGCCAAGCGCATGATCAGCGCCGAACAACGCAACGACCCGCAACGACTCAAACGCCTGGTGCAAAGCATCCAGTTCGGCATCGCCATCGAGCAGGGCCACAGCGCCATGGAGATCCTGGCGGTGATGACCGATGGCGATCACCAGCGCTTGCAGCGACCGCCTACGAACACCCTGCCCTTCAGCGTCGGGCTTTAAAGCTCGCCCTTCTCGGTTTCCAGGCTCGCCTCGCCTTTGCGGCGCGGGCCTTCGACCTTCACCGACGGGAACGCCGACGAGGCGTAGCGCACCACCAGGATCGAGAACGCCAACAGCAAAATCCCACCGCACAGGTAGATGATGCCTACATCAGGCGGGTTGTGGTGGGACACGTTGGAGATCAGCAGGCGTGTCAGCGCGGTGATCGCCACGTAGATCAGGAAGCGCACCGGCATGTGGTTGGTCTTGAAGTAAATCCCGACCATTGCACCCAGCTCCAGGTAGATGAACAGCAGCAAGATGTCATCGATCTTGATGTGCCCGTTCTCCAGCATCCCCAAAAACTCCATCACCGCCGCCCAGGCCGTCACCGCACCAATGGCGAACAGCGCCAGGTAGTGGAACGACTCCACAAACAGATTGCCCAGGGACTCGGCCAGTTCATGCACGTTCTGGCGCAGCTTTTCGGCCCAGTTGATTTTCACGATGATGCTTCCTTAGGTCGACTCGACCGGATAATGCGGGTTAGACGTGACGGTTGTTCTGCATGCAGAAAAAAGGCCAGAGGCCGATATAAGATGATGGCGGGGTGACATGAGGCACGGCAAACCTGTATTTACGGGCTACATTAAAAAACTGCTACCCAAACCCCACGGTTTGGCTTACCCTTTTCACTGTATATGAATACAGTAGTCGCAAAAGACAACTATCGTGAAGGCATGTGAGGTGGTGAATGGCCGTCGAAGTGGTATACCGCAGCAGCCGAGATCTGGAGCGTTTGTTCATGGATAAAGCCGAAGCTGACCGTCATGACAAGATGCTTGAACTCGCTGAGTTGCTGGCAGAAGTGTTGCAAAAAGCCGTGCCGTCCCTGAGCGAGCAGCAGGTGGAAGAAGCCGGGATCTACATGGCGAAGAACCGCGATGTGTTTGCCAAGGCGTTCAAGAGCCAGCCGGATGCGTTGTCCGAGTTGCTGAACGCACCGGCAGAATAAAGCCCGAATTGAACAGGCCCTGAGTCACTGACTCAGGGCCTTTTTAATGCCTGGCTTATTTGTACAGCAGGCGCTCGGCCAATTCGTCCGCCACCCGTGCGGGGGAGCGCTTTTCGGCTTGGGCGTGGGCGAAGATCTCGGTCAGACGTGCGCCGATGTTCGACAGGTGTGCGGTGATGTCCGCCAGCTCTGCACCGCCGTGCTTGAGCGCGACGTAGATCAGCCCACCCGAGTTGATCACATAGTCGGGGGCGTAGAGGATGCCGCGCCCTTCCAGCTGGTCGGCAATGTCGAGGTTGGTCAACTGCGCGCTGGCGGAACCGGCCACGGCGGCGCAACGCAACTGGCCGACGCTGTGGCGATTGAACACCGCACCAACGCCGCAGGGCGCAAGGATGTCGCAGGGCGTGCTGAGCAAGGCGTCGTTGGCGATGGGGTGGGCGCCGAGTTGCTCCATGGCCAGTTGCACCTTGCCATGGTCGATGTCGCTGACCAGCAATTCAGCGCCGGCCGCATGCAGCTGTTCGGCCAGGGCGAACCCGACATTGCCCAGGCCCTGGACCGCCACACGCAAGCCTTCCAGGTTGTCGCTGCCCAGGCGGGCCATCGCAGTGGTGCGGATGCCGGTGAACACGCCCATGGCGGCATGGGGCGACGGGTCGCCGGCGGCGGTGGTGCTGGTGACGAAACGGGTGTGCTGGGCGATGCAGTCCATATCAGCCACTGAGGTGCCGCTGTCGATGGCCGTGATGAAGCGGCCGTCGAGTTTTTCGATGCAACGCCCAAAGGCTTCGAACAAGGCCGCGCGGCTTTCCACATGCACGGGGCGGATGATCACTGCCGTACCACCGCCCACCGGCAGACCGGCCAGGGCGGCTTTGTAGCTCATGCCCTGGGCCAGGCGCGCAGCATCTTCCACGGCACTTTGGTCGTCGGGGTAAGCGAGGTAGCGGCAGCCGCCCAAGGCAGGGCCCAGACGGCTGTTGTGGATGGCTATGACCGCCTTCAGCCCGGTGGCCGGGTCGACGCTCAGGTGCAGCGATTCAAGGCGGGTGCTGTGCATGAGCGCAAACATCAATGAGCTCCCGAATCACTTCTGGTAGAGGCCCAAGTATAGGCTTACGGTAAAAAACTGCCGAAGTGCGCTGGAATAAGCCGCCCGGTTTTGCAGGCCTTGCGACATAAGACTTTGGGATATTTCCCCAATGTGCTGGACGAAAATTCTCAGCAAGGCTAAAACGGGGGCATCTGCCGGAGAACGCAATGAATCCCCGCACAGCCTTTTTTGCCTGCCTGGAACGTTCGCCCCCTGCGCTGTTCGAAGCCGCGCTGTGGATTGCGGCCGAGCACGATCCGGTCGTGCAGCCGCAGGTGATCCTGCAAGACTTCACCTTGTTGCAACAACAGGTCAGCGTCGGCATGCCCATGCTGCCCGCCGACGAACTGGGCCAGCCCCTGCTGCGGCGCATGAATGACCTGGGGTTTGCCCAGGACGACTTTACCCCCCTGCGCCCCGCCGCCGCCTTGCTGGACAAGGTGCTGCAGCGCAAACGCGGGCAGCCGCTGGCCATGGGGTTGATCGCGATGGAATTGGCGCGACGCCTGAACATTCCGATGGTCGGGGTGAATTTTCCCGGCCACTTCCTGCTGCGGGTGCCGGGCGCCGATCACTTGCTGGACCCCTGTGGCGGTCGGCGTCTGTACCCCAACGATTGCCGCGAACTGCTGCACCGCCAGTACGGGCCGAACCTCAAGTTGCAGTCCGAGCACCTGCTCACCGCAGAACCTCGTTCGATCCTGCAACGGCTGTCACGCAACTTGCGCCAGTTGCACCTTTCCAACGATGCGCCGCTGGATGCCCTGATCGACGCCGAACGCGTGCTGGAACTGGGCAACGCCAGCGCCGCCGACTACCTGGCACGCGCCAGTCTATACCAGCGCCTGGATTGCCCGAGTGCCGAGCGCTTTGACCTGGAGCATGCGCTGCTGCTCAGCGAAGACCCGATCCAACGCCTGCGCCTGACCGAACGATTAGGCCATTTGCCACCCAACACCATCGTGCACTGAACCCGACTGTAGTGAGCGGGCTTGCCCCGCGCCGCGGCATACCTGACACACCACTGTGCCTGACACGCCGCTGTGCCTGACACACCGCGGCGCGGGGCAAGCCCGCTCACTACAGTCACCGGCAAGCAAGCGCCTTCCGTTGGGCGGGGTGAATCAGTGATTGCCGGGGGCCTTGAGAATATCGCCGGGCAATGGGCTTTTCGGCACATCCATGCCAGGCGAACGCACCTGGATGATCAACAGCGCCGCAATCACTGCCGGAATCGCGCAGAAGAAGAAAATCTGCTCCACCGGAATGTGCATCGCCAACAACAAGCTGCCAAACAGCGGCCCGAGAATCGAACCAAATCGCCCAACGCCGAGCGCCCACCCAGTGCCCGTCGCCCGAACATGTGCGGGGTAGAAGTTACTGGCGAAAGCATTCAGGGTCAGTTGCCCACCGATGATGCAGAACCCGGCGGCGAACACGCAGGCCACCAGGTAGCGTGGGTTGTCATGGTTCAGCCCCAGCAGAACGGTACATACCGCCGCCGCTGCCAAAACGCCAGACAGCAGGCGTACCTTGCTCTTGAGGCGATCGGCGAACCAGGCCATGCCGATGGCGCCCAAGGTGCCGGCAAACAGGAACATCGACGTCACCAGGTTGGCTTCCTTCAACGCCAGGCCGCTTTCCAGCAACAGCGACGGCAGCCAACTGATCATGAAATACAGCAGGATCAGGCTGACAAAAAACGTCGCCCAGATCAGTACGGTCGGGCGCGCATAACCGTGGCGGAACAGCTCCACCACCGTCAGCTTGCTGCCTTGTTCTTGCAGGTTATCTGCAGCACTCGCCAACGGCGGCTGCCAGCCCGGAAGCATGCGCGCCGTGACCTTTTGCAGGCGCGCATAAGGCGGCGCGTCACGCAACAAACGTGGCAAGGATTCGGGCAACAGCCACATCAGGAAAGGGAACAGCAACAACGGCGTCACGCCACCCGCCAGGAACACCGCTTGCCAGCCGTAGCCTTCGATAAACCCGGCCGCCACGAACCCACCCGCCGCGCCACCAAACGAAAAGCCGCACGCCGCCAACGTCACCATCAGGGTGCGCAGGCGCGGTGGGGAATACTCCGACATCAAGGCCATGGCGCTGGGCATCGCGCCGCCCATGCCGATGCCGCAGATAAACCGCGCAACCATCAAGGTGGTCAGTGAGTTGGCAAACACCATCAACACCGTGAGGGTGGCGTAGATCAGCACGCAGCCCAGCAGGATGCGCCGCACGCCAAACCGATCGGCCAGGGGCGTCACCAGCAACGAGCCCAAGGTGAGCCCCAGCAGGTTGGCGCTGAACACTGGGCCGAACGCAGCCTTTTCCAGACCCCAATCTTTGGCCAGGGCCGGCACCACGTAACCCAGCACCTGGGCATCGTAGCCATCGGTCACCAGCAGCATGGCCAGCAACAAGAGAATCAACCACTGGTAGCGTGACACCGGACGGGCGTCGAGTGCCGCGCGAAAGCTGGCAATCTGAGAGTGCATCGCAAGGTACCTGTTATTTTATTTTTATGGCCACGCGCAACCTTGTAGGAGCCGGCTTGCCGGCGATAGCGGTCTACCTGACACACCGCCATCGCCAGCCAACCGGGCCCCACAGGGTCAGGGGGTGTCGGGCTGGTTGGCGGGGTGAGCCTGGATAAAGGCCGGATGCTGCGCCGCCAACGCCGCCACACGACCGATACGTGGGTACGCCGTCAACGGCACCTTGAAGCGCTCGGCCGCGTACAGCTGGGGAATCAGAAACGCGTCAGCCATGCCCGGCTGTTCACCAAAGCAAAAGCCTCGGTCGCCAATCAATTGCTCCACCGCGCCCAGCCCCTGGCTGATCCAATGGCCGATCCACTCCAGCAATTGCGCCTCATCATGCCCCCACTGGCGCAGCAGGTTCTGGGTGCTGGAGTTGTGCAGCGGGTGGATATCACAGCCGATGATCGACGCCACCGCACGCTCATGGGCGCGGGTCGCCAGATCCTTAGAGAGCAGGGGTGCCTGTGGATAACGCTCGTCCAGGTATTCGATGATCGCGGGCGATTGAATCAACAACTCGCCCTCATCGGTGCGCAAAGCCGGCACGCGGCCTTGGGGGTTGATCGCCAGGTATTCCGGCTGGCGGTTGGCGCCGCCCGGTGGCACCAGCAAGTTGACCGGGATCGCGCTGAAATCCAGACCTTTGAGGGCCAGCGCGATGCGCACCCGGTACGACGAGGTGGAACGGTAGTAGGTGTAGAGTTCCATCGCCCTGCCCTCTTAGCGCGCTGCGGTTACGGTGCCCCGGCATTCGCCGAAGCCGATGGAGGCAAACCCTTCGCGGCGGCAACGGGCGCGCAGGATGATTTCGTCACCGTCCTCAAGGAACTTGCGCACCTCGCCGGACGGCAGCTCGACGGCTTTCTTGCCGCCTTCGGTCATCTCCAACAGGCTGCCGAACTGGCCCGCTTCCGGCCCGGACAAGGTGCCCGAACCGAACAGGTCGCCGGCCTGCAACTGGCAACCATTGACGCTGTGGTGGGCCACCAACTGCGCGACAGTCCAGTACATATGCAGGCTGTTGCTGAGCGCCAAGCGATGCGCCGGCAGGTTCTGCTCACGCATGGCGGCGGTGGTCAGCAGCACTTCGAGTTCGATGTCCAGTGCACCCGCGGCCTGGTCACGTTTATCCAGCAAGTACGACAGTGGTTGTGGGTCGCCTTCAGGGCGCGCCGGTTGCGCTTTGCGGAACGGTTCCAGGGCTTCGGCGGTGACGACCCATGGGGAAATCGTGGTGATGAAGCTCTTCGACAGGAACGGCCCCAGCGGCTGGTATTCCCAGGCCTGGATGTCCCGCGCCGACCAGTCGTTGAGCAGGCAGAAACCGGCGATGTGCTCGGCAGCGTCGCCAATGGCGATCGAGTCGCCCATGTCGTTGCCCTGGCCGATCCAGATGCCCAGTTCCAATTCGTAGTCCAGGCGTGCGCACGGGCCAAAGGTCGGCTCGGCCTGACCGGCCGGCAAGGTCTGGCCCTTGGGGCGGCGCACGTCGGTGCCCGAGGGGCGAATGGTCGAGGCACGGCCGTGGTAGCCGATGGGCACGTACTTGTAGTTAGGCAGCAGCGGGTTGTCGGGACGGAACAGTTTGCCGACGTTCTGCGCGTGTTCGATGCCAACGTAGAAATCGGTGTAATCGCTGATCTTCGCCGGCAGATGCATCTGGCAGTCGGCGGCGCGGTGCAGCACCTGCGCCTCGCGGGTTTGCAGCGTGCTGCCTTCGGCCAGCAGTTCCAGCAAGCGTTCACGCAACGCCACACGCGGGCCACGGCCCAGTTCGAAAAACGCATTCAACTGGCCGCCAGCCGTGGCTTCGACAGCGCGGCGGGCCTCGCCTTCGAACTCATCCAGCGCCGCCTGCAGGTCCAGGATCGAATCGCCAATCGCCACGCCCGCGCGCGGCGCCGAGCCGTTGATGCTGAACACGCCCAGCGGCAGGTTTTGCAGGGGGAAGTCCGTGTGACCGTTGGCGGAGGCTACCCAGCTGCGGGTAAGGGTGGGCTGAGTCATGGGTTATCTCCGGTTCGGGTTGAAGGTGGCGGGCAGCGAAGCCCAGCACGCGTCATAGGTGTTTTGCAGTTGCGGGCATTCCAGGGCGAACTGTGTAGGGCGCAGCACTTGGCTGGTCTCGAACATGAAGGCCATGGTGTTATCGATCTTGTGCGGCGCCAACTCGACGTTGATGGCCTTGGTGCAGGTCTCGCCGTCCGGCCCGTGGGCGCTCATGCAGCTGTGCAACGACGCACCGCCCGGCAGGAAACCTTCGGCCTTGGCGTCGTAGGCGCCCTGGATCAGGCCCATGTATTCGTTCATCAGGTTGCGGTGGAACCACGGCGGACGGAAGGTGTTCTCGGCCACCATCCAGCGTGGCGGGAAGATCACGAAGTCGAGGTTGGCCAGGCCGTGCACGCTGGTGGGCGAGGTCAACACGGTGAAGATCGACGGGTCCGGGTGATCGAAGCTCACCGTGCCAAGGGTGTTGAAGCGGCGCAGGTCGTATTTATACGGCACGTTATTGCCATGCCACGCGACAACGTTGAGCGGCGAATGGTCGAGCTCGCAGGCCCACAGCTCACCGAGGAATTTCTGCACCAGGGTGGTCGGTTGCTTGAGGTCTTCGTAATGGGCCACCGGCGTGAGGAAGTCACGTGGGTTCGCCAGGCCGTTGCTGCCGATAGGCCCAAGGTCTGGCAGGCGCAGCGGTGCGCCATGGTTCTCGGCGACATAGCCGCGCGCCTGGGCGTCCAGCAGCTCGATGCGAAATTTAAGGCCACGCGGCAGCACGACGATTTCCAGCGGTTCCACTTCCAACACGCCCAGTTCAGTGGCGATGCGCAAGCGGCCCTGCTCGGGCACGATCAACAGTTCGCCATCGGCGTTGAAGAACACGCGGTCCATGGAGCGGTTGGCGCGGTAGTGATAAATGCTGATGCCAGAGGGTTTTTCCGACCCGGTATTGGCGACCATGCCGACGAGGCCATCGATGAAGTCCGTCGGCTCACCAGGCATATCCAGCGGGTTCCAACGCAAGCGATTAGGCGTCACCGCGCCGAGCGGGCCACCAGCCAATTGCCGCTCAAGTTTGACGAAGGCAGGGTGATTGGCCGACGGCTGGATGCGGTACAGCCAGGTGCGACGGGCTTCGCTGCGCGCCATGGTGAACGCGGTGCCGGAGAACAGTTCGGTGTACAGCCCGTAGGGCGCTTTTTGCGGGGAGTTCTGGCCGACGGGCAGCGCGCCGGGCAGGGCTTCGCTGGCGAATTCATTGCCGAAGCCCGACAGGTATTCGAGGGTCATGGATCATCCTCTGAGCGGAAGTTGTTTTTATCGTAATCCAGTTACGCATAACGTAATTTGATCACCATCGACCGTCAAGCTATAAAGACGCCCATTCATCTCTCGGATTCCCGCCGCCCCATGGAAAAGCCCCGCGACACCGGTAAACAGAAAGTCCGCTCGGCCGAAGTGGGCACCGACATCCTCAAGGCCCTGGCCGAACTGTCCCCCGCCACGTCGCTGTCGCGCCTGGCCGAACACGTGCAGATGCCGGCCAGCAAGGTGCATCGCTACCTGCAAGCGCTGATCGCCTCGGGCTTTGCCGAACAGAACACCGCCACCAACCATTACGGCCTGGGCCGCGAAGCATTGCGCGTGGGCCTGGCCGCGCTGGGCAGCATGGACGTGCTGAAAGTCGGCGCGATGCCCCTGGCGGAGCTGCGCGATGAATTGAACGAAACCTGCTTTTTGGCGGTATGGGGCAACCAGGGCGCCACCGTGGTGCAGATCGAACCCGCCGTGCGTGCGGTGACGGTGGTGACGCAGCTGGGTTCAGTACTGCCCCTGCTCAGCTCCTCCACCGGACTGGTGTTCAGCGCCTATTTGCCGTCACGGGAGACCGTGGAATTGCGCGAGCGCGAAATCCAAGCGGGCACTGCCCACGCCCTGGCGGACGACCAGGCCTACGCCAGTGCCTGCGAACAGATCCGCAGCCGAGGCCTGCACTTTGTGCATGGCTTGCTGATGCCCGGGGTGGATGCGCTCTCGGCGCCGGTGTTCAACGCGGTCGGGCACGTGGCGGCGGTGATGACCGTGGTCGGCCCCACCTCCCTGTTCCATGCCGATGAAGATGGCCCGGCGGCCCAGCATTTGCTGGCGGCAACCCGGGCCGTGAGCTGGCGCATGGGCTACCAGCCCTGAATCAGTTGTCCCAACCGGCGAGGGCCACGGCCACGCGGTTTTCCAGGGCCTTGACCCGCGCGCCCGCCACCACGTAGTTGTTGGTGACCATGGAAAACACCAACCGGTGCCCGCGCGCATCATTGATGTAGCCACTGAGCGACGACACACCGCCCATGGAGCCGGTCTTGGCGTGCAGGTTGTTCTGCGCCGGCGTGCCAACCAGGCGATAACGCAGGCTGCCGCCCGTCATGCGGTCGGCGTTGCCGGCAATCGGCAGGGCGTTGTACCAGGCGTTGAACCAGGGTTGTTTGCTGGCCGCCAGCAACAGGTCGGTGAGGGTTTGCGATGACACCAGGTTGCGCCGCGACAAACCGGAGCCATCCACCTGATTCAGCGCCGCCGTCTCCAGGCCCTGGCGCTTGAGAAACCCGGCCACCGCCACCACACCCGCCGCCGCCGTACCGCTATTGGCAGTCTGGCGCCCCATGGCCTTGAGCAAGGCTTCGGACATGTTGTTGTTCGACAGCTTGAGCAGCGGCGTGATCAGCTCCTGCAACGGCGCCGATTGGTGTTCGGCCAGTACGGTGATCGCAACCGGGGAGCCCCCGCCGATGATCCGCCGTCCGGACACCACGATGCCTTGCTGCGCCAGGGCCTGCTCGAAGAGGTTGGCCACCAGTTGCGTCGGCTCCCACACACTCACCAGTTGCTGGCTCTGCTTGCCCGGCGCCACCGCACCACTGAGTTGCAACAGGTTGGTGCCATGGCGGCGGTTGATCCCATAGGTATTGCCCGGGCCGCTGACGGCGCGGTTGCTCAACTGCAGGTAGTCGGTGGGCGGGAAGATCTCCACACCCACCGGCTGGCCGACCCGCGACGGCGCCTTGGCGGTCACCAGCACGGAGCCTGCATCAAAGTCGCTGTTGGGTGACACGGTCAGTGCCGAAATCTGCGCGCCGTAGTAGGTGCTTTCATCGTCATGGGACCAATCGACACCCAGCCGTTCGGCGTCAAACCAGGTGTCGTCGAACACCAGGTCGCCCTGCACCTGACGGATGCCCTGGCTGGCGAGTTGCGCCGCCAGTGCCTGATAGTCGGCAAACTGCAGGGTCGGGTCGCCCAGGCCGCGCAGGTAGAGGTTGCCGGTCAAGCGATCGCCCTGGCGAGTGCCGTTGCTCAGCAATTGCGTGGCAAAACGGTATTGCGGCCCCAGCACATCCATGGCCGCCGCCGTGGTCAACAACTTGAGATTGGAGGCCGGCACCAGTCGCGTGCGCGGGTTGTGCTGGTAGAGCGTGGCGCCGCTGCGGGCATCACGCACCATGAGGGAAACCGTGGCGCCGTGCAGCGCCGGGTCGGCCAGCAGTTGGTCCAGCTGGGCTGAACCCGACGTCTGCGAAACACTGGCGCAACCGCCCAGCACAACACTCAAGGCAACCAGCATTGCGCTGGTGTGTATCCATTTCTGCAACCGCATCAGTAGCGTTTTCCCGCAAGGCTTCAATGGCGGCAACGCTAACAGCTCCGTTCCTTTGTGGCGAGTGGGCTTGTCTCCGGTTCAGGCTGCTGCGCAGCCCAGCGGGAGCAAGCGCCCTCGCCACAGGGCCGTCAGAAGGTCAACGTGCTGGAGACCGACACCTGGCGCGCATCGCCCAAGGACACAAACACCCGGCTCGCCGCCGAGGCGTAGTAGACGCGGTCGAACATGTTCTTCACGTTGAGCTGGAACTTGACCTTCTGCCCTTCGATCTTGGTGTCGTAGGTCGCAAACGCGTCCGCCACGGTGTAGCCCGGCAGGGTGAAGTCGTTGGTCGCATCGCCGGCGCGCTCGCCCACATAGCGAGCGCCGGCGCCCACGCGCAGTTGGTCGCCACCAAAAACATTGCCGAAGTCATACACCGCCGAGAGCGAAGCGGTGTTCTTCGCAACGTTCTGCAGGCGGTTGCCTTCCAGGGTCGGGTCCTTGTCCTTGGTGTCCAGGGCATCGGTGTAGGCGTAGCTGCCGATCAGGCTCCATTGGTCGGTCAACTGGCCGGTGGCATCCAGTTCCAGGCCACGGGAACGCACCTGGCCAGCGATGCTGTAGATGGTGTTTGCGCCAGAGCCGACTGAGACCAGCACGTTGCGTTTTTCAATGTTGAACAGCGCCGCGCTCGCGGTGATGCGCCCCGGCATATCGAGCTTGGCGCCCAGTTCCCAGGACTTGGATTTCTCCGGCGTCAGGTCGCCCGTCAACTTGCTGCCATCGGCCAGGGCCGCAATGGTGGAGTTGGGTTTGAACGATTCGGTGTAGCTGCCGTAGAACGACAGCTCGTCGGTGTAGCGATACACCAGGCCGGCACGCGGCACCCAGGCCTGGCCGTTACCGTTGGTGTTGGCGGTGAACGGCACGCCTTTGCCCGCGTATTGGTCGTACATCTGGTAGCGCGCGCCGCCCACCAGAATCCATTTGTCGGTCAGGTGGATCGCGTCCTGGAAGAACAGCGAATCGCTGCGCAGCAAGTCGGTCTGGGCACTGTCCTTGGCGCTGACGGTGGTGCCTTCCACATCGCGGCCATACACCGGGTTGAGGTAGCTGAACGCACTGCGTTGTGCCTGGCGAATCAGGTCCGCGCGATAGATCTTGCGGTACTCGTCATCCAGGCCAAACACCAGGTCATGCTGCATGCCGGCCACGTTGACCTTGCCTTCCAGGCTGAACGTGGAGAAACGGTCAGTGGTCAACGCGCCCCCGGTGCCGTCCATGCTGCGCGTCAAGGTGCCGTTGGGGTTCACGGTCACGATGCGCACTTGGCTGGCGTCGTAGGTCTCGCGGTTCCAGCTGTAGCCGAAGTGGGCTTTCCAGTCGTCGTTCAGGTCATGATCGACTTCCAGGCGGTACAGGTCGGAGCGGCCCTCCATGTTGTTGAACGGCTCATCCAGGCGACGGGTCGCAGGGATATCCAGCGGGTGGTTGGTCTTGGGGTCGATGGCGGTGCCACGGTCGAACGGCGAGAGGAATTCGCGGTGCTCGTAGGCAAACACCACTTTGGTGGTGTCGCCGTACCAGGCCAGGGACGGCGCCACCAGCGTCTCGCGGTGGGTGCCGAAGTTGCGCCAGTAATCTTCGTCTTCATGGTCGACGATCAGGCGATAGGCCAAGCCGCTGTCCCCAATCGGGCCGGTGGTGTCGAGGTTGCCGCCGCTGCCGTTCTTGCCATCACCAAAGGTCGAGCCGCGTGCGGTCAACGAGGTGGACTGCACCAGTTCAGGCTTCTTGCTGACGATATTGACCACGCCGCCCGGGTCCTGGATGCCGTACAACAATGACGCCGGGCCCTTGAGCACTTCGACGCGTTCGGCCGTGGAGTTCAGGGCACGTCCCTGCACGATGGGCATGCCGTCCTGCATGATCGAACCGTTACGGTTGTCGCCAAAGCCGCGCAGCATCACCGCGTCCTGGGTACTGGCCAGGGTATTGGCCTGGGTAATGCCGCTGATATTGCCCAGGGCATCGTCCAGGTTGCGCGGGGTCTGGTCACGCAGGACCTGGGCCGGCACCACGTTGACGGTTTGCGGAGTTTCCAGCAGCAGGCCGTGGGAGCGCATCACCGAACTGGTGGGCGGCGGCTGATAGCTGGTGCTGTCCTGGACCTGGCCGGCCCCGCTGATGGTGGTGGCGCCGAGGTTGAGGGCGCCGTCGGTGGGCACCGGTTCCAGGGCCAGGGTACGGGCATCGATCTGACGGAAGGTAAAGCCGGACTTGCCCAGCAGGCGTTGCAGGGCCTGGGTCGCACTCATCTGGCCGCTGACGGCGGGGGCGCTGAGGCCGTAGGGCGCCTCATCGGTGTAGATCACGCTGATGCCAGTGACCCGGCTGAAGTCGCTCAAGGCCTGGGGCAGCGGTTTGGCTGCCAGGGCAAAGTTGAACTGGGTGCTTTGCTGCTCCTGCGCCTGTGCAATGCCCAAGGGCAGCAACGCCAGCCCCGAAACCGCCAATACCGAGGCTCCCAGCCACTGTTTAACCAAACCGCCCGCCATCGACTTCATGCTGTGAGAACCCGTGTAGAAAACGCTGTTAATGCGAATAGATCGCAGTTTCAAGCACTACACGGATGGGCTGGCGATTTACCTCACTCCTCTTTGCAAAAAAATTTGTTTATTGCGCCTGAATGCAAAAACCCATGCGGGGGAAATGCACATGCACGGTGCCGGCACGCTCATCGATACGGCGCAGGATCAGCTCTTCACGCCCGGCAAACAGCAGCTCGCCCGCCACCGGGTCGGTACCGTAGTCGGTCGCCGAAATGGTCACCTGCTGCCCGACCTTGAAGCCGTTCAAGTCGTCGAAAACCTCATCCGGCAGCACGGCCGGGCTCGCATTGCGCGCGACGTCCAGGGCTTGCTCGGCGCTCATCGGGGTGGACGTGCCATGGCCAAAGCCCAATACGCGATCCAGCCAGGCTGCTACGGCGGGATAGGCATCCACCAACGGCGCAGTCACCGAAGAGCCCTTGAGGAACCACAACGGGTGGGCCAGGGAGAAGTCGGCAATCGAAGGCTCGCCGAACAGAAAATCCCCCGCCTGATGCTGCAATTGCTGATTGATGCGGCTGATGATCGCCGGCCATTGATGCAGGGCTTGTTCCAGTTGCACCCGCGCCGCCGTGCCACCGCTGAACAGTTTTTTGCGGTCGGCGACCAGCACCTGGATCATTTCCGGCGGCACCTTGGCAAATTTGACCGCCAGGGACTCGGGCTGGAACACCAGCGCAACGGCATGGGAAAACACCAGCGAATCCGCCCAGGCGGCAAAGCCCTGGGTGATCAATTCCTGGCCTTGGGGAAACAGGGTCGGGGCGGCTTTTTCCTGTTCCAGACGCCGGGCGATCAAGGCCGTGTCGCAGTAGATATCGGCGCCCACTTGCAGCACCGGGGTCTTGCGGTAGCCACCGGTCAGGGGCATCAGGTCCGGCTTGGGCATCACCGGCGCGATATGCACCGAGCGCCAGGACAAGCCTTTGAAGCCCAGCAACAGGCGGGCTTTTTCAGCAAAAGGGGACTGGGGGTAGTGGTGAAGAATCAACTCAGACATACCAGGCTCCGCTCGATAAGTGAGCCGCTAGCTTAGCCTGCAACACATCGATTGGGGACGATGGGAACCCATCAGTCAAATCAATGGGCTGCTCGCCGCCAGGCACTCCTTGGCGCTCTTCTTCAACTTCTTGATCAACCGTTCCTGGCGCAACGCCTCGCCCTTGCTCGCGCACTGCTCGGTGTACACCAGCGCCACGGCGGGGCTAGACAGGAAGAACCGCGCGCCCTTGCCACGCTGGTGCATGGCAAAACGGCGCACCGGGTCATTGCTGATGCCGCAGTACAACGAGCCGTTGGCGGCGCGTACCAGGTAGACAAACCAGGGTTTGGGTTCAGAAGTTTCAGTCACAGGTCGAGCCGGCAAAACCAGAAGAGCGCCCAGCTTATCAACGACTGGCCTGGAACGCCTTCAAACCACGCAGGGCCTGGCTACGCACGGCGTTTTTCACCAGCGGCGTCCAGCCCAGCAACAAACCTTTGGTGCCCAGCGCCTGACGCGACCAGCGCCACAGGTCAAAGCTGTCGTGGTGTTCACAGATCTTGCCGTCGCGAAACACAAAGCGCGCCTGAATATCGTTGACCACCGTGTTACCGGTGGCGCTGAACAGGTACGTGGCGACCCAATGTGCACCGCCGCTGCGCTCATCGCTGCGCACGTTGTCGAAGGTGAGGGAGAAGTCCTTGGCGCGCGTGGTGAGCATGCGCCACATGTCGCCAGCATCACGCCCATGCAATGGGCCGAAGGCGGGGTCGCTGAACACCACATCGTCGGTGTAGCAGGCGGCCATGGCCTCGGCGTCAAGGCGCTGGAAGGCCTGGTAGAAACGGTTGATCAGGGCGGTGTGGGCATCACTCATGGGCAGGCTCCGGGCGCTATTGTTATCCGGGTTGCACGATAGTCTGCCCATGGGCGCAATGCCATGTACATTTGCTACGTCAATGAAAGGGGTGAGGTCCGAGTTACACCCCTTCGACAGGCATCAATCAGCTAACCGCTCAGGTACCTTTGAAAGTCCCCCTGCCTTATCGACCCCGCCACGCCAACTTTGAGCAACTACAGGTTCGATAAATAGCTGGGCCATACCGTCGCCCTGAAGTTATTCAGGCTCAACGGAGTAAAAGTGCTGTCATCACGCCAAACTTATTTACCAAGCCCCAACTAAGGCACCATCCCGGCATCTCGCGCATAGGTAAACAAATCTACATCGGTTGATATACATAACCGGTGCATTGCCGTGCTCTTCTGTTTGCTGATAGTTGAAATACTGCGATTGACCCGCGCGGCAATCTGGCTGACTGTCATCCCGCTGGCGAGCATGCGCACGACCTCTTGCTCCTTGCCCGACAACTTGGGTGCCTGGGTCGGCTGGGCCAGGCATGCCTGGTCCAACTGCACACGCAGGCACTCACTGACAAACTCACGCCCTTGCACCACAGCGGTCAAGGCCTGGGGCAATTCCCGGGCAGACGCACTCTTGGCGATAATCCCCCGAGCGCCGTGGCTGAAGGCTGCACGCAGGGTCGCGATATTGGCAAACATGGTCACCAGGATCACCGGTACATCGGGGTATTGGCGGTTCAACAGTCCCAGCAAGCCATACCCATCCGCTTGCTGATTACCGGGCATGGCAAAATCAGTCACGATCACGTCACAGGGTATTCGGCCGACCAACTCCAGGAGTTGGTCAGGCCCGTCGGCCTCCCCCACGACCTTGCACTTGCCACTCGCCTCGATCACCACTTTCTGGCCCACGCGAACAATAGGGTGATCGTCAGCAATAATGATGCGAATCATCGGTTTTTCCATGATGGCAATTTGAGACCGCCAAAATACCGCGATCATGTTTCTGCAACAACCAGAAATAAAACGCTCTTAGTGCGTCAAACCCCACACTTAATAAGGCCCTTACTACTTCCTACATAAATAAGAGAAATTACATAAGGAAAAGTACTACATAGTTAGAGGATATATTCCTTCAAAGTTGAGCCAAGTAGTTCAAATACCATTCCACTTCATGGCGAAACTCATCCAACACCGGCCGGTTCAGTGCCATGCCCGTCAATTGCACACGCTCGATCAGATCCGCAGCGCCGGCCTCCAGGCCGGTTTCCCCCAGGAACGCCACGCTGCCTACCAAGCGATGCAAGCACTGTGCGGCCAGCCTGGCATCCAGGTCGGCCTGGGCATGAACCAGCACCGCCAGGTCTGCATGCGCTTCCTGGATAAGACTGAACAGCATCGGCTCCACCACATCCCAGGAGCCAAAGGCATCGATCAGGCTGGCACGATTGGGAAAGCTGCGACGACCGGTTCGGACAGTGCCCACCTCCCTCTCGACGATGCCCGCAGGCTCTGGCGGCAGCCAGCAGCGCAGCACCTCACGCAATTGCGCAAAGCCGATGGGTTTGATCAACCAGCCGTCCATGCCGCAAGCCACGCACTGGCGAATTTCTTCCGGCCCCAGGCTGCCGCTCAAGCCCAGCACGATGGCAGGGGGGCGGCCCGCCGCCTGTTCGCGGCGGCGCAGTTCACGGGTGAGGGTATAGCCATCCATCACCGGCATGCGGCAGTCGCTGATCACCAGGTCGAAATGTTCGGTCGCCAAGGCGTGCAGGGCTTGCTGCCCATCACAACAGCACTGGTAGGCCACCGCGAGTTTTTCAAGCAGTGAGCCAAGCAACAGGCGGTAAGTGCAGTGGTCATCCACCACCAGCACCCGGGCTTCAGGCGCTATTGTCGGCGAACGTCGGTTTGAAAAGTGGCCAGGCATGCTGCCCTCAATGAGAGCGATCAACTCACCCTGACTTTGCGTAATTAAGGACGATCACCTGAACCCGTGCGGGTTGGGTACAAGCAATCAAGACGGGCGCAAAATATCCGAATGCATGCAGGGCGACGATACAAAAACTACGACAAATCAGCCGATCGCCTTCGAAAATCAGGCTTTCTGCTTAAACAACCCCCTTTTGTCATTGCCACCCTGTCATTCGTAATAGTTGCATTTCCGCCTCTCCCGCCCGGCGATAAATTCCTCCCCGCTTTCCCTTAAAGCGACGCGTGCCCACCACAACCATAAAACCCATGGGCAACTTCACCGCGCCGCTCTGCCCCTGATCCGTGCATAGGAATACCGACTGTGATGAAAGACTCTCTCGCCGCCCTGGCCGGAGCCCTGCTGATCGCCCACGCCAGTACGGCGCTGGCCGCTAGCTCCGTGGACCTTTCGGTCAAAGGTGCCATTACCCCGAGCGCTTGTAGGCCTAGCCTGAGCAACGGCGGGCTGGTGGACTACGGCAAGATCTCGACCCAGGACCTGGACCCGACCGAGGTCACCGAACTGCCCAGGACCCTCTTCAAGTTGGCGGTCAATTGCGAAGGTTCGAGCTTGTTCGCGTTGAACGCCCAGGACAATCGATCCTCCATGGCGGGCCCCGCCGCCTCCTTCGTACTGGGGCGGATCAGCCCGACAAACTGGATCGCCACGTATTTCCTGACCATGGAAAACGTGGTCACCGACGACCCCAGCGCCTACCCGATCTACTCCCTGGATAACGGCTCGACCTGGATCTACAACTCCGAACGGCAGGTACCGGCTAATACACTCAGTGCTTTCGGCAATCAGACTTCCGGCACACGCGCCCCCGTCTCCCTGACAGATGTAGCGCTGGACCTGATTGTCCAGCCCTACATTTTTCCAAAAAGCCAGATCCCGGCAGGCGAAACCATTCCCCTGGACGGGTCCGCCACGTTCGAGTTGCGCTACCTATGAAGGCCTCAACGCTGTGCCGTTGCAGCACGTTCGGCCTCGTGCTCAACCTGGCCCCCGCAGCGTTCGCCGCCAGCAACGTCGACCTGGCAGTACGCGGCAACATCACCCCCAGCGCGTGCAAACCGAGCCTGGCCCAAGAGGGTCTAGTCGACTACGGCAAGATCGCCGCCCGCGATCTGAACCGCGAGTCCTTCACCCCGTTGCCGCTCACCCAGCTGCCTGCGGCCGTCAACTGCCAGGCCCCGACCCTGTTTGCCCTGAGGCTCACCGATAACCGTGCCGGCTCCAGCGCGGCCGAGCCCTACGGTTTCGGGCTCGGCCTGATCAACGCCAGCGAGCGGCTCGGTGTGTTCCACACCACCTTGCATACCCCCTTGGCAGAGAACGCGCCCATCACTCAATTGCAGTCATCAGACAACGGCCAAAGCTGGAGCGTGGTTGAAGAGAACGTCGCCTTGCCGCCGCTACGACTGGCCGCGTTCGGGGACGCTTCTTCCGGCGTCTGGAGCCCGCTGCCGATCCAAGCGCTGCGTGTGCAAATACGTGTCAGCACGCTGATCGCACCGGCCCAGGGCCTGACCCTGGATCGCGAGGTGCCACTGGACGGCTCAGCCACGCTGGACCTGATTTACCTGTAGTGCCTCACCCTCAACCCTACCTTACAAGGACTTGTGCCCATGGATAGACCCACCCTCGCCTTCCTGCTAGCCGCCCTTGCGCCTGGCGCGTTCGCTGCCAGCAGTACGGACCTGAGCGTCTCCGGGACCATCACCCCCAGAGCCTGCACGTCCGTACTGTCAAACGGTGGCGTGATCGACCACGGCAAGATGACCTCCAAGGACCTGCAACCCAGCTCCCCCACGTTGCTCGATGCGGCCGAGATGCGCTTTGAAGTGCAGTGCGAGGGAGAGACCTTTTTCACCTTGACCACCGTGGATAACCGCGCGGGCACCTCTGCCATCAACCCGAGGCACCACGGCCTGGGCATGACCGCCGAAAAAGAAAAACTGGGCAGCGTGGCGTTCTCGCTGTTCGACCCGGTGGCCGATGACAAACCGGTCAAGGTCATCACCTCAAGCAACGGCGGCGCCAACTGGTCCGCTTCGATCTACCTGGGGCATGAAGCACTGACCTCGTTTGCCGCCCTCGACGGCCCCAACACGCCCATCGCCCTGAAAACCCTGAATGCCCGGCTGCGCGCATTCACCATCATCGTGCCCGCTACCGACCTGACCCTTCTTGATGAGGTGCCACTGGACGGCCAGGCCACGCTGCAACTCAAGTACTTGTGACCCTTTTCCCTCTGCTTGCCTTGAAAGGAGCAACACCATGAAAGCCCTGAATGCCCTGATCGCCACCCTGCTGCTCACCGGGACCGGCACTGCCCTGGCCGCCTCCAGCGTGGACCTGACCGTGCGTGGAATAATCACCCCAAAAGCCTGCGAGCCGGAGCTGTCCGGCGGCGGCAATGTGGAGATCGGCAAGATTTCGGCCAAGGACCTCAATGCCGACAGCCCCACCCGCTTGCCCGACCAGACCGTGCGAATGACCGTCACCTGCGACGCGGCAACACTGGTAGCAATCGAACCCAAGGACAATCGTGCCGGGTCGGCTTCGTTACCCGATGATAGGAACTTTGGCCTGGGACTGGTCAATGGCAGCGAAAAACTCGGTGCCTTCCAGATGTACCTGCAATCGCCGGTCGGAGATGGCACGGAACTGGGGCCCATTTCCTCCAGTGACGGCGGCCTGACCTGGACCCGCTACATGTACCTGACCAACAACGGCATAACCTCCGTGGCCAATACCACCGCCATCGCCCCGGTGCCGGTGCAGTCGCTGGTCACCGATGTGGTCATCATCCCCTACATCGCCCCGGCCAACAGCCTGACCCTGACCGAGGAAGTGCCGATCAACGGTTCGACCACCCTGACCGTCAAATACCTGTAATGGAAAACGGGCGCAGCCTTCCCGGGTTGCGCCCAGCGCCGCACTCACGGATGTCCCTCAACACGGTTCCAACATCGACCATGAACACGCTCTCACGCCGCTTGATGACGCTCGGTCTCTGCCTGACCGCCACCTCCGCCCTGTGTGCCTCGAAGGTCGACGTGACATTGACCGGCAGCGTCACCCCGAGTGCCTGCACGCTGGTCCTGTCGCCCAGCGGCATCGTCGACCATGGGCGGGTGCCGGCCCGCTCGCTCAATCAGTACGAGTTCACCGAACTGCCCCTGCGCACACTGGACATGAACGTCACCTGCAACCAGCCCGTGCTGTTCGTGCTGGTCGGTGTGGATAACCGTGCCGACTCCTCCGTGGGCCCTGGCTTCTATTACGGCTTGGGCAACAACGTCCATGCCCCGGCTGAACGCCTGGGCTCGGTGGCCCTGGCCATTCGCGAAGCGGTGGGCGATGGCCAACGCGCCATTGTGCTGGCCTCCAGCAATCGAGGCCTGACCTGGTTTCCCGAAACCAACGCCTACCCGGACAACTACATGGGCTTTGCGCACCCCGGCACGCTGGTGCCGGACCCGCACAGCGTGCTCACCGCCAAGCTGGAAATCAAAACGTCGATCAACGCCGCCGCCTACCTGACCCTCGACCAAGAGGTGCCGTTGGACGGCTCCATCGTGCTAGACCTGAGGTATCTGTAGTCATGCTCCCCTTCCCTTGCGTTGCCAAAATAATTACACGGGTGTTCAACCTGGTTCGCTATGCCGGCCTCTACCTCGCCGCGCTGGCGCTGACGTTGTGGGGCCCCACCCTTGTGCTCGCCGATGGCATGGTGCCGGACACGTCGGTGGTGATCGTCAACGAGGCCGATGGCGAAGCCTCGGTGTCGGTGACCAACACCGACACCAAGCTCGCCTTGCTGCACGTCACCCTCGAAGACATTCCTGAAGACACGGCGCCGCTGCTGTTTGTCACGCCGCCGCTGACACGGGTCGAGCCGTCCAAGAGCCAGTTGATCCGTTTCATCCTGCAATCGGCCACCCCCCTGACCACCCAGCGCTTGAAACGGGTGATCTTCGAAGGCATGCCTCAGGGCCGCGCCGAAGGCCAGGCCGGGCATGCGCGAGTGGGCGTGACGGTGCGCCAAAACCTGCCGGTGATTCTGCACCCCAAGGGGCTCGCACCGAATCGCACGCCCTGGACCGGCTTGGTCTGGAGCCTGAAGAACCAGCAACTGAGTGTGAATAACCCGACGCCCTACGTGGTCCGCCTGGCTCAGGAATTGACCTTGCTGCCCGGCAAAGGCTCGGCCTTGCTGCCGCGCACCTATGTGCTGCCCGGCGAGACCTTGAGCGTGGCCGCCAGCCAAGCCCAGGCCAGCACCGTGCAGATGCAACCGGCCACCGTCTACGGGTTTGCGGTGGCGCCTTACGAAGCACCGATCACCCTTTGATCGCAGCGCCGGCGGGCCCAATGCCGGCGCCCTGATAACGAAGTGGCCTCCCATTGAAGGCCACCAGGAGCTCTCCCGTCGCGAAGGATTGACGCGGGCCTGCCTCCACTTATTCGAGTACGACTTGTGAGCACAGTTATGACTGATCGCGACGGCGAAGCCGTGCCTGGTGTTTCATCACCCCGGGCGCGCAAATGGCTGGCGGGCGTTGCGCTGAGCCTGGGCACCGTGCTGCCAACGGCTGCCGCCCTTGCCGATGAAGGCGCCGGCTCGTTCGACCCGCAAACCTTGGCCCAACGCGGGATTGACCCGCAATTGGCCAACCTGTTGCTGGAAGCCCCGCGCTTCACGGCCGGGCGCCATGCCCTGAACCTCAACGTGAACGGCCAGCGACGTGGGCGGGTCGACGTGGTGTTCAACGGGCAGGGCGTGCTGTGTTTCAACCAGGCCCTGCTGGATGCAGGCCACTTGCGCATGCCGGCCGACGATGGCGAATGCCATGCTTTTCTCGAGGCCTACCCACAGACCGTGATCGAGCAGGACCCGGCCACCCTCAGCCTGTCGCTGGTCGTGCCCACCGATGCGCTGCGCCCGACCGTGCGCGATGTGTCCGGCTACCAGACTGGCGGGTTCGCCGGGCTGCTCAACTATGACCTGAGCGGCCTGTACAACGAGTTCGGCGACGACACCAGCCGTTTCGGCTCGGCCAACACCGAGGTCGGTTTCAACGCCGGCGACTGGATCGTGCGCAGTCGCCAGGTACGCACCTGGCAAGACAAGGTGTCGCGCACCACCCACCTGGACGCCTACGCCCAGCGCACCTTTGCCGAACAGCAAGCGGTGTTCCAGGCCGGGCAGATCAACCTCTACAACCCGGTACTGGCCGGCGCACAGATCACCGGGGCCCAGGTACTCACCGAGACGGCCCTGCAGGACCAGAACCAGGGCGCCACCATCACCGGCATCGCCAACAGCCCGGCCCAAGTGGAGATCCGTCAGAACGGCACGTTGATTCACTCCACCGTGGTGCCAGCGGGGCCGTTCTCCCTCACCGATGTGCGGCGCTTGAACAGCCGCTCCGATGTGGAAGTCACGGTCAAGGAAAGCAGCGGCGAAGAACGTCGCTTCACCGTGCCCGCCGCCATGCTTGGCCTGGGCCTGCCAGCGCCGGGTTACTCGGTGGCGGCGGGGCGCGTGCGCAAGCTCGGTGCCGGTGAAGGGGCCGAGCCCTGGGTGGTCAGCGGCGGCTGGAGCGGTGCATTGCACCCACAGGTCAGCGTGGGCGCCGGTGTGCTGGGCGCCGAGGATTACCGCGCGGCGGGTGCCAGCCTGGCCTGGCTGCCGTGGCAGGACAGTCAGTTCCAGGCCTCATCCCAAGCGGCCCAGGCCACCCGCAACGGTAACGAGCAGGGCGTGCAAACCGATCTGTCGTGGTCCCAACGCCTGGGCGAACGTTGGGCCATCACCACGGCCGGCTCCTGGCGCAGCCTTGGCTACCGCGACCTCGAGGACTCTACCTACACCACCGAAACCCGTGAGCAACGCCGCTCCCGTTATCGCGATCAGCAAAGCGCGACCGCGTCCTGGTCACACCCGATGCTCGGTGCATTCAGCGCCGGGATCTCGCGCTCGTCCTCGTTTACCGGTGAGAGCAGCAGCCGCGCGCTGGCGTCGTGGGGCACCAGTTTTGGACGTGTTTCGGTGTCCGCCAGCGCCGAGTGGCAAGTGGGCGGCCGCCAGCAGAGCGATGACAGTGTGTACCTGAACATCAGCGTGCCTCTGGGCGAGAGCCGCCGCGGTCGTGCCTGGGCGCGCAATTCCGGTGGCGATCACCGCATCGGGGCCGGGGTCAGCGAACAGATCAACGACCAGTTGAGCTACCAGGTGGGCGTTGAACGTGACAGTCGCGACCGTGAGGTGGAGTCATCCATCGGTGTCTCGACGCTGCCGTATTACAGCCAATTGGACTTCAACTACACCCGCAACAATCAGGAACGTTCCAGCTATCAAGGTGGCGCACGCGGTGGCGTGGTGTTGCACGGCGAGGGGCTGACTTTTTCGCCCTACCCGGTGCGCGAGACCTTTGCGCTGATGTCGGTGGGCGACATGGCCGGCATCAAGGTCAGCACCCCCAGTGGCCCGGTGTGGACCGACTGGCAAGGCCAGGCCGTGGTGTCGCAGCTCAGCCCTTACGGCCGCAGCCCGGTGGAAGTACACACCCGCTCGCTGCCGCGC
>Ga0207655_1001244_pt1 | contig 24282 bp, 17 predicted proteins | sample KBSM44metaG_FD_184398 | JGI IMG/M metagenome (GOLD analysis project Ga0207655, IMG submission 184398) | Miscanthus rhizosphere microbial communities from Kellogg Biological Station, Michigan, USA - KBS M4-4 metaG (SPAdes) (version 2) | ecosystem: Host-associated > Plants > Roots > Rhizosphere >... | reverse complement strand
ATCGCTGATCGGCTGGAAAGAATACGAAATGGAAGTTGTCCGCGACAAAAAGGACAACTGCATCATCGTCTGCTCCATCGAGAACTTCGACCCGATGGGCGTGCACACCGGTGACTCGATCACCGTCGCGCCTGCGCAGACCCTGACCGACAAGGAATACCAGATCATGCGCAACGCCTCCCTGGCGGTGCTGCGCGAGATCGGCGTTGAAACCGGCGGTTCCAACGTACAGTTCGGCATCTGCCCGGACACCGGCCGCATGGTCGTGATCGAGATGAACCCGCGCGTATCGCGTTCCTCGGCACTGGCCTCCAAGGCTACCGGTTTCCCGATCGCCAAGATCGCGGCCAAGCTGGCTGTCGGCTACACCCTGGACGAACTGCAGAACGACATCACTGGCGGCCGCACTCCGGCGTCTTTCGAGCCGTCGATCGACTACGTCGTGACCAAGCTGCCGCGCTTCGCCTTCGAAAAATTCCCGAAAGCCGACGCCCGCCTGACCACCCAGATGAAATCCGTGGGTGAAGTCATGGCCATCGGCCGTACCTTCCAGGAATCCCTGCAGAAAGCCCTGCGCGGCCTGGAAGTGGGCGTCTGCGGTCTGGACCCTAAAGTGGACCTGACCAGCGCCGATGCCAGCAGCATTCTCAAACGCGAGCTGACCGTTCCGGGTGCCGAGCGTATCTGGTACGTCGCCGATGCCATGCGCGCTGGCATGACCTGCGACGAAATCTTCGCCCTGACCGGCATCGACCACTGGTTCCTGGTGCAGATCGAAGACCTCATCAAAGACGAAGAGAAGGTCAAGACCCTGGCCCTGTCGGCCATCGACAAGGACCTGATGCTGCGCCTCAAGCGCAAGGGCTTCTCCGACCAGCGTCTGGCCAAGCTGTTGGGCATCACCGACAAGAACCTGCGCCGTCATCGCCACAAGCTCGAAGTGCTGCCGGTCTACAAGCGCGTTGATACCTGCGCCGCCGAATTCGCCACCGACACTGCCTACCTGTACTCCACGTACGAGGAAGAGTGCGAAGCCAATCCGTCGACTCGCGACAAGATCATGATCCTGGGCGGCGGTCCTAACCGTATCGGCCAGGGTATCGAGTTCGACTACTGCTGCGTACACGCCGCCCTGGCGCTGCGTGAAGACGGTTACGAGACCATCATGGTCAACTGCAACCCGGAAACCGTGTCCACCGACTACGACACCTCCGACCGTCTGTACTTCGAGCCGCTGACCCTGGAAGACGTGCTGGAAGTCTGCCGCGTCGAGAAGCCAAAAGGCGTGATCGTCCAGTACGGCGGCCAGACCCCTCTGAAGCTGGCCCGTGCGCTGGAAGAAGCCGGCGTGCCAATCATCGGCACCAGCCCTGACGCGATCGACCGCGCCGAAGACCGCGAGCGTTTCCAGCAGATGGTTCAGCGCCTGAACCTGCTGCAGCCGCCAAACGCCACCGTGCGCAGCGAAGACGAAGCGATTCGCGCTGCCGGTTCCATCGGTTACCCGCTGGTGGTGCGCCCGTCCTATGTACTGGGCGGCCGCGCGATGGAGATCGTCTACGAACTGGACGAGCTCAAGCGCTACCTGCGTGAAGCGGTACAAGTCTCCAACGACAGCCCGGTGCTGCTGGACCACTTCCTCAACTGCGCCATCGAAATGGACGTGGATGCGGTCTGCGACGGCACTGACGTAGTCATCGGCGCGATCATGCAGCACATCGAACAGGCGGGCGTTCACTCCGGTGACTCCGCGTGCTCGCTGCCTCCGTACTCGCTGCCGGCCCACGTTCAGGACGACGTCCGTGATCAGGTGCGCAAGATGGCCCTGGAACTGGGCGTGGTCGGCCTGATGAACGTTCAGCTGGCCCTGCAGGGCGACAAGATCTACGTGATCGAAGTCAACCCGCGCGCCTCGCGTACCGTGCCTTTCGTGTCCAAGTGCATCGGCACCTCGCTGGCGATGATCGCCGCGCGCGTCATGGCCGGTAAGACCCTGAAAGAACTGGGCTTCACCAAGGAAATCATCCCTAACTTCTACAGCGTGAAAGAGGCGGTCTTCCCGTTCGCCAAATTCCCTGGCGTTGACCCGATCCTGGGCCCGGAGATGAAGTCCACCGGTGAAGTCATGGGTGTCGGTGACACCTTCGGCGAAGCGTTCGCCAAGGCACAGATGGGCGCCAGCGAAGTACTGCCTACCGGTGGCACTGCGTTCATCAGCGTGCGTGACGACGACAAGCCTCTGGTAGCCGGCGTTGCCCGCGACCTGATCGGTCTGGGCTTCGAAGTGGTTGCCACCGCCGGCACCGCCCGCGTCATTGAAGCGGCCGGCCTGAAAGTCCGTCGCGTCAACAAGGTGACCGAGGGTCGTCCGCACGTGGTCGACATGATCAAGAACGACGAAGTGTCGCTGATCATCAACACCACCGAAGGTCGTCAGTCGATCGCTGACTCCTACTCGATTCGTCGCAATGCGCTGCAGCACAAGATCTACTGCACGACCACCATTGCGGCTGGTGAAGCCATCTGCGAGGCGCTGAAATTCGGTCCGGAAAAGACCGTTCGTCGCCTGCAGGATCTGCATGCAGGACTCAACGCATGAGCATTACCAAATACCCGATGACCGTTCAGGGCGCTCGCGCCCTGGAAGAGGAGCTTCATCATCTGTCCAAGGTCGAGCGCCCGCGCCTGAGCCAGGCAATCGGTGAAGCCCGCGAGCTGGGCGACCTCAAGGAAAACGCCGAGTATCATGCTGCCCGCGAAGAGCAGGGCATGGTCGAGGCGCGTGTCCGCGACATCGAAGGCCGTCTGCAGAACTCGGTGGTGATTGACGTCACCACCATCGCCCACACCGGCAAGGTGATCTTCGGTACCACCGTGGATCTGGCCAACGTCGAGACTGACGAGCAGGTGACTTACCAGATCGTGGGTGAAGACGAAGCCAATATCAAACTGGGCAAGATTTCGGTCGGCGCGCCGATCGCCCGGGCGATCATTGGCAAGGAAGAAGGTGATGTCGTGGCGATCAAGACCCCGAGCGGTGTGATCGAGTACGAGATCGTCGAGGTCAAGCACATCTGATCGATGCCTGCGTGCGGGTCGCCTGGCGGTGGCCTGTTTCGCGGGCAGATGTGTCGGTATTGGCAGGTCTTGCCGGACGTGTCCGGTTTCGGTCAGGGCGCGCAGGTCGCGCCGCTGACCGGAATCACCGTTACTTGTAGCGGTGAATGTTGGACAGTTGCTTGTTCGGCTGAGGGTTCTTGCGGTAGATCAGCGCCATCTTGCCGATGGTCTGAACCAGTTCCGCACGGCCCTGCTTGCACAGCTCTTCGATCACGGCACGACGCTCGTCGCGATCTTCGAGCTTGATCTGGACCTTGATGAGTTCATGATCGACCAGGGCGCGTTCAAGTTCGCCCAGCACGCCTTCGCTCAGGCCGTTGCCTGCAACCATCAGGACCGGCTTCAAATCATGTCCAATGGACTTGTACTGTTTCTTCTGCTCGTTATTGAGCGGCATAATCTGACCCTTATCGTCTGATTCTGTAAAATTGGTGGCCATTTTACCCGACGGCCCGTGGCTCCGCCCAATTAATCACGACGCTTATCATCGAGGTGCCCAGTGGCGCAGCGTTCCAAAAGCAGCCATAACTGGCTGAGAGAACATTTCAACGATCCTTTCGTCAAACAGGCGCAGAAGGACGGCTACCGCTCGCGTGCGAGCTACAAGCTTCTTGAAATCCAGGAAAAGGACCGGCTGATCCGTCCCGGCATGACCGTGGTCGACCTCGGCGCGGCGCCCGGAGGCTGGTCCCAGGTGACCAGTCGTCTGATTGGTGGGCAAGGCCGGCTTATCGCATCCGACATCCTTGAGATGGACAGCATCCCTGATGTGACCTTCATTCAAGGGGATTTCACCGAGGATGAAGTGTTCCGCCAGATCCTCGCGGCTATCGGTAATACGCAAGTAGACCTTGTGATTTCCGATATGGCCCCCAATATGAGTGGATTGAGCGCCGTGGATATGCCACGCGCCATGTTCCTTTGTGAGCTGGCGCTTGACCTTGCAGGTCGGGTTCTGCGTCCGGGTGGTGATTTTCTCATCAAGGTCTTCCAGGGTGAAGGCTTCGATGTCTACCACAAGGAAGTGCGCAAAATGTTCGACAAGGTGCAGATGCGCAAGCCGACGTCGTCCCGCGACCGTTCCCGCGAGCAGTACCTGCTGGGGCGCGGTTTCAAGGGCGGTTATGAGGCACCGGCCGACTTTGAGCAAGGGCAATAGCTTTTTTCAAATGGCTTTATTTACCAAGCGTAACGAACATCTTGTAGTCAATGTTTCACAAAGGGTTACAGACGCCGCCTGCCACACCTGTAGGATCTGTAGTAAGTTAGGCCGGTGAATATCATGCGAGGCGCGCTCCAGCGTGGAGCTCGCTTCAGAGGGTAGCTAATTGAACGATATGGCAAAGAATTTGATCCTGTGGTTGATCATCGCTGCGGTCCTGGTGACCGTGATGAACAACTTCTCCAGCCCGAACGAGCCGCAGACCCTCAACTACTCCGAGTTCATCCAGCAAGTGAAGGATGGCAAGGTCGAGAAAGTTGCCGTCGACGGATTCGTCATTACAGGCAAGCGCAGCGACGGCGACACCTTCAAGACCATTCGTCCGAACATTCCGGACAACGGCCTGATCGGTGACCTGGTCGACAACAACGTCGTGGTCGAAGGCAAGCAGCCAGAGCAGCAGAGCATCTGGACGCAATTGCTGGTCGCCAGCTTCCCGATCCTGGTCATCATTGCCGTGTTCATGTTCTTCATGCGCCAGATGCAAGGTGGCGCCGGAGGCAAGGGCGGGCCGATGAGTTTCGGCAAGAGCAAGGCGCGCCTGCTGTCCGAAGATCAGGTCAAGACCACCCTGGCCGACGTCGCAGGTTGCGACGAAGCCAAGGAAGAAGTCGGCGAACTGGTCGAGTTCCTGCGCGATCCGGGCAAATTCCAGCGTCTGGGCGGCCGCATTCCTCGCGGCGTGCTGATGGTCGGTCCTCCGGGTACCGGTAAGACCCTCCTTGCCAAGGCTATCGCCGGCGAGGCCAAGGTGCCGTTCTTCACCATTTCCGGTTCTGACTTCGTTGAAATGTTCGTGGGTGTCGGTGCAAGCCGTGTCCGTGACATGTTCGAACAGGCCAAGAAACACGCACCTTGCATCATCTTCATCGACGAAATCGACGCCGTGGGTCGCCATCGTGGCGCCGGCATGGGCGGCGGTCACGACGAGCGCGAGCAGACCCTCAACCAGTTGCTGGTCGAGATGGACGGCTTTGAAATGAACGACGGCATCATCGTGATTGCCGCCACCAACCGTCCTGACGTACTGGACCCTGCGCTGCTGCGTCCGGGTCGTTTCGACCGTCAGGTAGTGGTCGGTTTGCCGGACATCCGTGGTCGCGAACAGATCCTGAAAGTGCACATGCGCAAAGTGCCAATGGGTGACGATGTGCAACCTGCCGTCATCGCTCGCGGTACTCCGGGCTTCTCCGGTGCGGACCTGGCCAACCTGGTCAACGAAGCCTCGCTGTTCGCTGCTCGTGTGGGCAAGCGCATTGTCGAGATGAAGGAATTCGAACTGGCCAAGGACAAGATCATGATGGGCGCCGAGCGCAAATCCATGGTCATGTCCGAGAAAGAGAAACAGAACACGGCGTACCACGAAGCCGGTCATGCCATCGTCGGTCGCGTCGTGCCTGAGCATGATCCGGTCTACAAGGTGTCGATCATTCCTCGCGGTCGTGCGTTGGGCGTGACGATGTTCCTGCCCGAAGAAGATCGCTACAGCCTGTCCAAGCGCGCATTGATCAGCCAGATCTGCTCGCTGTACGGCGGCCGTATCGCTGAAGAGATGACTTTGGGCTTCGACGGTGTGACCACCGGTGCGTCGAACGACATCATGCGTGCCAGCCAGATTGCCCGGAACATGGTCACCAAGTGGGGCCTGTCCGAGAAAATGGGCCCGCTGATGTACTCCGAGGACGAAGACGGCGGTTACCTGGGACGTGGCGGTGGTGGTCAGAGCTCCAGTCTTTCGGGTGAAACCGCGAAGATGATCGATCTGGAAGTGCGCAGCATCATCGACCAGTGCTACGGCACCGCGAAGCAGATTCTTACCGACAACCGCGACAAGCTGGATGCAATGGCTGACGCGCTGATGAAGTATGAAACCATCGATGCCGAGCAGATCGACGACATCATGGCTGGCCGCACGCCTCGCGAACCGCGGGACTGGACCGGTGGTACGGGTAACTCCGGTACGCCGACTGCTCCTGCCGGACCGCGTCCGGAAACACCGATTGGCGGTCCAGCTGCTGAACACTAAGGCCTGACATGACTTCTGCGCTGTACCCGACCCGGTTGCCTTGCGGCAACCGGGTTCTTGATTTGTCCCGGACCCACGTCATGGGAATCCTCAATATCACTCCGGATTCGTTCTCCGATGGCGGGCGTTTCGCCCAGCGCGATCTTGCATTGCGTCACGCCGAGGAGATGGTTGCGGCAGGGGCGACCCTGATCGACGTCGGTGGCGAGTCCACCCGGCCTGGGGCCCGTGCGGTATCGCCTGTCGAGGAAATGGAGCGTGTTGCGCCCATCGTCGAAGCGATCAATCGCGAACTCGATGTGGTCATCTCGGTGGACACCTCGACGCCAGCTGTGATGCGCGAAACGGCCCGCCTGGGTGCCGGTCTCATCAACGACGTGCGTTCGCTGCGTCGTGATGGCGCCCTCGATGCGGCTGTGGCCACCGGTCTTCCGGTGTGCCTGATGCACATGCGCGGCGAGCCGACCGACATGCAGGACGCGCCTCATTACGATGACGTGACGGGCGAGGTCGCCTCGTTCCTGCGTGAGCGTATGGACGCCTGCATCGCGGCGGGGATCGCGGCCGAGAAGATCATCCTCGATCCCGGCTTCGGCTTCGCCAAGACGCTGGACCACAACCTGAGCCTGTTCAAGCACATGGAGGCCCTGCACGCGCTGGGTCGGCCTTTGCTGGTGGGCGTATCGCGCAAGAGCATGATCGGCAAGGTGCTGGACAAGCCTGTGGATCAGCGTCTTTACGGCGCGCTCGCCCTGGCGGGCATGGCCATGGCCAAGGGCGCGAGAATTTTACGTGTGCATGACGTGGCGCAAACCGTCGATGTCGTGCGCATGATTGCTGCTGTTGAATCGGCAAAATAAGAAATCTGGAGCACCCATGAGTACTAGAAAATATTTCGGAACCGACGGCATTCGCGGTCGTGTAGGCCAATTCCCGATCACTCCCGATTTCATGCTCAAGCTGGGCTGGGCGGCCGGCATGGCCTTCCGCAAGATGGGTGCGTGCAAGATCCTGGTGGGCAAAGACACGCGGATTTCCGGCTACATGTTCGAATCCGCGCTTGAGGCCGGCCTGTCTGCCGCTGGCGCCGACGTGATGCTGCTCGGCCCGATGCCGACGCCTGCCATCGCCTACCTGACCCGCACGTTCCACGCCCAGGCGGGGATCGTCATCAGCGCATCGCACAACCCTCATCACGACAACGGCATCAAGTTCTTCTCGGGCCAGGGCACCAAGCTGCCTGACGAAGTGGAAATGATGATCGAAGAATTGCTCGACGCGCCGATGACCGTCGTGGAGTCCGAGCACTTGGGCAAAGTGTCGCGGATCAACGACGCCGCAGGCCGCTACATCGAATTCTGCAAGAGCAGCGTGCCGACCAGCACCAACTTTGCCGGCCTCAAGCTGGTGATCGACTGCGCCCATGGCGCCACCTACAAAGTGGCCCCGAACGTCTTCCGTGAGCTGGGCGCCCAGGTCACCGTGCTGTCGGCTGCGCCCAATGGCCTGAACATCAACGATGACTGCGGCTCGACGCACATGGGCGCCCTGCAGGCGGCTGTGGTTGCCGAGAAGGCGGACCTGGGGATTGGCTTCGACGGCGACGGCGACCGGGTGTTGATGGTCGATCACACCGGCGCGATCGTCGATGGTGACGAACTGCTCTATGTCATTGCCCGTGATCTGCATGAGCGCGGCCGCTTGCAGGGTGGCGTCGTCGGCACCCTGATGAGCAACCTGGGGCTGGAGCTGGCGCTGGCGGACCTGAGCATTCCGTTCGTGCGCGCCAACGTCGGCGACCGCTATGTGATCGCCGAGCTGCTGGAGCGCAACTGGCAGGTCGGTGGCGAGAACTCCGGCCATGTCGTGTGCTTCCAGCACACCACCACCGGTGATGCGATCATCGCCGCGCTGCAGGTATTGCTGGCGCTCAAGCGCACCGGTCAAAGCCTGGCCGAGTCGCGTCAGGGCCTGAAGAAATGCCCGCAGGTACTGGTCAACGTCCGCTTTGAAGGCGGCAGCGTGGACCCTGTGCAGCACCCGGCCGTCAAGGAAGCCTGTGATCGCGTCACCGCGGCCATGGGCGGTCGTGGCCGCGTGCTGTTGCGCAAGTCCGGGACAGAGCCTCTGGTGCGTGTGATGGTCGAAGGCGAGGACGAAACACAGGTCGCCGGCTACGGCGATGAACTGGCAAAACTGGTTGCTGAAGTTTGTGCCTGATTTCGGCTTGCCAGTGTTGAAACTGTTGGGTAACATCTGCGCCCACTTTGACCGACGAGGTACAGCATGCGTCGCCCTATGGTAGCTGGTAACTGGAAGATGCACGGTACCTGCGCCAGCGTCGCTGAGCTGGTCGAGGGGTTGGCCAACATGGCCATTCCCGACGGTGTCGACGTTGCAGTGTTTCCTTCGAGTCTGCACCTCAGCTTCGTTGTTGAGTGCCTTGAAGAGCAACCGATCTCTGTGGGTGCGCAGAACTGCGCACACGAAGCAGGGCAGGGTGCGCTGACTGGCGAAGTGTCGCCGACTCAGCTGGCTGATGCAGGTTGCAAGCTGGTGCTTGTAGGTCACTCGGAACGTCGCCAGATCATGGGCGAAGGTAACGGGGTCCTGAACCGCAAGTTCGCGGCAGCCCAGGCAAGCGGCCTGGTGCCGGTGCTCTGCATCGGCGAGACGCTCGAAGAGCGCGAAGCTGGCAAGACGCTTGAAGTTGTCGGGCAACAGCTCGACAGCATCATCGAAGAGCTCGGCATCGAAGCTTTCGTGAATGCGGTAGTTGCCTACGAGCCGGTCTGGGCCATTGGCACCGGGCTGACAGCCTCGCCGGAACAGGCGCAGGAAGTGCACGCAGCGATTCGTGCGCAGTTGGCGAAAGAGAATTCTGAAGTCGCGCAAGGTGTGCGGCTTCTATATGGCGGCAGCGTGAAGGCGGCCAATGCGGCTGAGCTGTTCAGCATGCCGGATATCGATGGGGGGCTCATTGGTGGAGCTTCCCTGAATGCAGATGAGTTCGGTGCGATCATTCGCGCCGCGGGAAACTGAAAAATGCTGGAAACAGTCGTAGTCGTTCTTCATCTGCTGGGTGCGCTGGGCGTTGTTGCTCTGGTATTGCTGCAGCAGGGTAAAGGTGCGGACGCTGGCGCGTCGTTCGGAGCAGGTGCATCAAATACTGTCTTCGGAAGCCAAGGTTCCTCTACCTTTCTTAGTAAGTTTACTGCTATACTAGCTGCATGTTTTTTCATAACCAGCTTGGGGTTAGGTTACTTTGCTAAAGAGAAAGCTCACCAGCTGACTCAAGTAGGTTTGCCAGATCCAGCGGTACTTGAAGTGAAACAAAAGCCGGCAGCAGATGATGTTCCGGTCCTGGAAGGACAACAGAAACCAGCCGCTGTTCCAGCTGACGTTCCTGCCGCTCCAGAACAGAAGTAACACGGGATTCGCAGCTGATATATTGGGGCTGCAAAAAGAGTTAATGCCGAGGTGGTGGAATTGGTAGACACGCAACCTTGAGGTGGTTGTGCCCATAGGGTGTAGGGGTTCGAGTCCCCTTCTCGGTACCAATTAACAAGTGAGCCCGCAATAGCGGGCTTTCTTGTAGGTGGATGTGTCAGATTGACCCCGAGCGGGTTCGGTCGTATACTTCCGCCCCAGCTTTGTCGCGGGGTGGAGCAGTCTGGTAGCTCGTCGGGCTCATAACCCGAAGGTCGTTGGTTCAAATCCAGCCCCCGCAACCAGTTTTAGCGGAGCCCCTTTTCAGGGGCTTTTTGTTAGCTGGACACTCTATTACGCCGTTTTTCGACGGCGTTTTTCATGATGGGCGCTTTGCCCATTTTTTATTGCACAGCATGCACGAGGGGGTTCAGGTGTCGAGCAAGCTAGAACAGTTGCAGGCCTTGTTGGCCCCGGTGGTCGTGGCCCTTGGCTATGAATGCTGGGGTATCGAGTTTTCGGCCCAGGGTCGTCACTCAATGTTGCGCGTTTATATCGATAAAGAGGGCGGCGTGCTGGTGGACGATTGTGCCATCGTCAGCCGTCAGATCAGCGGTGTTCTGGACGTAGAAGATCCGATCAGCTCCGAATATACGCTCGAAGTTTCTTCTCCTGGCATGGAACGCCCGCTGTTCACGATCGAGCAGTTTGCAGCCTTTGCCGGGGAACAAGTGAAGATAAAGCTGCGTTCGCCCTTCGAGGGTCGGCGCAACTTTCAAGGCCTTCTCCGCGGGGTGGAGGAGCAGGATGTCGTGGTGCAAGTGGATGCCCATGAATACCTGTTGCCGATCGATCTGATCGACAAAGCCAACATTATTCCCACGTTTGACTGAGACGCGGATCCCGCGGATCCAATGGCTTGCGAAAGGCGAGGCGTACGATGAGCAAAGAAGTACTGCTGGTTGTTGAGTCGGTATCGAATGAAAAAGGCGTACCGGCCGGTGTAATTTTTGAAGCGCTTGAAATTGCTTTGGCCACGGCCACCAAAAAGCGTTTCGAAGACGAAGTTGACCTGCGTGTGGAAATCAACCGCCACACCGGTGCCTATGAGACTTTCCGTCGCTGGACGGTCGTCGAAGAAGATGATCTTGACGATCCTGCCATCGAAACCTGGCCGAGCAAGGTAGCCCAGACTCATCCGGGCGCCGTTGTTGGCGACGTCGTGGAAGAGAAGATCGAGTCCATCGAGTTCGGTCGTATCGCTGCCCAGACTGCCAAGCAAGTCATTGTGCAGAAAGTTCGCGAAGCCGAGCGTGCTCAAGTCGTCGATGCTTATCGTGAGCGTCTGGGCGAAATCATTTCCGGTACTGTTAAGAAAGTGACGCGTGACAATGTCATCGTGGACCTGGGTAACAATGCCGAGGCGCTGCTGGCGCGTGAAGACATCATTTCGCGGGAGACTTTCCGCGTCGGTGTCCGCGTTCGAGCACTGCTCAAAGAAATCCGCACCGAAAACCGCGGTCCTCAGCTGATCCTGTCGCGTACTGCGCCTGAGATGCTGATCGAGCTGTTCCGGATTGAAGTTCCGGAAATTGCTGAAGGTCTCATCGAGGTGATGGCCGCCTCTCGTGATCCTGGTTCGCGTGCAAAGATTGCAGTTCGCTCCAAGGACAAGCGCATCGACCCTCAGGGTGCCTGCATCGGTATGCGCGGTTCGCGCGTCCAGGCAGTCTCCGGCGAGTTGGGCGGCGAACGTGTGGATATCGTGCTGTGGGATGACAACCCGGCGCAGTTCGTCATCAACGCCATGTCGCCTGCGGAAGTCGCAGCGATCATCGTCGATGAAGACGCTCACGCCATGGACATCGCGGTAGGTGCAGACAACCTGGCCCAGGCGATTGGTCGCGGCGGTCAGAACGTTCGCCTGGCAAGTCAGTTGACTGGCTGGACCCTGAACGTGATGACTGAGTCGGACATCCAGGCCAAGCAGCAAGCGGAAACCGGTGACATCCTGCGCAACTTCATCGACGAGCTGGAAGTCGACGAAGAGCTGGCTCAGGTGCTGGTAGACGAAGGCTTCACCAGCCTGGAAGAGATTGCCTACGTACCGTTGGAAGAGATGCTCAACATCGACGGCTTTGACGAAGACATCGTCAACGAGCTCCGCGCTCGTGCCAAGGATCGCCTGTTGACCAAAGCCATCGCTACAGAGGAAAAGCTGGCAGACGCCCATCCGGCCGAAGACCTGCTCTCGCTTGAGGGTATGGACAAGGATCTGGCGATGGAACTGGCGGTGCGCGGCGTTATTACCCGCGAAGACCTGGCCGAGCAGTCTATTGACGATCTGCTCGACATCGACGGCATTGACGATGATCGTGCCGGCAAGTTGATCATGGCCGCCCGAGCCCACTGGTTCGAGTAATTAGGCGCGGCCTGAGGAGAGAAGTGCATGACGCAAGTCACGGTGAAACAACTGGCCGATGAGGTCAAAACACCGGTTGAGCGCCTGTTGCAGCAGATGCGTGAGGCAGGTCTGCCGCACACCGCCGCCGATGAAGGTGTGAGCGATAGCGAGAAGCAGTCCCTGTTGACGCACTTGAAGAGCAGTCACAAGGCTAAAGTGGAAGAGCCGCGCAAGATTACCTTGCAGCGCAAGACCACCAGTACATTGCGCGTTGCTGGCAGCAAGAGCATCAGCGTTGAAGTACGCAAGAAGAAAGTTTTCGTACAGCGCAGCCCTGAAGAAATCGAAGCCGAGCGCAAACGCGAGCAGGACGAGCGTCGTGCGGTAGAAAATGCCGCCCGTCAGAAGGCCGAGGAAGAAGCACGTCTGCGCGCCGAAGAAGAAGCGCGCCGTCAGCCTGCGCCTGCTCCTGAAGCGGCTGCACCGGTTGCTGCTGCAGAACCTGAACCGGCTCCGCGCGCTGTCGCCGAGCCTGCTCAGCAAGCACCTGTTGCAGCGCCTGCTCCGGCTGCCGATGCCCGCAAGCGTGACGAGCCTCGTCGCCCTGACAAGCCACGTGCCGACGATAGCAATCGTCGCGGTGGCGGCAATGGCGACGGCGAGCGCAAGAACGCGCCGCACCGTGCCACCGTCAAGGAAAAGGCTCCGGCTGTGCGCGTCGCTCCACGTACCACCGACGAAGAAAGCGATGGCTTCCGTCGCGGCGGTCGTGGCAAGGCCAAGCTGAAGAAACGCAACGCTCACGGCTTCCAGAACCCTACCGGTCCTGTGATTCGTGAAGTGAAGATCGGCGAGACCATCACTGTGGGCGACCTCGCTCAACAGATGTCGGTCAAGGCTGCCGAGATCATCAAGTTCATGTTCAAGCTGGGCACTCCAGCCACCATCAACCAGGTACTGGATCAGGAAACTGCCCAGCTGGTCGCCGAAGAACTGGGCCACAAAGTGACCCTGGTCAGCGACACCGCCCTGGAAGATTCCCTGGCCGAGTCCCTGAAGTTCGAAGGCGAAGCTGTTGGCCGTGCGCCGGTCGTGACCGTAATGGGCCACGTTGACCACGGTAAGACCTCGCTGCTGGACTACATCCGTCGTGCCAAGGTAGCTGCTGGCGAAGCCGGTGGCATCACCCAGCACATCGGTGCTTACCACGTTGAAACCGATCGCGGCATGGTGACGTTCCTCGACACCCCGGGTCACGCCGCGTTTACCGCAATGCGTGCCCGTGGTGCCAAGGCCACCGACATCGTGATCCTGGTTGTTGCAGCTGACGACGGCGTGATGCCGCAAACCATCGAAGCCGTTCAGCACGCTGTTGCTGCCGGTGTTCCGCTGGTAGTTGCAGTGAACAAGATCGACAAGCCGGGCGCTGACCTGGACCGTATCCGCAGCGAACTGTCGGTTCACGGCGTAACGTCCGAAGAGTGGGGTGGCGACACTCCATTCGTCCCGGTCTCCGCGAAGATGGGTACCGGTGTCGACGAACTGCTTGAAGCCGTATTGCTGCAGGCCGAGGTTCTGGAACTGACCGCCACTCCATCGGCTCCTGGCCGTGGTGTCGTGGTCGAGTCCCGCCTGGACAAGGGCCGTGGCCCGGTGGCTACCGTGCTGGTTCAGGACGGTACCCTGCGTCAGGGCGACATGGTCCTGGTCGGTTCGAACTATGGCCGCGTTCGCGCCATGCTCGACGAGAACGGCAAGCCGATCAAGGAAGCAGGTCCAGCCATTCCGGTCGAGATCCTCGGCCTGGACGGTACGCCAGATGCTGGCGACGAGATGAGCGTGGTTGCCGACGAGAAGAAAGCCCGTGAAGTGGCTCTGTTCCGTCAAGGCAAGTTCCGCGAAGTCAAGCTGGCCCGTGCTCACGCCGGCAAGCTGGAAAACATCTTCGAGAACATGGGTCAGGAAGAGAAGAAGACGCTCAACATCGTCCTCAAATCCGACGTCCGTGGTTCTCTGGAAGCCCTGCAAGGCGCTTTGAATGGCCTGGGCAACGACGAAGTACAAGTGCGTGTAGTGGGCGGCGGCGTCGGTGGTATCACCGAAAGCGACGCCAACCTGGCGCTGGCTTCCAACGCTGTACTGTTCGGCTTCAACGTGCGTGCCGATGCTGGCGCTCGCAAGATCGTCGAGCAGGAAGGCCTGGACATGCGTTACTACAACGTCATCTACGACATCATCGAAGACGTCAAGAAGGCCCTCACCGGCATGCTTGGCAGCGACGTCCGGGAGAACATCCTGGGTATCGCCGAAGTACGCGACGTGTTCCGTTCGCCGAAATTCGGCGCGATCGCAGGTTGCATGGTTGTCGAAGGTACCGTTTACCGTAACCGTCCGATCCGCGTACTGCGTGAAGACATCGTTATCTTCGAAGGCGAGCTGGAATCCCTGCGCCGCTTCAAGGATGACGCTTCCGAAGTGCGTAACGGCATGGAATGCGGTATCGGCGTCAAGAGCTACAACGACGTCAAGGTCGGTGACAAGATCGAAGTCTTCGAGAAGGTCCAGGTTGCTCGCAGCCTCTAACTCGCGAGCTTCAGGAGCCATGGCAGCAGTCGTACGCAAGTGCGCCGCCGCCATGGACTCTCAACGCAACGCCCGGTCCGGCTTCTGCCAGGCCGGGCGTTTGCCGCTTTCAGACTGTACGGCTTTCGCCGTCCGGTAACAGGTAACAAGACATGGCAAAAGAATACAGCCGTACCCAACGCATCGGCGATCAGATGCAGCGCGAACTGGCGCAACTGATCCGTCGCGAGATCAAGGACCCGCGCGTGGGCCTGGTCACCATCACCGCAGTGGACGTCAGCCGTGACGTGGGCCACGCGAAGATCTTCATCACCGTCATGGGTCAGGACAGCAGCGAAGAAATCGCTCAGTCGATCAAGGTGCTGAACTCCGCCGCAGGTTTCCTGCGCATGCAACTGGCCCGCGAAATGAAGCTGCGCAGCGTGCCTCAGTTGCATTTCCACTATGACGAAAGCGTGGCCCGTGGTGCGCACCTGTCTGCGCTGATCGAGCGCGCAGTCGCCGAAGACGGCCAGCACGAGCCTGCCGCCAGGCAAGACGGTTCGGAGGAATAACGGCGTGGCTCAGGTCAAGCGTATTCGCCGTAACGTCAGTGGCATCATCCTGCTCGACAAACCGCTGGGGTTCACCTCCAACGCCGCCTTGCAGAAGGTTCGCTGGTTGCTCAACGCGGAGAAGGCCGGCCACACCGGCAGCCTCGATCCCCTGGCCACCGGCGTGCTGCCGCTGTGCTTCGGCGAGGCGACCAAGTTCTCCCAGTACCTGCTCGACTCGGACAAGGGTTACGAAACCCTGATGCAACTGGGCAAGACCACCACCACGGCAGACGCCGAAGGCGAAGTGTTACAAACTCGTCCGGTGACCGTTGGTCGCGCCGATATCGAAGCTGTGCTCCCCGATTTTCGTGGGCAAATCAGTCAGATACCGCCGATGTACTCGGCCCTCAAGCGTGATGGCCAGCCGTTGTACAAGTTGGCTCGCGCAGGGGAAGTGGTGGAGCGCGAGGCGCGTTCTGTTACTATTGCGCGCCTGGAATTATTGGCGAGCGAAGGCGAGACTGCGCGTCTGGCCGTCGACTGCAGCAAAGGCACCTATATTCGTACCCTGGTGGAGGATATTGGTGAGAAACTGGGCTGCGGTGCGTATGTCGCTGAACTGCGTCGCACACAGGCTGGCCCCTTCACTCTTGCCCAGACGGTAACGCTGGAAGAGCTTGAAGCGGTGCATGCCGAAGGCGGCAACGAGGCGGTCGACCGCTTCCTGATGCCATCGGACAGCGGCTTGCAGGACTGGCCCTTGCTGCAGTTCTCCGAGCACAGCTCGTTCTACTGGTTGCACGGGCAGCCGGTAAGAGTCCCGGATGCGCCGAAATTCGGCATGGTACGGGTACAGGATCACGAAGGACGCTTCATCGGTATCGGTGAAGTGAGCGAAGACGGGCGTATTGCGCCGCGTCGGCTGATTCGGTCAGAGTGACCGAACCCGTCGGGTCGGGGTTGTCCTGGCACGGCGGTACGAGGGTGGCTGTTAACAGGCATGGTCACTCCTCTTTTATAGATACAGGGATTTGTCCCTGGCCTGTTGAAGCTGTTTCCCTGAAACAGTTTCCTGATAAAAGGATTGCCTCATGGCTCTCGACGTTCAAGAAAAAGCTCAAATCGTTGCTGACTACCAGCAAGCTGTTGGTGACACTGGTTCGCCAGAAGTGCAAGTTGCACTGCTGACCCACAACATCAACAAACTGCAAGGTCACTTCAAGGCCAACGGTAAAGACCACCACTCCCGTCGTGGTCTGATCCGCATGGTTAACCAGCGTCGCAAGCTGCTGGACTACCTGAAAGGCAAGGACGTGAGCCGTTACAGCGCTCTGATCGCTCGCCTGGGTCTGCGTCGCTAATCAGCGATTGCGCTAGAGGTTGGTTGTCTGTCGTGCGTCAGCGGGTTTCCGCCGGCGCATGGCAGGCTCCCAGCCTCAAGTTTTATCTGGATACACGTTTTACCCCTGGACAGTCGTCGGGCCGATTCCCCACGTTGCCCAAGAATTCGCAAGAAACCAGTTCCCCCAAGAGCCACAAAGAAGGTAGGAAACCGTGAACCCGGTAATCAAGAAGTTTCAATTCGGTCAATCGACCGTAACCCTGGAGACAGGCCGCATCGCCCGTCAGGCTTCTGGTGCAGTATTGGTCACCGTTGACGACGACGTCACCGTACTCGTGACCGTGGTCGGCGCCAAACAGGCTGACGCTGGCAAAGGCTTCTTCCCGCTGTCCGTTCACTACCAAGAAAAAACCTACGCTGCCGGCAAGATCCCTGGCGGCTTCTTCAAGCGTGAAGGCCGTCCTTCCGAGAAGGAAACACTGACTTCGCGTCTGATCGACCGTCCGATCCGCCCGCTGTTTCCTGAAGGCTTCATGAACGAAGTGCAGGTTGTCTGCACCGTCGTTTCCACCAGCAAGAAAACCGATCCGGACATCGCTGCGATGATCGGTACCTCGGCTGCCCTGGCCATCTCCGGCATTCCTTTCGACGGCCCGATCGGCGCTGCCCGCGTTGCCTTCCACGAAAGCACCGGCTACCTGCTGAACCCGACTTACGAGCAACTGAAAGCATCGAGCCTGGACATGGTCGTTGCCGGTACCGAAGAAGCGGTACTGATGGTTGAATCCGAAGCCAAAGAGCTGACCGAAGACCAGATGCTGGGCGCCGTGCTGTTCGCCCACGACGAATTCCAGTCGGTCATCAAGGCCGTCAAAGAGCTGGCCGCCGAAGCTGCCAAGCCAACCTGGACCTGGGCTCCTCAGGCCGAAGCCACCGAACTGCTGGGCGCTATCCGCTCCGAGTTCGGCGCCGCGATCTCCGAGGCCTACACCATCACCGTCAAGGCCGACCGTTACGCTCGCCTGGGCGAGCTGAAGGATCAGGTCGTTGCCAAGCTGGCCGTTGAAGAAGGCAGCCCGTCGGCTTCCGAAGTCAAAGCTGCATTCGGTGAAATCGAATACCGCACCGTTCGCCAGAACATCGTTGATGGCAAGCCACGTATCGACGGCCGCGACACCCGCACCGTACGTCCGCTGAACATTGAAGTCGGCGTTCTGCCAAAGACTCACGGTTCGGCACTGTTCACCCGTGGCGAAACTCAGGCGCTGGTCGTTGCCACCCTGGGTACTGCCCGTGACGCACAACTGCTCGACACCCTCGAAGGCGAGAAGAAAGACCCCTTCATGCTGCACTACAACTTCCCTCCGTTCTCGGTGGGCGAGTGTGGTCGCATGGGCGGCGCCGGTCGTCGTGAAATCGGTCACGGCCGTCTGGCCCGTCGTTCGGTCCAGGCCATGCTGCCTGCCGCTGACGCGTTCCCGTACACCATCCGCGTAGTGTCGGAAATTACCGAATCCAACGGTTCGAGCTCCATGGCTTCGGTCTGCGGCGCTTCCCTGGCTCTGATGGACGCCGGTGTTCCGATGAAGGCTCCGGTTGCCGGTATCGCCATGGGTCTGGTCAAGGAAGGCGAGAAATTCGCAGTCCTGACCGACATCCTGGGTGACGAAGACCACCTCGGCGACATGGACTTCAAAGTAGCCGGTACCGCCAAAGGCGTTACCGCGCTGCAGATGGACATCAAGATCAAGGGCATCACCGAAGAAATCATGGAGATCGCCCTGGGCCAGGCCCTGGAAGCTCGCCTGAACATCCTCGGTCAGATGAACAACATCATTGGTCAGTCGCGTACCGAGCTGTCGGAAAACGCTCCGACCATGATCGCGATGAAGATCGACACCGACAAGATCCGTGACGTCATCGGTAAAGGCGGCGCGACCATCCGTGCCATCTGTGAAGAGACCAAGGCTTCGATCGACATCGAAGACGACGGCTCGATCAAGATCTTCGGCGAAACCAAGGAAGCGGCTGAAGCAGCACGTCAGCGCGTTCTGGGCATCACCGCTGAAGCCGAGATCGGCAAGATCTACGTTGGTAAGGTTGAGCGCATTGTCGACTTCGGCGCATTCGTCAACATCCTGCCTGGCAAGGACGGTCTGGTTCACATCTCCATGCTGAGCGATGCTCGCGTCGAGAAAGTGACCGACATCCTCAAGGAAGGTCAGGAAGTTGAAGTCCTGGTACTGGACGTGGACAACCGCGGCCGTATCAAGCTGTCGATCAAAGACGTCGCCGCAGCCAAGGCTTCGGGCGTTTAATCGCACCGCACCAACGCTGTTGAAAAAGGGCCCTTCGGGGCTCTTTTTTTTGCCCCGAAATACGACCTCGGACGATCTCGAAGACGCCGTCGCGGGCAAGCGCGCTCCTACATGGTTGGCGCAACCCACAGAACCTCGCAAACCCGTAGCAGCACGGCTTGCCGGCGGGAGCGATTTCAAGGACGCCCCCGCCGGCAAGCCGTGCTGCTACGGAGAGCGCGCCACAGCCCTTGCTTCTGCTTTTGATCTTAGTGCGCGGTGGTGCAGACGACGCCGAACGCGACGTCAAGGCGCCAGGCCGAGCGCAGGCGTCGTGCAGGGGGATGAGCGGCAGGGATGCCGCTAGCCGTGCTGGCCATGGACGGCGCTCATATGGACGGGACGGCGTGCCCCCGGAACGGCGCCGGAGTCGAGGGAAGTCCGAAGGACCCCAGCCTGTCGCAATGGCTTTGCCTACTTTCCCCGTAAGGAAAGTAGGTCGCCCGTAAGGGGCGAAACCCTACGCCAAGACCACCACGAAAATGGATATTCACACGACCGAGAAGTCACCCGCCGACGCGGAGCGTCACACAAGGCATTCCCACGCGGAGCGTGGGAACGATCGACGAGACGGCACTGCAGCCACCTTTCCTCAAGCGAATTAATGAGTTAGGGCAAACTGCAAGGTCAGAACATGCATCTTGCAAGCGGAACTTTTCCAATCCGGGCAATCTGCACGACAACAGCGGATCCACAAATACATAACCAATTGATTTAAAAGGAAAAAATAAATCAACAAAGGTTGGCACATCGCTTGCGATATACCCAGTAACCCTGCAGCCAACAGGCTTGGCGCAGATTCTGAGAAAAACAGGAGTTACTCGTATGAAGAAGTTCGCTATCGCTGCTGCTACTGCCACCGCCCTGACGCTGACCATGGCAAACGTGGCCATGGCTGAAACCGCGACCCAGGCTCCAATGCAGGTCGCCGCGGGTGAAATGACCAAAGCCAAGGAAACCACTTCCGACACCTGGATCACCACCAAGGTCAAATCGGATCTGCTGACCGAGAAAGGCATTCCAGGCTCCGACATCAAGGTTGAAACCAACAAAGGCGTGGTTTCCCTGTCGTCGACTGTCGCTGTGACCGAAGCTCAGAAAAAGACCGCTGTTGCGATCACCAAGAAAATCAAAGGCGTGAAAGCCGTCTCGGCTGATGGCCTGAAAGCCGAGTAATCAGTTTCCCAAGAGCCTGGAGAACGGACGGTTGACGGCCAGGGAGGCCGTTGGCTGGTCGATTGAAGGTTCATGCGAAGGCCATACGGATGTGGCCATTACAAGCCCCGGCGCTCGCGTCGGGGCTTGTTCTATTTGCGTTCTCTCATTTTGCTGTCCCCCTCTGCGACACAGCACAATCGATCAAGACCCTCGAGCGATTGTGGCGTCACTCTGCCGATTGAAAAATCCTGTATATATTTGTACCCGGTGCGATACGTTGGTCCTATGGGCAAACGTGCAGAATGAAAACAATACTCCGCCTTTCCCTTTAAAGGGTGCAGGCAGGCGTGCACCCGCCGCCAAGACCTTTGTGCTGCCATTCCAATGACTACAGACAAGGCAATCCCGCTCCCATGAAAACCGTCCCCGTTGCCCTGCCGGCGGCTCCCCGGGCGCAGGTCCCACCCGGCGTCTGGCTATTGCGCCTGGGTGCAATGGTGCTGACGTTCATCATCTTCCTGATCGACTGGCTCAGCACCCTGGATGTCGCCATTGCGGTGTTGTACGTGGTCGTCATCCTGATATCCGGCGATCTGTTCAGCCGCAGGGGCGTGGCGGCGGTCTCGGTGGGCTGTGGCGCGCTGACGCTGCTGGCCTATCTGCTGTCCCACGGGGATGCCTGGCTGACCCCCGCGTTCGCCCGTTGCCTGGTGAGTCTGGCCGCCATTGCCATCACCGCCTTTCTGGCCCTCAAGAACAAGGCATCCAGGGAAGCCCTGCAGGAGCAGGTGCATCTGCTGCACCGCAGCGAGGCCTTTCTGGCCGAGGCCCAGCGCCTGAGCCAGACCGGCAGCATCGGCCTGAAGATGCCCAGCGCGCAGATGTATTGGTCGGATGAGGCGCGGCGAATCTTCCAGTTCGATGCCCAGATGCAGCCGACGCTGGAGTACATGATCGGCCGTACTCACCCCGATGACACCCAGGATCTGAAATCCCTGATCGAACAGGCCTACGCAAGGCACTCGAACATGGAAGCCGAGTTTCGCCTGCTGATGTCAGACGGCTCCTGCAAGTACGTACGCATGTTGGCGCAGCAAGTGAAGGACGCGTCGGGGGACTGCGAATACATCGGTGCCCTGATGGACGTCACGGCCGCCAAGAATGCCGAGGACGCGCTGCATCGTTCCCAGAGTCAGCTGGCCCACGTCACCCGGGTCACGACTCTGGGCGAGATGGCAGCCTCCATTGCCCATGAGGTCAATCAGCCGTTGTCTGCCATCACCACCAACGCCGAGGCCGGGCTGCGCTGGTTGAACCGCGAGGTGCCGGACGTGGGCGAGGTGCGCAGCGCCATCGACCGCATCAAGAGTGAAGCGCACCGGGCCAGCGAGGTCATCCGGCGGATCCGGGCACTGTCGCGCAAGGCCGATCCGCTGCATGTTCCGCTCGATCTGGGCGATGTGCTGCGGGAGTCGGCGGCGCTGGTGCAGCGCGAGATCCTGCGCAACCGGGTCCATCTGAATGTGCTGCACCCGGCCGGGCCGATGTGGGTCAAGGGGGATAAGGTGCAATTGCAACAGGTCATCATCAATCTGCTCATCAATGCGGTGCAGGCGATGTCCGGCATGCAGGGCAAGGCGCGAACCCTGTCGGCGGCAGTAGGGCTCACCGAGGGCGGCGACGTGCGCATCAGGGTTCAGGACAACGGTCCCGGCGTCTCGGCGCAGAATCTGCCGAGCCTGTTCAATCCATTTTTCACCACCAAACCTGAGGGGATGGGCATGGGCCTGTCGATTTGCCGCTCCATCATCGAGGCCCACGGCGGACGCATCTGGGCTGAAAGTGAACTCGGTCGCGGGGCTGCGCTGAGCTTCTCGATTCCGGCCCACGAGCAGGCCCGGTCATGAGCACTCCAGACAGCAGCCCCGTGGTGTTCGTCGTCGATGACGACCCCGCCATTCGCGCCGGCCTGGACAGCCTGCTGCGCTCCATGGGAATGCGGGTTCACGCTTACGCCTCCGGGGCCGAATTTCTGGAGCATCCATTCGACGACAGCCCGGCGTGCCTGGTGCTGGACGTGCGCCTGCAGGGGGAGAGCGGTCTGGACTTTCAGGTGCGTCTGGCTGACATGAATGTGTGCATGCCCATCGTCTTCATCAGTGGCCATGGTGACATCGCCATGTCGGTCAAGGCGATGAAGGCAGGGGCGCTGGATTTTCTGGTCAAGCCGTTCCGCGAACAGGACCTGCTCGACGCCGTGGCCGCCGCGCTGCAGAAAGACGCCAGGCGTCGTGAAACCGGCAAGGCCGCTGCCGAACTGCGCACCCGCTACAAGGCGCTCACCGCCCGCGAGCAGGAAGTCATGGCGTATGCCGTGACTGGGCTCATGAACAAGCAGATCGCTGCCGAGATGGGCCTGAGCGAGATCACGGTGAAGATTCACCGGGGCCACGCGATGAAGAAGATGCAGGCGCGCACCTTCGCCGACCTTGTGAAGATGTCCCAGGCCCTGGCGGGGGATTGAACCCAGGGTTTGTTGGCCGGCGGTCGCGGTCATACACCCGTATACTTACGGCGCCCGGCCGGGGTCGGTAACGTGTGGGCTGTTGTCGTGTGCCTTGATGCGCACGTGTTCATGTCTGCACTCAAAGGTATTCCGCTTGCCCAGCCCCCCGATGATCGCTGTCGTCGACGATGACAACGCGGTCCGCGCCAGCCTCGACAGTCTCATCCGCTCCCTGGGCTTTGTGGTGTGCCTGTTTTCGTCCGCCGAGGACTTTCTCGCCTCTGGTCAGCTGGCCACCACCGACTGCCTGATCACCGACGTGCAGATGCCGCACATGAGCGGCGTTGAGCTGCACGAATATCTGGGCACCCAGGGCATTCGGATTCCCACCATTTTCATCACTGCCTTTCCCGAGGAAAGCGTGCGCCGGCGCGCCATGAGCGGCAGCGCTGTATGTTTCCTGGCCAAGCCTTTTCAGGCGCAGGCCCTGATTGATTGTATTGAATCGACCCTGGCCTGAATCGATCCTCCGCTGTATCAATCCATGGCTGCGAACTCATTATCAGTTGATTGAGTTGAGCAATAGGTGTGCGTCTGTGCAGTACCTATTAGTGCATCGGGCACTGTATTGGGTCATTCATCCTCAACATGAATAAGCCTGTCTCTTACAAGTCCTGTGCGTCATCAACTGACGCACCGGTTTCGGTATCGCTTGATCGGTCTCTAACCCTCAAACACGGGCCTTTGCCACGGGTGGCGTGTCATTAAAACAGCGTCAATACTTTGTATTCTGGTTATTCACGAACGCTCGAAAGTTGTGCATAGATGTTGCATGGATGTTACACATTGCCCGGTTTTCTCTGAAAGAGTGAAGATTCGACCCACTGTGTCAGATTAACCTGCACCCATATGAGTGGAGTTGCTTGAGGCAACACAACTAATCGCATTGAACTTGCAGGCCTCGCCTGAAACTCTTTTGCAGTGAGATTGAACGCGATGACCATGATGCCGCTCCTGATTTGCGACGACTCCAATATGGCGCGCAAACAGTTGATACGTGCCTTGCCTGCAGATTGGGGGGTGTCGGTCACGACCGCGACTAACGGCCACGAAGGCCTGGAGGCGATTCGCCAGGGCCTGGGCGAAGTGGTGCTGCTGGACCTGACCATGCCGGACATGGACGGCTATCAGGCGCTTGCCCTGATGCGCGCTGAAAACCTCAAGGCCAAGGTCATCGTGGTGTCCGGCGATGTGCAGCAGGAGGCCGTGCGCCGCACGCGAGAGCTGGGTGCGCTGGCCTTCCTGAAGAAACCGGCTGATCCGCTGGAATTGCAACTGACCCTGCAACGGCTTGGCCTCCTGGGTGAGCGCACGGAAGCGCCGGTCATTGCGCCAAAAGCCGAACCCGTCGCCATCAGCTTTCACGATGCGTTTCGCGAAACAGTCAACGTCGCCATGGGCCGCGCCGCTGCGTTGCTGGCGCGGGTGCTGGGCGTGTTCGTGCAGTTGCCGATTCCCAACGTCAACATGCTGGAGGTGGGCGAGCTGCACATGGCGCTGGCCGACGCCCAGGGCAGCGAACGAATGACTGCCGTGTGT
>Ga0207655_1001243_pt1 | contig 24337 bp, 19 predicted proteins | sample KBSM44metaG_FD_184398 | JGI IMG/M metagenome (GOLD analysis project Ga0207655, IMG submission 184398) | Miscanthus rhizosphere microbial communities from Kellogg Biological Station, Michigan, USA - KBS M4-4 metaG (SPAdes) (version 2) | ecosystem: Host-associated > Plants > Roots > Rhizosphere >... | reverse complement strand
CACAGCCAGCAGAACCCTCTGAAACACCACGACTTACACCAGCTGGTTTGGGTGCCGGCGCAGCAGCCACTGGAGCAGGTGCGGCAACAGGGCTTGGTGATGGGGTACTAGGTGCAGCAGGAGCTGGGGTAGCCACTTTAGTTGGTTGAGCTACCGGTGTCGTTTTTTGTATCGGTGTTGCTACTTTTTCTACTTGTTTTGGTGGCTCAGGAACCTTGGCAACTTTTTCTACCATTTTAGGTGGCTCAGGAGGTTTTTCCTTAGGTTTTGGCTCCTCTGGTTTTGGAGGAGGCGGCGGCTTAATATCTTGAATAATTTGTAATTCCACAGGTTTTTCTGCTGGTTTTTGAATATTGTTTGCTAAACCTGACATTAGAATATAGGCAACAATAAGATGCAGAAAAAGCACTGCGGCAATACCAATAAGGCGCTTTGCAGATTTATTTTCTATGTCTGTAAAAGTCATGCCCATAGTTACTCCTGAAACTGTAGACAAACAATTTTTTTAAATGACTGTTTGACTAAGAATGGGTATTTGTTCTGCAAACTAACTGTTGTGAGTTATATTTGCAGAACAACCATTTAGAACTTATATGTACCTCGTACAAAGTACGTACGTCCTAAAGGATCTGCGTAACGTGGGTCATATCCCATTTGGAAGTTGTCGCCAACATTTGAAGCAGGAGGGTCTTCATCAAAAATATTTTTGATACCAGCCGTAACTTCTAGATTTTTAAAGCCTTTATAGGTGCCTGAAATGTTGTATGTTGTATAGTCGCTCACTTTGTGATTTCGATAACCAGGCTTAACAGAAGAAGTTGAATTTTGATCTTCATAACCGCGTGAAAAATTTTGTTGTAGGTTTAAAGCCCAGTTTTCATAATTCCAATTTAGGTTTGCAGTATGTTTCCAGCGAAGAATAATAGCTTGGTAATCTAGACCGCTATAAGTGCCGGCAACACTTTTCCATTCGCCATTTTGCTCGGCTTGATATTTATAGTCTGTAATATAGGTACCATCAATATTGAAACCAAAACGACCTGTAGCAGTCATTGGAGAAACCCAGCTTAAGCCGACATCGAAACCTGAAGTTTTAATTCCACCTAAATTTTGTTGTGTTGTAATAATATAATCTAATGAGCCATCAGGATTACGTACAAATTTATCTGCATATTTCACAGGGTCATCAAAAATAGCAGTTTCTGAAAGTGTAGCAATTTGCTTGTCTACTTCAATATTGAAATAGTCGAGAGTAAAGGCTAAATTTTTAATTGGTTCAAATACTAAGCCAGCAGTAAAAGACTTTGATTCTTCAGGATCTAGCGTTTTATTACCGCCATTTTGTCTGTCGAATTGCATATTACAATCACGTTCTCTTACACCACCTGGTTTTAAGACATTTCCTGGGCAGAGTACGGGATCATAATAGTATCCACCAGTATTGGTTACTGAGTTTGGTCCATTCACTTCCCAAAGTGTTGGAGCTCTGAAGCCAGTACTATAAGTAGTACGGAACATTAACTGTTTAATAGGTTCCCAACGAAGTGCAAATTTTGGATTAAATGTATCGCCAAAATCATTGTAGTCATCATAACGAGCGGCAATTTGAGCTTCTAAAGTTTTAAGAAGTGGGATATGGAATTCGGTAAATACCGATTTAATATTACGATCACCAGTATTTACTGGTTCATCAGGATCGACACCTGTGCTAGGTGCGACTCGGGCAACATCAGTAACGACTTTTGAAGTCCAATCTTCATAACGATAGCTTGCTCCAACCGCAAAACCAACGTCTCCAGCGGGTAATTTAAATATAGGTCGACTTGCAGTGAAATCAACGGTAGTTGTGTCTAGGTTGGCTTTTAAGTATTTACCTTCAACTCCTAACTCATTCCATGCATTAGCATCTTCAGGGTTTTGTGGCCCGAATGGGTTTAAAATACCATTGTTTAAAGCTTCTTGTGTTTTATCAAAGTTTAAATAGCCACTTACGATAGCATCCGATGCACTACTATGTGCATAGGTAATGCCTGAATTAATATCCCAACCATGAGTTTCACCCTCAATACCAGCAAACAATCTATGAGATTGGTTAATACTGTTACTTATACGGTTACCTGATTGTGAACGCAGATATAAAGGGATAGTTCCAGTAGCACCTGCTAAAGCTGGAGTGATACCTTTACCTGGATAATATTTACTACTAGGGTCAAGAGTCAGATCAAAAAATACATCTGGCGCAACTGAAGTAGTGACTTCACTTCTTGCATATAAATATTCTGCAATCGCGTTAAAATTATCATTTAGTTTAAAAGTAGCTCTGCCCATAGCTGAGATATCTTCAGTTTTTGGAACAATACCAATTACTGCTTGGCTATTATATTTACAAATTTGACCATCAGTCTCTACTAGAGGATTATTACCACAACCTGTAGATGCATAGGGATTACCTAATCCAGGTACATTAGCAGGGAATGAACCACTACTAGTTTTGTGGATTCCTAATTCAGGTAGTATGCCTCCACGTCGACTAACTTTACGGTCTTTGGCCATGACATCATCGCCTTTGCGATAGTCCACAACGCCAAAAACGTTATAGCCATTTTCGTCTAAATCACCAAAGCCACCAAAGATACTGTAGTCTTGTTGCTCACCACCTTTTTCTTCTGGTTTTTGATAGCCTGTGGTCAGATTAAGTCCGGTAAATTGCTTTTTAGTAATGAAGTTAATTACCCCGCCAATTGCATCTGTTCCATAAATGGAAGAGGCGCCATCTCGTAAAACCTCAATACGGTCTAACATTGCGAGTGGAATAATATTTAAGTTTGTGACACCGCTATCATATGCATTTGCAGCCAACCGACGACCATTCAGTAAAACAAGTGTCTTATTGGCACCTAAGGCTCTAAGATTCGCCGATGATCCCTCTGCTTTACTTCGGCCCACATTGCTCGCGGTAACAAAATTAGATTGGTTTGCGCTAATTTTGGCTAAGGCTTCTTCAGTTGTAGTTACCCCTTGTTTTAAAATTTCATCAACTTTTACTACTGTAATTGGTGAAGCGCTTTGAGCAGCAACTCCTTTAATTGATGAACCTGTCACAGCAACTTTTACAACTTTGACTGGTTTGTCTTCAGATGTTGATGATGGTTCGGTTTCTGCTGCTTGTGCCAGGGTAAGACACATCATGCTTAAACTAAGGGTGCTTAATTTAAGAATTGTTTTGCCGATCTTGGGGGTTACCTGAGATCGAACATTGTATTTTTTTTTCATCGTAGATTTGATCCCTTTTTGTTGTAGTTAGCGATATTGCTGAAAAGTGTTTAAGCAAAGCAAGTGCCAACTATATATTTTTCTTTTTTTAGTTTATGCAAAATACTGATAAATATTGATTTTATTATGGTTGAGGCTGTAATTCAGAGACTTGAATCAAAGAAATTATTTTTCTATTTGGAAAAAAATAATGAGTTGGCGAAAAGTTTCAAATTTATTTGTATAAAAAATAATCATTGTTTGAATCTTCATGTAATACATATCCATTTCTGTATCTTTTTAGAACTTTATGAAATGTAATTGTATAACGTAACATTATGGTAATTTCATATATTTCTATTTATAAATCAAATGGTTGATCTGTTATTTTTTGTGAAAAATAACGATTTTTTCTGAACTAGAATGAAACATTTATGACTTTTAATTGTGCATTATAGGTTAATGATGGATACGTTATATAAATATAATATTTGGCATAAACTTACTTTTATTTATATAGTCCCAGAAGTTTTAAGTGCCTAATTAAAATGTAAATTTTAAATATTTTTATATGGATTATTTTTGATCACAAAATATGGCATGAAATTCGCTTTATATTAGATAGTTACAGCTTTCTAATTTTATTGTTAGCTTTTCCATTTGATCAAATAAAAGATTGAATAAAACGGTTAGTAATTTACAAAGAAGAAAGTAGTCCGTTGAGAAAGAACTTTTCTTATGCGGATTTAGATGTTACTCAAAAGGATAATATCTTTAAAATATTAATTAAGTAGGTAGGAACTTGAAATTAAAAATTTTTAAGCTCGCCATTTTAAGTCTGGCTATTACATCAGTTTCTTGTGCTTTCGCTCAAACGCCTGCACAACCAAACAAAATATTACATGTTGCTTATGAAGCGCCTGATGATGGTTTTGACATGGTTAAAACCACCAATTTTTATAGTGGCAGTATTGCAGAAGCTATTTTCGAGCCTTTACTCAAATATGATTATTTAGCTCGTCCAGTTCAGTTAGCTCCTTATACGGCTGAAAGTCTGCCTAAGGTGGAGCAAGACGGTAAAGTTTATACATTTAAAATTAGGCCAGGTATTTATTTTACTAATGACTCTGCTTTTAAAGGTAAACGTCGTGAGCTTGTAGCAGAAGATTATGTTTATACAATTAAGCGCATTTTAGATCCTAGAAATAGGGCACCTTCTGTTTCTTTTATTGAGGGTAAATTGTTAGGTGCCGATACGGTAGTAGCTCAGGCAAAAAAAACTGGAAAATTTGATTATGCCGTCCCAATTACTGGGGTCAAAGCACTTGATCGATATACTCTACAATTTACTTTGACTCGCCAAGACTATAATTTTCCTTATATTCTTGCTTATATTGCGTTTGGTGGAGTTGCTAAAGAGGTTGTTGATTATTATGGCGACCGTATTGGCATGCATCCTGTGGGAACAGGGCCATACATGCTAAGTAAATATGTCCCGCGAAGTAAAGTCGAGTTGGTTGCCAATCCTGATTATCGGGGTTTCGTGTGGAACTTTAAGTCAACAGGAACGCCGTGGGATAACCAGCTTGTTAAAGAAATGAGCGGTAAGAAAATGCCGCAAATTGGTAAAGTTGTAGTCAGTATTATTGAAGAACAACAGTCACGATGGTTAGCTTTTCAGTCTGGTCAATTGGATTTTGATAGACTTACAGCAGATGCTGTTCCGCAAGCTTTAGATAAGGGACAACTTAAAGCATCTTTTCAAAAAAAAGGAATTAAGCATTTCCCTAATAAAGAACCTGAAATTACCTATACGATGATGAACATGCGTGATCCGGTGATTGGCGGTTTTAGCCCAGACAAGATAGCGCTTCGTCGAGCAATTACTTTGGCATATGATCAAAAAGAAAGTATAAGACAGGCTTACAAAGGGCAGGCTGTTAGAGCAGAAATGTTTATACCTGAAGGTGTAAATGGATATAACCCGAAGTACAGAAGTAGCGTAGGATACAATCCGCTATTAGCCAATAAACTACTTGATCATTATGGTTATAAAAAAGGGGCTGATGGTTACCGAAACTTACCAAACGGGAAACCTTTGGTTTTAAAAATTAATAATGAAAATAGCTCAGCATCGGTTATTCATTCTGAACTCTGGAAAAAAAATCTGGATGCCATTGGCATTCGCGCTGACTTCAAGGTGAGTAACTTTGCAGATAACTTAAAGGCTGCAACTCAATGTAAATATATGATTTGGAGTGGAGCATGGATTGCTGACTATCCTGAAGGAGACAATTTTGCACAATTACTTTATGGTCCAAACGCGGGACAGGGAAACCATGCTTGTTACCAGTCTAAAACTTATGATGCTCTTTATAATCAAGCCACCCATTTACCACCCCAACAACGTCTACCATATTATGAAAAGCTTAACCGCCAGATTGAAGCTGACAATCCGTGGATTATTCATGTAACTCGAATTCGTAATTGGTTGGTACAGCCGCAAGTTCAGGGATTTAAACCTCACCCGATGATGAATACAAACTGGCAATATCTTGATATTACCCCTGTTAAAAAATAATTTTAGATAAAGATAATTATGACTGAAAATTTAATAAAACAGCTCAAGCATTGTAGTGTCAGCCTATTATTCGCCAGTATGGCATTAACTGGATCTACAGCTCCATGTGCTAAAAGCCTAGCCGATCCCAATAAAGTTCTACGTTATGTATTCCCGACAGCTGAAACAGGTTTCGACCCAGCCTATATCCATGATTTATATTCGGCGCATGTAACCACTTCAATATTTGAAACTTTATATACGTATGACTATTTAGCAAGGCCCGCAAAATTAGTTCCTCATATTGCTACAACTATGCCCGAAGTGAGTGCAGACGGTCTGACCTATATCATTCACATTAAAAAAGGCATTTATTTTACGCCGGACCCTGTTTTTAAAGGGAAGCCTAGAGAGTTAACGGCCAATGATTATGCGTACTCTTTTAAGCGCTTATTGGATCCGAATTTACGTTCTCCCAATAGCTGGTTGTTAGAGAACAAAATTGAAGGTATGGATGTATTAATAAAAGCAGCGAATAAAACCGGAAAATTTAACTATGACCAAAAGGTAAGTGGTTTACAAACACCAGACAAGTACACTTTGGTGATTCGTTTAGTTAAGCCAGATTATAACTTTCCTTTATTACTGGCACATGACCCGACAGGTGCTGTGGCGCGTGAAGTCATCGAAAAGTATAAAGACAAAGCTGGTTTTGTCATGGGACATCCTGTAGGAACTGGACCTTATGTACTGAGCAAGTGGGTGCCAGCTTCGCGCATTGTTCTAAAAGCGAATCCTGATTATCGCGGTTTTACTTGGAACTTTGCAGCCAGTAGCCCTGAGGATGAGGTAATTGTAAAGCGCCTGAAAGGCAAACAAATGCCGCAAATAGGCACAATTGATATTCAGGTTATGGAAGAAAACCAATCACGATGGCTGGCATTTCAGCGTGGTGAGATTGATATATTTCAGCTTGAAGGGCAATTGGTTGCGAAGGCGATTAAAGACGGTAAATTAAGACCTGAACTTGCCAAAGAGGGTGTGCATTTATCTCGTATTGTTGATCCTGAAATTAGCTATATTTATTGGAACCTTAAAAATCCGGTTGTCGGGGGAATGAGTAAAGAAAAAATTGCTTTACGCCGTGCAATTGCAATGTCTCGCTCACTAGATCAAGAAATTAAATTAGTAAGAAATGATGATGCCGAGCGTCTACATTTTCCAGTTCCACCCGGTGTAGTGGGATATGACCCTCAGTATAGAACTAGTACGCCATATTCGGTGAAAGCAGCAAATTTACTATTAGATAGATATCACTATAAAAAAGATGCATCAGGTTGGCGCACTCAACCAAATGGGAAGCCCCTTGTAATTGAATATATGGCTCGCAGTGACAGTATTGGTCAGCAAAGTGCTGAACTTTGGAAAAAAAACTTTGATAGTTTGAATATTCGAATGGTGTTTAAACCAATGCTTTTTGCAGATCTAATTCGAGCACAAAAACAGTGCGAAGGTATGTTTGGTGCTTCTGCATGGATTGCTGATTATCCAGATGGGGATAATTTTATGCAGAATTTTTATGGACCCAATACGCATATGACGAACTGGTCTTGTGGCTCAATTCCAGAGTTTGACCAATTGTATCGCCAAACCCAACAAATGAAAGCTGGCCCAGAACGGGATGCACTTTATCGAAAAATGACGCGTTTGTTAGAAGTCTATATGCCTGTGCAAATGTCCTACGCCCGCTACCGAAATATGTTGGCCCAGCCGCGTGTCATTGGCTATAAAAAGCACCCCATTTTACATGCCGAGTGGATGTACTTTGATATTGATACAAATACTAAATCTAATCATTAAATGAAAAATCTGGAGATATGATGAAGAATAAAACACTAAAAATGACAACGTTATGTATGCTGGCTATAGGTATAAACCAATATGCTTCAGCTGAAACAACTCGTAGTACATTGCCACTACTTAAAGCAAAGCAGCTTCCAACATGGTGTGATTCTAATTTAAAAAAAATTCAGCAACAGATTACAGACTTTGAGAAAACACCTGTTAATGCTAACGCAGCAGCGGCACCTATTTTGGCAAAATGGGATAAAATTTTTGCTCATTTTGAAGATTTTTCAGGTCCGATAAGCTTATATAGTAACGTAGACCCAGATGCAAAGTTGCGTAAGGCGGCAGAAGATTGTGAAATCAAAATTAATCAGTTTCACACCGACATATTTCAGAATACGAAGCTATATAACTTAATTAAAAATACACAAGCAACGGACCCAGTTGATAAAAAATATCGTCAAGATATTTTGAGCCAATTTGAAGATACAGGTGTTCAACTTGAACCTGCAAAACGCGTAAGAATGAAAGCTATTCTGGATGAATTGACTAAATTAGAACAAGAATATGCCCGTAACGTTCGTGATAACCCTGAAAAACTTGAGTTTACTCCTGAAGAGATGAAGGGTTTACCAGAAAGTTATATTTCAGGTTTGAAAAAGAATGCGAAAGGAAATTATTTAGTTGGTTTTGAATATCCAGAATATCGCCCATTTATGGAGTTGGCAGACAATGATGATGCTCGAAAAAGATATCAGATTGCTTTTACAAGACGTGGTACTGAGCAAAATTTAAAACTACTCAAGCAGGCAGTAGATTTGCGTTATGAGTTGGCACAATTGTTTGGAAAAGCAAGTTATGCGGATTGGGTTTTAAAAGATCGTATGGCTAAAACCCCTGATGCTGTAAACCAGTTTTTGGCAGACATACAAAAAACAGTAGCACCCCTTGAACGTAAAGAAGTCGAAGAACTCCGAGCATTTAAAGCGCAAACTTTAAAAACGCCATTAGATAAAACTGAGATAACACGTTGGAGTGAAGCTTACTGGAGCGAAAAACTTCGTAAGAGTAAATATCAGATTGATCAGGAAAAGCTTCGTGATTATTTCCCAACTTTAGCTGCTCAAAAGTGGTTGTTTGCCATTTCATCTGACCTTTACGGTATTGACTTTAAACCTGTCAAAGTTAAAGCATGGCAGGATGAAGTTGAATATTACGATGTAGTTGATAAAAAGACAGGAAAACTTTTGGGCGGCCTATATATGGATAAATTCCCTCGTGAGGGGAAATATGGCCATGCCGCGGTTTGGGGAGTATACGGTGGTAGCACTTTAACCAACCGCTTACCAGTTTCAGCATTGGTCACCAATTTTAACCGCAAAGGTTTAAATAGTGATGAGTTAGAAACTTTTGTTCATGAGTTTGGTCATGCCTTGCATGGCATTTTGTCAAATACACGTTATGCCAGCCAGTCTGGAACATCCGTAGAACGTGATTTTGTAGAAGCACCTTCTCAAATGTATGAAGAGTGGGCGCGCCGTAAAGAAACCTTATCTAAAGTTGCCGATTATTGTGATCCAGCATGTCCACGTGTAGATGACGAATTAATTGCCCGTTTAAAAGCGGTACATAACTATGGACGTGGTTTGCGTTATGCACGTCAAACTCTTTATGCACAGTACGATATGTCACTACATACTGCCGATGCCCTAAAAGTAAAACCTTTGGAAACTTGGCAAAAAATGGAAGCCGCTACAGCCTTAGGTTATGTACCAACAACTGAATTTCCAGGTCAGTTTGGGCATTTGATGGGCGGGTATCAAGCAGGTTATTACGGCTATATGTGGTCTGAAGTTTTGGCTTTAGACATGCTTTCTGCTTATGGCGATAACCTCAATAATCCACAAGTAGGACAACGTTACCGTCAAACGATTTTATCGCAAGGTAGCCAAAAACCAGCAGCTGAACTAGTTAAAGATTTTCTTGGTCGTGAGCCTGACAATAAAGCGTTCTTTAATGAAATTACCGGACAACGGGTTAAATAAGGAATTATCACTATGCTGGCATATGTTATTCGGCGTTTATGGCAGATGATTCCAACCATGTTGGGAGTAGTCTTACTTATTTTTATTCTTTTTAACTGGGTCGGTGGAGATCCTGCCTATATTTTAGCAGGTAAGATGTCTAATCCTGAGCAGATCGAAAACATTAGAAAACAGTTAGGTGTCGATCAGCCTTATTACGTTCAACTCTGGATTTTCATTAAGCAGATTCTGACTTTTGACTATGGTGCGAGTTGGAGTACTGGCGAACCTGTTTCCCAAATTATTTTAACCCGATTAGGGCCGTCGCTCACGCTTTTAATTCCGCTCACTATTTTACAAACCGTTATTTCAATTATTTTGGCATTGGCTGTTGCAGCGGTACGAGGTTCTCTAACCGACCGTATGGTCATGATGCTATGTACTATTGCTATGTCAATTAGTATTTTGGTTTACATTATTGTTTTTCAATATGTTTTGGCTTATCAACTCAGTTGGTTCCCTGTACAAGGCTGGAGTGACACCTTTACCGAGAATTTATTTAAATTTGCCTTACTTCCAATTTTAATCATGTTGGTTGTAAGTATTGCACCGACCTTACGTTTGTATCGTAGTTTTGTGCTTGATGAAATTAATCAGGACTATGTTCGAACAGCACGTGCTAAAGGTGTAGGTGAAAGCCGAATTTTAGGTGTACATGTACTGCGTAACGCTTCAATTCCTATTATTACCGATGTGATGTCAACTTTACCTGCATTACTCATAGGCGCATTTTTAATTGAACGTTTTTTTGGTATTCCCGGTATTGGTCGAGAGGTCATTATTGCAGTTGAACGAAGTGATTTTCCTGTTATTAAGGCAATTACAGTATACATCGCAGCTGCAACCATGATTTTTAACCTGATTGCCGATTTGGTCTACAAAGTGGTTGATCCACGTGTACAGTTGAAGTAGGTGGGCTATGCTGAGCGTTTTATCAAAAAGAAAAGAACAAACAAAAGCCGAAACTCATTCATCTGGCCTGTGGAAACTTGCCATGCGACGTCTTCGGGCTGACAAAATCGCGATGTCATCACTAGCGATTGTATTGCTTTATTTTATTATCTTGATTCTATCAATGACGGGTGTGATTGCATCTGATTGGAATAAAGAAGTTGCAGTGAGCTACGCACCTCCCACATTTATAGGTGCAGATAAGACAACAGATGCTGGAAAAAATGCAGCGGCGGTTGACGAGGAATTACCGATAAATCCAGTCGATCCATTAAAAGATGTTATCAAAGAACTGAATGCGCAGATTAAGCAAAGCAAGGGTTCAGGGGATACGATTGATTACTATGGTGTGGTTGACCCATTAGCCGATGATATGAAAGCAATTGATCAGCAACTTGGCGGACATTTATTAGACCAGCAAGCCGAGCTTAAAAGTACACTTGTGTTTGGTGCTGATAAGTGGGGACAAGACGTTTTAAAGAAAACAATTAAGGGGGCTGAAACTTCAATTATTGTTGGAGTCATCTCTGCTTTACTTGCGGTAGTTATTGGTACGTTATTAGGTGCAATTTCAGGATATTTTGGCGGTTGGGTTGATGATATTCTCAACTGGTTTTATAACATTTTTACCTCAATTCCATATTTATTATTAGTACTTGCTATTGCTGCCGTGCTTCAACAAAAAGGCATTTTATCTATTGTTCTAATTTTAGGTTTAACGGGTTGGACAGGCGTTTATCGCTTAATTCGTGCCGAATATATGAAGCATACTGCACGTGAGTACGTTCTTGCTGCTAAAGCAATTGGCGTTGGACATTTCCGCCGTATGTTTATTCATATTTTTCCAAATGTCAGCCATATTGCATTGGTCCAAATGTCAATTTTGGTGGTTTCTTTTATTAAATCTGAAGTCATTTTGAGTTTCTTGGGTTTTGGTGTGCCAGTAGGTGTAGTGTCTTGGGGGAGTATGTTAAATGAAGCACAAAGTGAACTTCTTTTAGGTAAATGGTGGCAGCTAGTCGCAGCCTCTGTCGCAATGGCTGTTTTGGTGACGGCATTCTCAATGTTTACTGATGCACTTCGTGATGCATTAGATCCAAAACTAAAATAAAAGGAAGATCCAAATGATAGAACAAGAATATAAGAATGCGCCGTTACTACATGTTAAAAATTTACGAGTAAGTTTTAAAGGTGAAGATAAGCAATATATTGAAACCGTAAAAGGAATTTCTTTTGATATTCCAGCAAATACTACAGTTGCTTTAGTGGGTGAGTCAGGTAGTGGTAAATCGGTAACTTCTTTGGCAACTATGGGATTACTACCTGTAGGGCAAAGCAAAATTGATGATCAAAGTAAAATTATATTTGAAGGCAAAGACTTACTCAGTTTGTCTCGTAAAAATATGCGGAAAATCTGTGGTAAAGATATTGCCATGATTTTTCAGGAGCCGATGTCATCATTAAACCCAGTTTTTACAGTTGGAACTCAAATTGCAGAAGTGTTGTGTTTGCATATGGGGTTGAGCCGTAAACAAGCACGACAACGCGTTTTAGAGTTACTTAAAGAAGTAGGTATTCCTTCACCTGAAATTAAAATTGATGCCTATCCAAATCAACTTTCAGGTGGTCAACAGCAACGTGTCATGATTGCAATGGCGATTGCTTGTGAGCCTAAATTGCTTATTGCCGATGAACCAACCACTGCACTTGATGTCACCATTCAAAAGCAGATTATTGATTTACTCGAATCGTTGCGTAAGCGCCGTCAAATGTCGATGCTTTTTATTACCCACGATTTGGCTTTGGTTGGTGAAATTGCAGATAAAGTCATTGTGATGCGTCATGGTGAAATTAGAGAGCAAGGCGCTGCTGAACAGGTTCTGGAACAGCCTAAAGATGTATATACCCGAGCATTACTTTACTGTCGTCCACAAATATCACAGCGTCCTTATCGATTGCCTGTGACCAGCGATTTTATGTACCAAGAAGATAATATCTTGGTTGAGAAAAGTTTTGATGCTTCAGAAATTCCGCAGCGCAAACGTGGCTTAAATGGCGATGAGCAAATTATTTTAGAAGTAAAAGATCTGAAAAAAAGCTTTTATAGTCGTAAAGGATTATTTGGCAAAGAAGAGTTTCAGGCTGTAAAAGGAGTTTCTTTTAAACTTGCTAAAGGAAAAACTTTAGGTTTAGTCGGTGAATCTGGTTCAGGTAAAACAACCGTTGGGCTACTACTCATGCGGTTACATGAAGCTTCAGGTGGGCAGGCTTTCATTGAGGGAAAAGATATTCTTTCATTAACTGAGAAAGAGTTTGCTAAGTATCAACGGAAAATCCAGATTATCTTTCAAAACCCATATGCCTCTCTTAATCCACGCTTTACAGTTGGACAAATTTTATTAGAACCCATGCAAATCCATAATATTGGTAAAGATGATGCTGAGCGTAAACAAATTGCGCTTGGACTACTTGAGCGAGTGAATTTACCAGAACAAGCTTACTATCGATATCCACATGAGTTTTCGGGTGGTCAACGTCAGCGTATTGCAATTGCACGTTGTTTAACGCTAAAGCCTGAAATTTTGATTTGTGATGAATCTGTTTCGGCGCTCGATGTTTCAGTCCAAGCGCAGGTACTTAACTTATTACAAGACTTACAAGATGAGTTTGGACTCAGTTATATCTTTATTTCACACGACTTATCGGTTGTGAAATATATATCTGATCAGGTCATGGTCATGAATCATGGTGAAGTTGTTGAAATTGCTAATTCGGATGAGCTCTATGCACATCCTCAACATGATTATACCAAACGACTATTACAAGCTATTCCTCAAGGGATTCACCACGTTTCATAAGCGTAAAGTTATGTCGTTAAAGGCACTTTCAAGTGCCTTTTTATTTGGTTTATCGCGTAAATGCTTATAAAATAAGAGAGTAAAAATACAGTAGTTTAGTCTTGCTATGTGTGCCAACTTTAAGCCTTTGACTCTTGCCCAATTACAGCAACTTCAGTTGCCTGTGGTCGGCTTTAGCTATGCCGAAGAGGTTTACCCTGCGGGGACAATGCCGCTATTATTTAAATCACCACAAGGTCTTGAGTGGCGTGAAGTCATGTTTGGTTTAGTTCCAAAATGGGCTGAAGATACAAACATAGCAAAACATACCTACAATGCCCGTCATGAAACGATTTTCCAAAAACCGAGTTTTCAAGAAGCTGCACTTAAATGTAAGTTCGGTGTGATTCCGGTGACTGAATTCTATGAAAGTAAATATATAAATGATAAACCTGAGCGGTGGGGTGTACGCCGTAAAGATGGACAGGCTTTTTTTATTGCAGCAATCTATGAAATTTGCAAAATAAATGAAACGATTATTCGTTCTGCAAGTATGTTGACCATGGATGCCATAGACCATCCTATGATGAAAGATTTTCACGAGCCTGGAGATGTCAAAAGATCAGTTATTGTGATCCCACATGACCGATTAGAAGAGTGGTTGAGTTTGGAATTACCTGATATTTCAAGCTTTATCGAAGGTTTTCCAGTTGAAGAATTTGAATGCTCGCATGTACCAAAAGAAAAAATTATAAAACCTACACCACAGTTAAGTATGTTTGACTAACATAAATAAAATCAAGATGAGGTTATTGATGTCAAATCTGAATCAATAACCTATATTGCTTATTCAATAGTTTTACTTAATGTTTGCACTTCTGAATCTTGAGCTAGATAGCTCAACTCAATTGGTGAAATCACAAAAGTGGTATTGTCTGATGTCTGTTTAAATACAAAGCCATATTCAAAAGACTGACTATTTTTACTTGGTAACCAGAATAGATAAGGACATCCTGTGTAACTACCGTCCCAACCCATTTCTCTTGCTAAAGCTAAAGCCGTATCTGATTTCGCAATGATTTCTTTGAGAGACTCTTTATCTCTTGTTGAAACATCACCATCATCGTCTGCAAATGTTTGTAGGAACTCATTTAAGGGAGTGAGTTCTTCCCAGTTGTGTTCTATTGTCGAGAAATGATATCCATATAGCATCATGTGCGCTTTCTTCCATCTTGTTATTGTGTGATTGAACATAACAAGAAATACATGAAAAGAAAATGGATAAATCTGATTTAAGTTGTTTATTTTTCATAACTTATAGATTGTTTTTTGTACGAAATAAAGGCTTCTTTTAAACACTATAATTATTCATATTAGCTATATAGCATGCACAGAAAGCAGCGCTTACCTAATGATTAAGATAAATGACTATTTTAGTAAATCAAACTGTTGGCGAATACTGAATTGTTCATAATTCACTTATAATAGAAATGAAACTATGTAGAGCATATTTATGTTTATAACAACTACGCGCCCACAAGATACTTTGATTAATCAGCTTCTTCCAGTTTTGGAACAAGCGAGCCAGATTTTATTACAAGAATATCAAAATTATTCTGCGGGTTATGAGTTTACTATTCACGAAAAACAAGATGATTCACCTGTAACTCAAGCAGATTTAAAAGTGAACCTTTTCTTATTAAAGCACTTAGCAGAGATTACGCCAGACTTGCCGGTTTTGTCTGAAGAAAGTGATTATAGTGCTCGGCATGAGTGGTTCACATGCTGGATGTTGGATCCTCTTGATGGAACTAAAGAATTCATACATGAGCGTGATGAGTTTACGATCAACCTAAGTTTGATTAAGGGTAAAGAAACGATCTTTTCAGTTATTGCTGTGCCATGTGAACAAGTCGTGTACTTAGGATATTTGCAAGATTTACCTTTTAAATATAGTTTCACTCAAAAACAGTGGTATCAATATCAAATAACTTCGTTTTCGCCAGATGAGCCTATACAAATAGGACTTAGCCATGGCAGTAAAAATCCGAAATATCAAAAATTTATTCAACCTATTGAAGATAAATATAGCATTATTCGACGAGAAGCAGGAAGTGCCTACAAATTCTGCATGATGTTGGAAGGTGAAATCGATATTTACCCGCGATTCCATCCAACCTCTGAATGGGACACAAGTTCTGGTCAAGGTTTGTTAGAAAGTATAGGCGGTGGCTTACTTACCCTTTATGGAAAACCTTTTGAATATAATCAGAGACAGACGGTTTTAAATAAGGGCTTTATCGCATTTCGTGATCAAGAAAGCAAAAAAATAGCATTCGAAGCCTTGGCCCAAGCAGGTGTTATTGATTGAGAGTTATGCCAGACATGTTATAGTGGCAAAGTATTGAAAAAAGATGACAAGATAAAAATGGCACTCGATTTATTGCCTAAAAGTATGTTTGAAGCAATTGATTTATTGCCCGATGCTTCAACTCCTGTAACCTTATTTACGCGTCATTCTCTAAGAGAACTTGTGGATGGGCAGGGCTTAGCTGGATATGATCTCCAACTCACTCCTCAAGGGCGTGAGCTTGCGCAGGCATGGGGTAACTATTTAATTAAAAATACAGATCGTGTTATTCAGCATTGTATTTCAAGCCCAATACAACGTTGTGTCGATACGGCTGCGCTCATGATCGAAGGGGCTGATGCCGTAAGCCCTGAATTTAATACACATACGATTGAAATTATTGAGCAAGGACTACTGGTTGAGCCAGGGAGTTTTGTACTAGACATACAACAAGCTGCCCCTTATTTTAAAAAGCAAGGTGCTTTGGGTTTTATTAATAGTTTTGTAAATAATGCATTACCTGGTATGAAACACCCAATTACTGGTGTTTTAGATGTACTAGAGCTTATTTATCATACGCATCCTAAAACTCAAGGTGGGCTTAGTTTAGCTGTCAGCCATGACACTATTATTGCTGCAATTGTTGCTGTAATTTCTGGTGAAAATGAAATTAAGAAAGAAGATTGGCCTGAAATGATGGAAGGCCTATTTGTATGGTTTGAAGGCGAAGAATTTCCAAATTGCAAATTAAAATGGATTTGGAGAGGCAAGGCCTATGAGTTAAATGTAGCCAAATTTGGAAAAACGCTATAAGCTCAAAAATGATAGATAATAAAAAAAGCCCAATAGGGCTTTTTTTACATGCTTTAATTAGTTAGCTAACGCTTTAACTTGAGCATTTAAACGGCTCTTATGACGAGCAGCTTTATTTTTGTGGATGATGCCTTTATCAGCCATACGGTCGATTACAGGAACAGCTTTTTGGTAAGCTTCTGTAGCAACAGCATGGTCACCACCAGCAATTGCACTTAAAGTACGTTTGATGTATGTACGAACCATAGAACGCAAGCTTGCGTTGTGTTTACGTGCAGTAACGTTTTGACGCGCACGTTTTTTAGCTTGAGCAGAGTTTGCCACTCTTGCACTCCTTGAAAATAAGTTGGTCTGGGCGGGCTGTGGTCAATCCAGTAAACTGGTGCAACCATCACCAGCCCGTAAACAAGTGCCATATTGTGATGAATAGACACCGTGAAGTCAAGCCTTGAGAACGTTTTAAGCTGTTTTAGGGGCTGTTAAAACGGTAAGAAAAGGTTAAATTTAAAACAAAGTTAAAGAGGGGTGGATAAAAAATGACAGCAAGTAAGAAAAAAGCGATTGTGCTCGGCGCAACAGGGTTGGTCGGATTAGCACTTGTTGAAAAGCTCCAGCAGGCTCCGGAATTTGAAGCCATTACGCTGGTGGTTAGAAAAGAATCTCAAGTATTTAATACATATGGAAAAGTTAATCAGCTCATCATAGAAGATTTCTTAATGTTGAATGATGAAGATGTGAATGGTCATACCCATGCATTTAGCTGTCTGGGAACAACATTAAAAAATGCGGGCTCAAAGCAAGGTTTCTACGCGGTAGATTATGAAATCAATGCCCACTTGGCAGATTTGGTACAAGATAAACATATTCACCTTTTATTAGTGAGTGCCCTTGGTGCAAATGCAAACTCACCAATTTTCTACAATAAAGTGAAAGGACAGTTAGAAGATTATATCGAGAGTTTGGGAATTGAAAAATTATCTATTTTTAGACCATCTTTATTGATTGGTAAGCGCAGTGATGTACGCCTTATAGAGGATTTAGGGCAAAGTCTATTTAAATTTATTGAGAATAAATGGCAAAAACCATTCAAATATAAACCTGTGACTGCGGAGCAATTGGCTCATACCATGATCATAGCGGCGCTAACGCAAATTGAAGCATTCAAACGATATGATAATCTGAGCATACAGAAAACTCGATAAGGGAGAATAGAAGTGTCGACAGTACCGTTTGTAACATGTGATTTATTAGATGATAACCCTGAAAAAGACTTACAAGTTGTAATTCCTTCAATGGATGGAAAGTTCTTTCAAAGTTATGGGGCGCGTAAAACTTTTGGGGGACAGGTTGTAACAGTAAAGTGTTTTGAAGATAACTCGCGTGTAAAAGAGTTATTGGCAACAGATGGTACAGATAAGGTACTCGTTGTAGATGGTGGTGCATCTATGCGTTGTGCGCTTATGGGTGACCTGATTGCAGAATCGGCAGTTAAAAATAACTGGAATGGTGTCGTAATCTATGGCTGTGTGCGCGATGTCGATGCTATTGCTACCCTTGATTTAGGTATACATGCATTGGCAGCAATTCCCCAAAAAAGTAATCGTAAAGGCATTGGCGAAGTAGATACCACTTTGTATTTTGGTGGTGTCACAATTCAATCAGGCGATTATATCTATGCTGATAATAATGGAATTGTGATTTCAAAAGAAAAATTAGTGTAATCACAGTTTATAAAGGATCGCATGATGGTGAATCATCAAATTAAAGTATTACAGGCAGTTGTCTCTGCAATTGCTGAAGGTGGTCGGGGCGTAACAGGTACCGCATTTCCTCAGCAACCTGTAAAAGCCTTGAAGTTATATGAATTTGAAGGTTCACCATTTTGCCGACGTGTCCGTGAAGTCCTTACACTTTTAAATCTGGATGTAGAAATTTATCCATGTCCTAAAGGTGGGACAAAACATCGTTCGGTCGTAAAAGAAAAAGGTGGCAAATTACGGTTTCCTTTTTTAGTAGATGAAAATACAGGTGACTACTTATATGAGTCACAAGAAATTATTCATCATTTATTTAAACACTACGGTAAGACCGGGAAGACGCCTCAGAAATTTTCGAGTTACCCTAAGGTCCCTTATGCTGCATTTGCTGGGACCATATTAAATGGTGCTCGGGGAGTTTGGATAAATAAAAAAATCATTAATAGAGCTGTGCCTGAACAAAAACTTGAGTTATGGAGCTTTGAGGCAAGTCCTTATTCACGAGTTGTAAGAAGTCTACTCTGTGAGTTGGAGCTTCCTTATATTCTGCATAATGTTGCAAAAGAAAGATGGCAAGATCAAGGCCCAGCTATTCTTCGCTTAAAACCAGGTAAATATGTGCCTCTGAAAGGTGGAAAGCGAGAAAAAATATTGCCTGTTATGCAAGGTAAAATGCAGGTACCTTATTTGGTAGATCCAAATACGGGAGTGAAGATGTTTGAGTCTGCTCAAATCGTAAAATATTTAAAGAAGCAATATGGTCGTTGATTAATTAAGATAAGTTTTAGTAAGAGTTTAAGTCAATTTACTTAAACTCTTAGAAAGATCAGATTTCATAAGAACATGAATATGCTAAATTAAAGAGGTTAAATACCCAAATAAGGCATATTTTATGGAATGTATGAGAATTCAACCTGTAACGAGCAGTCCTGGTGAAAATGCACTATTTATTGTATTGGGACTCACTCAAGGTGATTCTGTAATAGAAAAAGTAAAAGATTTTGCTAGTAATTTTTCAGCATTAACTAGAAGTCTAACTAATCGTTATCCAGATAGTAAGTTTAATGCCACGCTGGGTTTTAGCTCAAATGCATGGGATGTATTGTTTAATGATCAGCCAAAGCCACAAGAATTAGAAACATTTAAAGAACTTAAAGGGCCGAAATATACGGCTGTTTCAACACCTGGTGATCTATTTTTTCATATTCGTGCCGATCGCCAAGCTTTATGTTATGAGCTGGGTAATATAATCAATCAACAACTTGGTAAAGTGACCTATCCAATTGATGAAGTTCATGGTTTCCGTTATTTTGATGGACGGGCAATTATTGGCTTCGTAGATGGGACAGAGAATCCAGAACCAGTTATTGCAGCGCAATGGGCATTAGTGGGCAATGAAGATCCTGAATTTATCGGGGGGAGTTATGCTTTTATCCAGAAATATACACACGACATGGAAAAATGGCGTGGATTGAGTGATGAAGAGCAAGAAAAAGTGATTGGCCGTAAAAAGTTCAATGATATTGAGTTAGGTGATGATGAAAAGCCTTTAACTGCTCATAATGTTGTAAGTAAAGCGCATGATGCAGAAGGTAATGAGCTTAAAATTATGCGAGCTAATATGCCTTTCTCAAATCCTTCAAAAAATGAATATGGCACATTTTTTATCGGTTACTCGCGTAAATTTAGTACAACCCGACAAATGCTTGAAAACATGTTCTTAGGAAATGAGCAGGGCAATCTTGATCGGTTGCTTGACTTTAGTACTGCTCAAACAGGAACTTTATTTTTTGTACCAACGGTCGATTTTCTTGATGATTTAGGTGATGACTAGTCGTTAAAATAAAAGGCTTAAATGATGGAAGTAACTAGATTACTTCCATTGCTTTAATTGAAAATTAATATGATGTGATGAAATGTTTAAAAAGATAACGCAGCTTTTTCAAGGCTCAAAAGAAACGCCAGAACAAATTTACTTGCGAGAGAATCTATTAAAATTTGATTCTGAACGCGGTCCTATAATCAAGGATGTAGTGATTAATGAGAAATGGTCAGAACATCTTGAGTATTTCTCAAACCGTAAATTACAAAATTTTGATAATCTTCAGAAATTATTCCTAATTACTCCACAAATTAATGAAAAGATTGATCTGGAAATCGCAACCCAACGTTATGTAGAAAGATTAGGAAATGCACAAGAAAAGCTACTTGAGCTTAAAGCGATTATACAAATATTAAATCAATATTACGTTTTGTTTTTGCGTGATAAATAATCATAGTTGATTGATTAAAAAATATAAAAAGTAGAGCTAACTAGTAGTTTGATTTTCAAAAAAATAACTCATTTCACTAAAAACATCATGCTACTATTAGGCTCATATCTTCTTAGCTGATAAAAGCCATATACATGTTTCAACAAGAAATCTCTCAATTGAATTTACAACAGCTCAAAGCCGGTGAAAAGCGTTGGGTGGGGTCGTTATTAGGTTCATCTGCTGCATTATTATTTAAAGAAATTGCTGTTCAGCATCCATCTTTACTTGTTGTGGTCGCTAGAAATAACCAACATGTTGCTCAATTAGAAAGTGAACTTGAGTTTTATGGCATAAAACCGACAATTTTTCCTGATTGGGAAATCTTGCCGTATGATCGTTTGTCACCTCATCAAGATATTGTTTCAGAACGTCTTGCAATTTTATCTAATATGCCTCAGAAGGGTGTATTGCTCATTTCAGCAAGTACTTTAGCTCAAAGAGTTGCACCATATTCATGGGTTTTGGGTGAACACTTTGATATTCACGTTGGACAGAAATTCGATTTAGAGCAACAGAAGTTACGTTTAGTACAAGCCGGTTATCATTTGGTAGACACTGTTTATGATCACGGTGAGTTTGCTGTACGTGGCAGTATTATGGATATTTTTGCGTCAGGCCAAGAAGCGCCTATTCGTATTGATCTGTTTGATGATGAAATTGATACATTAAAATTCTTTGATCCAGAAACGCAAAGAACAACGAAGCCTTTAAAAAGTTTTACAGTTTTACCAGCAAAAGAATTTCCACTAAAAGAAGCCCGTTCAATTTTTAGAGATCGGTATTCTGAACTTTTCCCTACGGCTAATCCTAAAAAAAACCCGATTTATCAAGATGTCCTAGAGGGAATTGCTTCACCAGGAATTGAATTTTATTTGCCATTGTTTTTTGATAAAGCACAAATGCAATCGCAAAGTACACTTGCAACGTACTTCCCAAAGAATTGCATTGTAATTACAACTAATGATATAGATACTGATTTAACTAATTTTTGGAAAGAAGTTTTTCGTCGTTATGAAGACAGACGTCATAATGTAGATCATCCAATTCTTCCTCCTGAAGAATTATTTATTGCTCCAAATCATCTGCTCAGTGCTTTAAATCAATTTCCACGTATGTTGGTGAGCGCAGAAATAGTTGAAGAAAAAGCTGGCGCGTTAAATCTTAAGGTAGAGCAGCCACCCAAGTTACCAGTTGATCCCAAAAAAGAAAAACCATTTGCGGTAGTCAAAAAATATATTGATGAAGCAAATCATCCGGTCTTGTTGGTTGCAGAAAGTGCAGGTCGACGTGAAAGCTTAAGAGATGGTTTACGTGCCAGTTTAGGAGATATCCCAGGCGTAGATAGTTTTGAGCAATTTCAGACGAGTCAGTTTGCGATTGCTATTACAAATGCACCGCTAGACCGTGGTTTACTTTTAACAGACCAATTGTCGGTTATTTCAGAAAATCAGTTATATGAACATCGGGTAGTTCAGCGTCGTCGTAAACGCCAGCAAGAAGTTTCAGAAGAGTTCTTAATTCGCAGTTTGACTGAATTAAGTATTGATGCTCCTGTTGTCCATATTGATCATGGTGTGGGGCGTTATGCAGGATTAGTTACTTTAGCAATTGAAGGGCAAGATTATGAGTTCTTGCAACTAAATTATGCTGAAGGGGCAAAAGTTTATGTGCCTGTGACTAATTTGCATCTTATTAGTCGTTATAGTGGTGGAGACCCAGATTTAGCTCCACTTCATAAAATTGGAAGTGATGCGTGGAGTAAAGCTAAACGCAAAGCTTTAGAACAAATCCATGATGTTGCAGCCGAATTATTACATATACAAGCACGTCGTCAGTCAAAACCTGGTTTTGGCTTTGAACTCGATCAATCACTTTATATGCAATTTGCCAGTGGATTTGCTTACGAAGAAACACTCGATCAGGCAAATGCTATTGAAGCCACGCTTCACGATATGCAACAAGCTAGACCTATGGATCGACTTGTTTGTGGCGATGTTGGTTTTGGTAAAACTGAAGTAGCAATGCGAGCCGCGTTTGTTGCTGTGCAAAACGGTAAGCAAGTTGCTGTTTTAGTACCTACAACTTTACTTGCACAACAACATTATGAATCTTTTAAAGATCGTTTTGCTGATTGGCCTGTGCGTATAGAAGTGTTGTCACGCTTTGGCTCAAATAAAGCCCATACAAAAAATATTGAAGATTTAATTGCTGGTAAAGTGGATATTGTGGTAGGAACACATAAACTTTTACAAGAAAATGTGCAATTTAAAGACTTGGGCCTAATGGTGGTCGATGAAGAACATCGATTTGGTGTGCGTGATAAAGAGCGCATCAAAGCATTGAGAGCTGATGTCGATATGTTGACGCTTACCGCAACACCAATTCCACGAACTTTAAATATGGCTTTTTCGGGAATGCGTGATCTATCTATCATTGCTACTCCACCAGCCCGTCGTTTAGCGGTTAAAACATTTGTACAAGAACATACGGAAGCTTCTATTAAAGAAGCGATCTTGCGTGAATTGCTACGTGGTGGCCAAGTATACTTCTTACACAATGAAGTCGATACGATTGAACGAGCTGCTGAAAACATCCGTGTTCTTGTGCCTGAAGCTCGTGTGGCAGTAGCTCATGGGCAAATGAGAGAACGAGAGCTCGAACAAGTCATGCAGCAGTTCTATCACAAAGAATTTAATGTATTGGTATGCTCAACCATTATTGAAACTGGAATCGATGTCCCAAATGCCAACACAATTTTGATAGAAAGGGCTGACAAACTTGGTTTAGCTCAATTACATCAATTACGTGGGCGTGTGGGACGATCACATCACCAAGCCTATGCTTACTTACTGGTTCCGTCTATAAAACATTTAAAAGGTGATGCAGAAAAGCGTTTAGATGCAATCCAGCGTGCTTCAACTTTGGGTGCTGGCTTTATGCTAGCTACAGAAGATTTAGAAATTCGTGGCGCAGGTGAGCTCTTAGGTGAGCAACAAAGTGGTTCAATGCAGGCAATTGGATATAGCCTGTATATGGAAATGCTTGAGAAAGCCACTAAGGCAATTCAGCAAGGTAAAACCCCGAATTTTGATGCACCTTTGTCATTAACTGCGGAAATCAATTTACATATTCCAGCGCTTATTCCAGATGAGTATTTGGGTGATGTTCATCAGCGTTTATTGTTCTATAAGCGTATTAGTAATACAGATACGCAAGAAAAACTGGACAACATCCGTATGGAGTTAATTGATCGGTTTGGAGTGCCACCACAATCTGTAAAACACTTATTTAGTGTTCATCAGATTAGGTTGAAAGCAGAGCAGTTGGGTATTACGAAAATTGATATCAATACACAAGGCGGTAATATTGAGTTTTCACCGGATACTCCAGTTCAAGCCATCAGTATTATTCAGTTAATGCAAAAAAATCCGACCTATTACCGTATGGATGGTGGGCAGCGTTTGAAGGTTATGGTTCAGCTTGAAGAACATGAAAAACGTATCCAGTTCATTAATGATTTGTTAGCGAAATTATTAACTGAAATACATGTATAAATGATGTTTTGAAGCA
>Ga0207655_1001242_pt1 | contig 24393 bp, 20 predicted proteins | sample KBSM44metaG_FD_184398 | JGI IMG/M metagenome (GOLD analysis project Ga0207655, IMG submission 184398) | Miscanthus rhizosphere microbial communities from Kellogg Biological Station, Michigan, USA - KBS M4-4 metaG (SPAdes) (version 2) | ecosystem: Host-associated > Plants > Roots > Rhizosphere >... | reverse complement strand
CCACGGCGGCCCGGACATCGGCTACAACCAGGCTGCGGACATGAGCTCGTGGGCCGACATGAAGGCGTTCCTCAAGGAGCAGTTCGCGAAGAACTCGACGCTCTGAAGCCCACCACATCTCCCGTAGCAGCACGGCTTGCCGGCGGGAGCGTAGTGTCAGTGAGTGATGAGTCGTCTGACACTACGCTCCCGCCGGCAAGCCGTGCTGCTACAGGGGGTGTATTCAATGCCATTTGCTTTCCGGCAAAATGCCGACCCATGACCCAGACACTCCCCCCCTGCTGCCCCACCCTCACCACCCACTGGCCCCTGCCCCACCCGCTGGCCAATGTGGTGCTGGTCAGCGGCCGGTTCGATCCACAGCAACTCACCGACGGCGATTTTTCGCGCTGCCTGATCGAGCCGCCCGCGAGCATCCAGCGCTCGGTGGCCAAGCGTCAGGCGGAGTTTCTCGCCGGCCGGCTGTGCGCGCGGGAGGCGATGCGTCAGCTGGACGGCCGCGTTCATGTGCCACCGATCGGCGATGACCGTGCACCGACCTGGCCCGCCGATCTGTGCGGCTCGATCACCCATAGCACCGGCTGGGCTGCGGCGCTGGTGGCCCATAAACGCCACTGGCGCGGCTTGGGGCTGGATGTCGAACAGGTGATGAGCAGCGAGCGCGCCGCTCGACTGGCCGGGGAAATCCTCACCGCCGATGAACTGCAACGCATGGCACAAGGGCCTGAGCATCAAGTGGCGCTGCGGGTCACCCTGACCTTTTCGCTCAAAGAAGCGCTGTTCAAGGCGCTCTACCCTATCGTGCTCAAGCGCTTCTATTTCGAAGATGCCGAATTGTTGCAGTGGTCAGAAGACGGCAGCGCCCGGTTGTGTCTGAAGATCGACCTGTCTGAGGAATGGCACAGCGGCAAGGAGCTCGACGCCCAGTTCAGCGTGCAGGATGGGCAGTTGTTGAGCCTGGTGGCAATTCAAGCCTGATTCCCATTCGTTGATGGGCAATGCTCACACCGTCCCACCCACTCCACCTGATAACTCAAACAGCAACTGCGCCGCTGCCTGCGGGGTGGTCGTTCTATATAGGTGATGGTATTGAACAGCGGATTGGGCTGCCCATCCGGCTGCAAGCGCTCACTCAGCAGCCGATACCCCGGTTCAAGCGAAACGTCACTGACCAACGCCAGCCGCCGCAGGCAGGTCTCCAGATAATCCCCGGCACTGCTCCAGAACACCGAAGCCTTCACGCCACCGTAGGCGCTCAACACATCGATCACCCTGCGCAAATGGACCAACAACGGCCCGAATCGCGCGAACGGATCAGATGACGGCGCCACCGAAACTCGGTCCCCGAAAAACCTCACCCCATCGAGCAACCCACGCTCATTCACCGCAAAAGCCACCTGATCGAGCCCCAGCGGCCAACTGACCTCATCCACCAGGCTTGCCACAACGACAGGTGGAATAAGCTGCATGAAGTAATACTTGGCAAACTGCGACACCAGCACCGTGCGCTTCTCAGGCATCAAATCCGGGCCATAGACGCGCAGCAGCAGCCGATCCAGCGTCACAGGCTGCAACAGTTCAGGCACCGCAACGACGGCACGCTGTTCATCGACAACCACCGTCTCGGCAAAAGGTGCGAGCGCCCCCGCGAACAATCCGGACATCACGGCTCGCCCTGCTGGCGTGGCCAGGTCAGGCTGAAGCAGGCACCGCCCAAGCCCTGGCTGCGACCGATCAGCGCCCGTCCGCCGTGCCAGTAGATGATCCGCCGCACAATCGACAAGCCCAACCCATGCCCGCCGGATGCCCGGGTGCGGCTATCGTCCAGACGCATGAAGGGCGTGAAGATCCGCTCCCAGGCGCTTTCCGGCACGCCGGGGCCATCGTCCTCGACATCGATCCGGCAGCGCTCCTGACTCAACTGAAAGCCGACCCGCACCTGGGATTCGGCATGGCGCATCGCATTGCTCACCAGATTCTGCAACGCCCGGTGCAGATACCGCGGCTCAGCCTCGACCCAGGCCTGGGCGTCATCGCCCACCGCCACCGATTGCCCGCGACTGACCCGCACATTGGCCCGCAATGGCGCCAGTTCAGCGACGACTTGATCGATCAACGCCGCCAGATCGATGCGCTGGTAATTGAGCGTCGGCGAGCCCTGCTCAAGCCGCGCGTAGGTCAGCATCTCGTCCACGAGCTTGTCCAGGTCCTGGATGTCGTTGTCCATGCCGATCATGTACTTGTGGCGCGCCTCGGGGGTGCTGGCATCGCCGATCATCTCAAGCCCGAAGCGCAGGCGCGCCACCGGGGTGCGCAGCTCGTGGGACACCGCCCGCACCAGCTCGCGCTGGATGGTCAACGAACGCTGCAGGTGCTCGGCCATGCCGTTGAACGCCGAGGCCAGCCGGCCCACCGAGTCCGCGCCTGACTCAGGCACGCGGGTTTCCAGACTGCCCTGAGCGATCTGCGTGGCGGCCGCTTCCAGTCCGCGCAGGCGATGTTCCAGCCGCCGCACCAGCAGGTACACCACCAGCCCGATCAGGCACAGGCCGAGAAAGGCGATCAGCACCAGCAGCTCGGGTGGATACGGGTTCATCTGATACAGCGGGCCGATTTCCAGCACCCATTGCGTCTCGCCGACGCCCGACAGCACCCGGATCGAGTCGCCGCCCTTGCCCAGCGCCATCACCGTGTCGCCTTCATCGATACGCCGGCGCTGGTCATCGTCGACGTCTGCCTGTTCGAGCCGGATCAGGTGCATGTCAAAGCCGAAACCTTTGCTCAGGCGCAGGGTTTCCAGACGAATCGGCTGCTCATCCACGGGAAATCGCACCAGCTCGTCCAGCAGCAGGAAAATCGTCGCCCGTGCCAGTTGCTCGCTGATCTGCTGCACCTCGCCGGTCAACAGCAACGCGCTGCCGGGCTTGCCTGCCGTCGCCGGTATCACCTCGCGAAACACCCGCGCGGCATGGGGGCCGGTCTTCTCGACCACCACCTGCCCGCGGCTCAGGCGATTGCGCGCGCCGCCGTCCAGATGCGTCTGCTCGGCGGTCTGCAGCGACAGCGGAATGCCCATCAGGCGCTCCCACACCGCCAAGGCCCGGATGCGTTCTATATCGTTCATCGGCGCAAGGTTGTCGCCCATCAAGGCGAAGGTGCCATGGGCCAGTTGTTCGCGGTATTGCTCGGCGCGCACCTTGTTGACCAGGTGCAGCGTCAGCACGCCCAGCAGCGCGACCAGCACCAGTACGCCGAGCATCCCGCCATAGATACGCAGGAAAATGGAATTCATGCCGTAGTCACCTGACTCAACCGTTCAGCATGAAGTTGGTCACGTCCCGGGCCGCTTCGGGCACGAACAGGTAGCCCTTGTTGCGCACGGTCTTTATCAGACGCGGGTGGACGGGGTCGTCGCCGATGCGCGGGCGAATCTTCGAGATGCGCACGTCGATGGAGCGATCCTGCCCGTCGTAGCCCACGCCACGCAGGGCAGTGAAGATTTCCTCGCGGGACAGGATACGCCCGGCATTGGCCACCAAGAGCCACAACAGGTCGAATTCGGCGCTGGTCAGGTCGATGCTGCGCCCGCTGAGCCAGGCCTCGCGCAGGGCGTTGTCGACGATCAGCGGGCCGAAGGTCAGGCGCCGCTCCTCACGGGCTGGTTCGTCGGGGGTGTCGCTGCGGCGCAGCAGGGCGTGTACCCGCGCCAGCAACACCCGCGGATGCACCGGTTTGCAGACGTAATCGTCGGCACCGGTGTCCAGGCCCTGAATCTGATCGCTGTCGTCGGTGCGCGCGGTGAGCATCAGGATGGGGCCGTCATAGCGCCCGCGCACCTTGCGGCAGATGCTCAGGCCATCCTCACCGGGCAGCATCAGGTCGAGAATCACCAGTGCCGGCTGCTCGTCGACGATCCGCTGCACCGCCCGCGCACCGTTGCCCTCAAGGCTCACGCGCAGGCCGTTGCTTTCCAGGTAATCGCGGGTCAGTTCGGCCAGCCGAAGGTCGTCCTCGACGATCAGCACCTGCCAGGGCTCTTGCTGCACGATCCGTGTCTCCTGATGTTGTTCTTATCGATACCCGACACTGCGGGTCATTCTACCCACTGCCCCAACATGACACACCTCATTCAAAACGCCCTACAACCAGCCTTGCCAACCCCACTTTCTGTGATAGGGTTTGCGCCCGCAAAAAACCGGGCAACTCTTTTTGCAGGCAGAAAAAACAGTGACCGGCGGCCCATCCCAGTGGTTACGCGGCCTACGTGGGATTTCCCCATTTCCCACACAAATTACACACAGACTTATCCACAGCTCGTACGTTGCATTTAGTGTCACGAGCACATAATCTAGTACCTCGTTGCTCAGCCAGCCCCTACATGTAGGGTTTAGGCCGAAAAACCAAACACAAATGACCGAGAGATTTCAAGCCTTTTTCTCGCGCCAAACGGGTTGACTTACCCTCTGTTTCACCGCCTGACCGCTCACACGCGAATGGCAGACACCACGCTTCATGATCTGCGCGTTACGGTACAAGTGTTGCAACATAAAAACTGCATATTGAACAAGCTTTTACAGGGTGCCAGCCACAGAGCCGCGCCCTTTTGGACTTCAAAGCCAGGGTCGGCAATCCTTCAGCCTTCCCATCCGTTTTGAAGTCATTGGATCGACACTCGTCGGTCAACTGCTTCAAGACGGAACGGTGGGTACGCAACCCGTGCCCAAATAAACATAGAGAACGTGGAGACACCCATGCAAACAGACACAACTCGCGAGAATCCGCAGGCCATTGCGCCGCAGACAGGTGCGACCCAGCAGGACCTGTCCGCCACCGCTCCGGGTCAGCTTCGCGTGATCAAGCGTAACGGCACCGTCGTTGCGTACACCGATGACAAGATCACCGTCGCCATCACCAAGGCTTTCCTCGCAGTTGAAGGCGGCACTGCCGCTGCGTCTTCGCGCATCCACGACACCGTTGCGCGCCTGACCGAGCAGGTCACCGCGACCTTCAAGCGTCGCATGCCTTCGGGCGGCACCATCCACATCGAAGAAATCCAGGATCAGGTAGAACTGGCGCTGATGCGCGCTGGCGAGCAAAAAGTGGCTCGCGACTACGTGATCTACCGTAACGACCGCTCCAAAGAGCGTGCCGGTCGTGGCGGCGAAGCGCCGGTCCAGGCTCACCCGTCGATCCGCATCACTGCCAAAGACGGCAGCCTGGTGCCACTGGACATGGGCCGTCTGAACACCATCGTCACCGAAGCGTGCGAAGGCCTGGCCGAAGTCGACGCCAACCTGATCCAGAACGAAACCCTGAAGAACCTCTACGACGGCGTAGCGCTCACCGACGTCAACACCGCCCTGGTGATGACCGCGCGCACCCTCGTTGAACGCGAGCCGAACTACTCGTTCGTCACCGCGCGCCTGCTGATGGACACCCTGCGTGCCGAAGGCCTGGGCTTCCTGGGCGTCGCCGAGAGCGCGACCCACCACGAAATGGCCGACCTCTACGCCAAGGCGCTGCCTGCGTACGTTGCCAAGGGTATCGAGTTCGAACTGCTGAACCCTGTGCTGGCCGAATTCGACCTGGAAAAACTGGGCAAGGCGATCAACCACGAGCGCGACCAGCAATTCACCTACCTGGGCCTGCAGACCCTGTACGACCGTTACTTCATCCACAAGGATGGCGTGCGTTTCGAACTGCCGCAGATCTTCTTCATGCGCGTGGCCATGGGCCTGGCAATCGAAGAGAAAGCCCGCGAAGACCGCGCCATCGAGTTCTACAACCTGCTGTCGTCCTTCGACTACATGGCCTCGACCCCGACCCTGTTCAACGCCGGTACCCTGCGTCCACAGCTGTCGAGCTGCTACCTGACCACCGTTCCGGATGACCTGTCGGGCATTTACCACGCCATCCACGACAACGCCATGCTGTCCAAATTCGCAGGCGGCCTGGGCAACGACTGGACTCCGGTTCGCGCGCTGGGCTCGTACATCAAGGGCACCAACGGCAAATCCCAGGGCGTCGTACCCTTCCTGAAAGTGGTCAACGACACCGCTGTTGCAGTGAACCAGGGCGGCAAGCGCAAGGGCGCTGTCTGTGCCTACCTGGAAACCTGGCACATGGACATCGAAGAGTTCATCGAGCTGCGCAAGAACACCGGTGACGATCGTCGTCGTACCCACGACATGAACACCGCCAACTGGATCCCTGACCTGTTCATGAAGCGCGTCTTCGACGACGGCAAGTGGACCCTGTTCTCGCCATCCGAAGTCCCGGACCTGCACGACCTGACCGGTAAAGCTTTCGAAGAGCGCTACGAGTACTACGAAGCGCTGACCGAGTACCCAGGCAAGGTCAAGCTGTTCAAGACCATCCAGGCCAAAGACCTGTGGCGCAAGATGCTGTCCATGCTGTTCGAAACCGGCCACCCATGGCTGACCTTCAAGGACCCGTGCAACCTGCGCTCGCCGCAGCAGCACGTGGGCGTGGTCCACAGCTCGAACCTGTGCACCGAGATCACCCTGAACACCAACAAGGACGAGATCGCGGTCTGCAACCTGGGCTCGATCAACCTGCCGAACCACATCGTCAACGGCAAACTGGACACCGACAAGCTCAAGCGCACCGTCGACGTAGCCGTTCGCATGCTCGATAACGTCATCGACATCAACTACTACTCCGTGCCGCAGGCGAAGAACTCCAACTTCCGTCACCGTCCGGTCGGCCTGGGCATCATGGGCTTCCAGGACGCTCTGTACCTGCAGCACATCGCCTACGGCTCCGACGCTGCCGTCGAGTTCGCCGACCGCTCCATGGAAGCCGTCAGCTACTACGCCATCCAGGCTTCCTGCGACCTGGCCGACGAGCGCGGCGCCTACGAGACGTTCCAGGGCTCGCTGTGGTCCAAAGGCATCCTGCCGCTGGATTCGCAACAGATCCTGATCGAGGCTCGTGGCCAGAAGTACATCGACGTCGACCTGAACGAAACCCTGGACTGGGCGCCTGTCCGTGCCCGCGTTCAGAAAGGCATTCGTAACTCGAACATCATGGCCATCGCACCGACCGCCACCATCGCCAACATCACTGGCGTGTCGCAGTCGATCGAACCGACCTACCAGAACCTGTACGTGAAATCGAACCTCTCGGGCGAATTCACCGTGATCAACCCGTACCTGGTTCGCGACCTCAAGGCCCGCGACCTGTGGGACTCGGTCATGATCAACGACCTGAAGTACTACGACGGTTCGGTACAACAGATCGAGCGCATCCCGCAGGAGCTCAAAGACCTCTACGCCACCGCGTTCGAAGTCGATGCCCGCTGGATCGTCGACGCAGCAAGCCGTCGCCAGAAGTGGATCGACCAGGCTCAGTCCCTGAACCTGTACATCGCTGGCGCCTCGGGCAAGAAGCTGGACGTGACCTACCGCATGGCCTGGTACCGTGGTCTGAAAACCACCTACTACCTCCGTGCCCTGGCCGCGACCAGCACCGAGAAATCCACCATCAACACCGGCAAGCTCAACGCAGTATCCAGCGGCGGCCACGGCCCGGACGACTCGGCGATCACCGCCCCACGTCCAGCCGAAGCAGCCCCGGCAGCGGGTCCGGCTCCGGTCCCTAAAGCCTGCGCCATTGACGAGCCAGACTGCGAAGCTTGCCAGTAAGGCAAAACGCGCTCCTCCCGTAGGAGCGCGCTTGCCCGCGAACCAGGCACCCTGGAATCGCTGACACGACACAAAACCTGTAGCAGTCCGGCTCGCCGGCGGTGACGTCCTCAACCGCGCCACCGCCCGCAAACCGGACCACTGCAAACGGCCCTACACCGCAAACCTGTAGGAGTGAGCTTGCTCGCGATGACGTCAGCCCAGCCGCCGACGCATCCCGTCCAACCGCTCATAAAAAGAAACACCGAGGGCCACCCCTCACCTATTCATGTTCTTTGCGTGCAACGCCTGATACGCAACCAACACTCAAGATCCATCCGGTCAGTCATTACCACTGACCCTCAAGCAGGAGACTCAACGTCATGCTGAGCTGGGACGAATTCGACAAAGAAGACGCCGTCGCTGAACCCGTGAAAGGCGCCAACGCCGGCCACGCTTCGGAAGCCGCCATGGACAAACTCGACAGCGCCGGTGGTGCCGCCGCTCGCGAAGCACGCGCCGTCAACACCAGTGACTCCGCCGCCGTCGCCCGCGCCAAAGCCGCGCTGGACAAACTCGACATCGCCGAAGGTCTGGCCGAACTCGAAGGCTCCGCCGCACGCGTTGCCGTCGACGAAAAGCGCATGATCAACTGCCGCGCCGACCTCAACCAACTCGTACCTTTCAAGTACGACTGGGCCTGGCAGAAGTACCTGGACGGCTGCGCAAACCACTGGATGCCGCAAGAAGTCAACATGACCGCCGACATCGCCCTCTGGAAAAACCCGGAAGGCCTGACCGACGACGAACGCCGCATCGTCATGCGCAACCTGGGCTTCTTCTCCACCGCCGACTCCCTGGTTGCCAACAACCTCGCGCTGGCCGTGTATCGCCTCATCACCAACCCTGAATGCCGCCAGTACATCCTGCGCCAGGCCTTCGAGGAAGCGATCCACACCCACGCCTACCAGTACTGCATCGAATCGCTGGGCATGGACGAAGGCGAAATCTTCAACATGTACCACGAGATCCCGTCGGTGGCGAAAAAAGCCGCCTGGGGCCTCAAATACACCCGCGCCATCTCCGACCCGGAATTCAACACCGGCACCGTCGAAACCGACAAAGAGCTGCTGCGCAACCTGATCGCCTACTACTGCGTCCTGGAAGGCATCTTCTTCTACTGCGGCTTCACCCAGATCCTCTCCATGGGCCGCCGCAACAAAATGACCGGCGTCGCAGAACAGTTCCAATACATCCTGCGCGACGAATCCATGCACCTGAACTTCGGCATCGACGTGATCAACCAGATCAAGATCGAAAACCCGCAGCTGTGGGACGCCGAACTGAAGGAAGAAGCCAGCCAGATGATTCTGCAAGGCACCCAACTGGAAATCGAATACGCCCGCGACACCATGCCACGCGGCGTACTGGGCATGAACGCCGCGATGATGGAGGACTACCTCAAATTCATCGCCAACCGTCGCCTGTCGCAGATTGGCTTGAAAGAAGAGTACCCAGGGACCACTAACCCGTTCCCATGGATGAGCGAGATCATGGACTTGAAGAAAGAGAAGAATTTCTTTGAGACGCGAGTGATTGAGTACCAAACCGGCGGTGCGCTTAGCTGGGATTGATAGATCGCAGCGCTGTTAAATATAGAAAGGCCCTGACTAGCTCAGGGCCTTTCTATATAGAGAACATAAAAACCACTCAATAAAACCCATCCCATACAGAGTAGAAACAAGAAAGAAAGAAACTCACACCAATGATAGAAGCGTTGTTTTACAACACATATTTCTTCTGCGAAAGGATCAAAAATATCCTACACCACTCAGATGACTACTTAGAATTTCTAGATGAATTTTATGGCGGCGACAGAATATACTACTGGATAGGAAAATTTGGAAAGCATTCAACACTGCACGAATTTATCGAGTTTGTAGTTGAAGATACGTATTACGAAGAGTGCAAGGAGAGTGCATTAGATCGTAGAAAGCGTCAGTATAAAATCATTCAGGACGAGCCGGAGCTTTTGGCTTACATCATGCCACATCTGCTTCCTATCGAAGTAGCTCTAAAACACCACAACATCAAGCATAAAAGCTTTGAAGACTATCTTCTACGAAGCAATAAAAACTTTGCAGACAGCAATGAGGATGACGTTTACGACTATATTCACACACTGAAAGAATCACTAATTTTTTCAGATCTAACAGATCGTGTTAAAAATGAAGTTTTTCACATTCTATTTCAAAATCGCGACCTCATGAAAACTTTCAACATCATGATGGCTAAAGCCTTGATTAACTCATCAAACCACAGCATCCCTGATGAAATGAAGGGATTTTTTTCGCCTTCAGGAAAGTTAAAAAGGATCGCGATCCCGGCATGGGCAAAACGAGCAGTATTTTTTCGGGATCGCGGCCGATGCGTGCTTTGTGATAAAGACCTTTCCGGGCAAATAAATTTAGAGAACCGCGAAAATTATGATCATATAGTGCCCCTCGCCAACGGCGGATTTAACGATATTTCCAACATGCAACTACTTTGCAGAGAATGCAACCAAGGCTCCAAAAACTCAAAAAAAATTGTCACTTCCAACAAGTACCAATCTTGGTATAGCTATTGAGCACATCCAGGCATCAGCCAAAAAACCGATTGTTTTAATGCCACCTTAAGGTGGCAATAAAACACTCCAGCTCAGCTTACAGCAGCAACAACAGGTAACTCACAACGTGGTTCCTTGATTCGCCTGTACACAAGATCGAACACGACAGATGCAATTTGCTTGGCTAGCAAAGGGGGGACAGCATTTCCAACTTGGTGAAACTGTTGCGTCCGGTTACCCTGAAAGAAGTAATTGTCAGGAAAGGTTTGCAGACGTGCAGCTTCCCTTACTGTCAGACTTCGACATTGCTTTGGGTCATAATGAATAAAGTAGTGACCATCTTTTGAGATGTGACTTGTGACTGTAGTCGCGGGTAACTGCTCCAACTGGACCCTGAAGCGATCACTGAACTTGCCCGTCTCCCAGTTCTTGTGGGCTGGGGCAAGTCCTGACAATCCGAACTGTTGATGCCCTTTAGGCGATACTTGATAAGCCCGAGCGTACACGCTCGCATACATGTATCGACGAAGATCAGAAACCATGTGCCCACGTGCATCATGGTTCAACCAATAGCCAAGGTTCTCGTCCCGGTACCAACGATCCAACTCTTCACTTCCAGTAGCCCCGTCTGAGCTCTTACGTCGCACTCGAAGCCCACCAACCTCCAACGAGTTCGAAAGAAGGGAATCCCTAGCGATTTTCATGGCAGCAGCAAGTTTTGGCTCAGCCTTGGGGTCGACCTCTGACTTGAGCTCGTCCAAGTGATTGGCGACCTCGCGGTACCAAATCTCACCGTCATCCCTTTGCTTAGTCAGGCGGCTTCTGAGCTCTGGTAGCTCCCCAATAACCTCTTTAGTGCTGACCTTTCTAACGGCTTCAAGCAAGCTTCCATGTGAAGGGATATTCCCATCGTCATTCAAAGCGATGCCAAGAAGAATGACCCGGTGCCTCGCTTGGGGAATGCCATGGTTTTCTGCTCTGATGATGTAGCCACGAGGATCAATCTTGTCTACATCATCGCCTGGCCCGAAAGACTGCTCACTCACCAATGAGCAAATTCGATATCTGACACCCGGCGACGCATCCCCCAAAGCCTTATTCGGATCAGTAAGGTCCTCTAGGATCTGGGAGAAAATGCTCTCGCCTCCGACCTTCGACGAAAGAATACCCTTCACGTTTTCCATCACGAAGACGGTCGGCTTTCGCTCCTTGATGATTCTCAGGTATTCCTTGTAGAGGAAATGCCGATGATCGTTTTCGGCGCTGTAATCAGCCTTTCCCTTGTTCCGGGAACGACCAACGATCGAATAGGCCTGGCACGGAGGTCCGCCAATCAGCACCCAAGGTCGATCCTTCAAACGTTTATCCAGGGCTTCATCAAGCGCTAAGTTGCCTTCTTTGGAACCCAGTGTGATGCATTTTGCCTCTTCATCCGCCTCATCCCACTGAAGCTTGCTCTCATCGCTGTAGGGGGTATCTCTGACACCGTTACAGAAGTCGTAGTAGTCGCACAGCCGGGCGCGATTTTTCTGCTTGAGCAGCCGAAAAAACGCTCTCAGCTTGAGCGTTTGCCTGGCAGTGGGGTCCATTTCTGCAGAAACCACGATTTCAAAACGATTGCCATCACCAGACGACGAAAACCCTTCTCCAAGCCCACCAGGGCCAGCAAAGAGATCGACGATCTGGATTGGCTCCGAAAGCTCAACAACGCTATCAACAGCAATTTCTCGGCCTAACGGCAAATTCATCTGGGGTTCGGTCATGGACATAGTCAGTAAAGAGGTCAGGTCTCGCATGATGGCCGCCATTCGTGGCAGCAACACATCTCCCGAGATGAAGGTCCGGAAGCTCCTGCACAAGCATGGCTTCAGGTATCGCCTGCATCCTCGAGAGCTTCCAGGTAAGCCAGACATCGTACTCCCGCGCTACAACGTCTGCATTTTCGTTCACGGCTGCTTCTGGCATCGCCATCCGGGGTGCAGGTATGCCACAAATCCACGTACTCGCGAAGAGTTCTGGCGCGCGAAATTTGGCCAGAACGTGAAACGAGATCTCAGGAACAAGACAGAGCTGCTGGAGCTTGGCTGGCGAGTCTTTGAGCTTTGGGAGTGCGGGATTCGCAAGCCGGAATCAGAAATGACATGGCTCTTGGAGGCCGTGCGGGATTTTAATCAAAAATGTATCTCGTGGCCCGAGTTTTCTCCCCCCTCGCCCCAACTGAGTACTACTCCCGGAGTGTATGGCGCATGACTACAGGCATCATGCTTTCTACAAGCATTGAGACGCCAAGCCTGAAAGATCAACCTTGTACTCCAATTGAACAATGCCTGCCGGCAACGCTCCACCTACAAAACTTTCAGGCACTATTCGCGGAAAGCTGCTATCAACCGAGTAGCTTCGAGCCTCCAGCAGGTTGTACTGTTCCTTCCGAGCGGAGCATCCGGCCTCCATCCCGAGCCGCTGCAGTGCGCTTTCAAGTGTGTTCGCGTCGACGCCGAGCGCAATAAGACGATCGCAGACCAGGTCAATAGACAAACCATCGTCTACTGGCTCAAATCTGAAGTGGTTCAGCTGTAACGGCTTGCCAGATGAAGCGGCCAACTGAAACTGCCCGGAGACAGTGATCACGCTCCCATACCGGCTGATCGTCGATTTTACTTCGTAGTCGATCGCAGAAGTCTTGATGTCGACCACACCGCCGAAAGGGCCACTCCATTCGAAAGCGATCCCTTTGATGACCAACGCTTCCACGGCCAACAATTCGGCGAGCACGTCATAGCCAAGCTTGTCGACCAGCGCATTACCCAACAGATGCCGCCAACGCTGCCACCAGACCAGAGGGTCATCCAGTAGTGCTGCACGAATAGCGACGCCCGACTCTACGCTCACCATATGTTCGCAAATCATGCCGAACTCGTTGCGCAGCCACTCCATCGATGACTCCAGCCGAAGGAAGCGCCTCTGACGCCCCTCCATCACCAGATTCACTGTTCGGAGCCGGGCACCAGCGAATCCTTCCGAAATTTGCAACGACTCAGAGCACTCAACAGCAACACCGAATTTGCCGTCGTCACGAAACACCCACGCGGGATACTCTGACGGAAGCATTTTAATCGCCAACATCCGGCCGCTCTGATCAAGGTTGGCGAGGCCTTCTTGAATCTCCTTCAGCAGATCAGTCATGGTCAGCATTCCAGGCGATGGGCGCGCATCCCACATCGGCGAACAAACCGTCGACGTAGCCGAACAAACCGCCTTCACACAAAACTGGCTCTTTCAGAACGATCTGCGCTGTATTGAGCTTCATGATTGCCCGGAATTGATCTTGGGAGGGCTTTCGCAGCCTTCTGAGCTTGAAAATCCAACGTGTGAGGTCAACCCTGAACCCGCCCTTTCCAGGGCGTTCTACCAGTTGCACGACCGTATCCGTAGTCACATCTTCCAGCACCTTTCGGGTACTATCCTCGGCCCCCTGCCATGTCAGATGAACGGTCCACCACATCGCCCGCAACCAGATCCGACTTCGCCCCATCCAGAAACGTACCGGCGGTGCACCCTCCCAACGACTCTTCACCAGATCAGGGAGAACGCACAGGGAAAGGAAGCGCCACCAGCCATCATCCGCAGCAGTGCGCGTATCCATGCCTGCGTCTTTTAGAATCATGTAGAGAGCGAGCCCAACTTTCATGTCGTAGACTCCCGGCCCGAATGCGTTGGTTCTCGCAGTGGGATCATACGCAGGCACAATAGCGAGAATCTGGCCGCGTATTTCTTTCATTTCCGGGCTTAATTCGTAGGGGCGAAACTCGTTTTTTTTGACCATCTCGTCAAAGTGGCGCTGCGACAGTTTCGAGTTCCATGTAGGAAAAGTCATTCCGCGTCCTCCATTTTTCGGATCCGACGATCCAGCCAGCATTGAGTGGACACGAACAACTCTGGAAGCGATGCAGTATTCAGGTCACCTAGTCGAATGAATGAGATGACCGCATCGGCAATGCTTCCGACACCATCAGTGTCGGGAGCAGACAGAAAGGTGTCGAATTGTGCACCCATCTCCTCCTTCACCTTTGAAATGACCAGAGACAGCCAAGCTGCGAAAACCTGCAGCATCAACGGCGATTGCTCCACATTCAAGCCTCGACGGTCGCGCAACTGTTCGAAGTGTGGGTGAGTGTTGTTTAGTACCAGGGCAACATATTCGCTGGTGAAGGGTTCGTACTGAGGGTCTCCCCACGCAGCTTTCAATTCCCACAGTGGCCGGTCTGCGCCTAACGGCTCTTCAAGAACAGGGAAAAGTGAGCCGTCGCCGTCAATGACAATTTCTATCGGTTGCGCCAACGGCCCGAGTCGCGCACCTGATTGATGTGCGAACCCGGGAACGAATGCGCCTTGATGGTGACCCAGAAAAGCTTGAACCGAGAGAAAACCGCTGCCTCTGATAGTGCCTGGTTCCAATTCGATACTCAGGACCACAGCCCCGTTTTTTTCTTCATGCTTCAGCGGGTAAACCGGTCCAAGTGTTCGCCAGCAGGAGTCTGCGGAGGTCCACTCCAGCGCCAACAACACTTCAGCGCCTGTTGCCGCGACACCTTCGGATCCGAAAACGGCGTCCACCAACAGGGCCTGTTCGCTCAAACATTGAATCATCAACGGATGTTCGGCCGGGTTCCAGTCACTGTCTTTACCCAAGGCAAATTGATCGCCGCCAAGCAGCGTTGCGCCCGGATCAAGACCATCCTGTGAACGAAAGACATAACCTACTTCTGCCCTGCTCCCCCTGCCTAGTGGAGCATCCAGCATCCGATACAGCGGCAGCCGAGTACTCATGGCGCCACTCCATTTTTATGGACAATCTGTACGTCGATCACAGGCCGCAACAACTTACTGCCATCTGAATCGACCATCCTCACGCATAGCTCACCCTCCAGAACCAGCCCCGGTTCATATGCACCATCAATGCTGAGACCGATAACAGTGCCGTCGGCGACTTCAATGATATCCACTGACGAAGGTGCATTACTGATGTTGGGTGACTGCAGGCGAAACGGAAACACTCCAAGCTTGCTCTCCGCCCATTTAACAGGCGTTATCGGCCCGGCTTCGGAATCTACACAGAGGATAATTTCCCTAGGTACGTCTGGCTTTGACATGCCCCACTTCAAGCGCCACTTCATGGCGATAGTGGATGCTGCGTACTGAACATCCACTATCTCCAGTTCTGGTGAAGGCACTGCTCCACCCCTGGAGCCCGATCCAGCGGTTGGGCGCCGCGATGCCTTGCCAAAACGCCCATCCCCACCAAACCCACGGTCAGGCAGGACCAGCTCGGCAAGTTTGCGTGACATCCGCATCGACGGTTTTATTGTCGTAGTGGGTTGTGGAGGTACGCCGAAGTCTTTCAGCGCCCGACCACATTGAGCACGAATTTTCTCGACAACTCGTCCTCCGCTTATATCCACCCATGCGGCGTGGTCGGCACGCTCGCAACTCCTCAAATACCCCTCAAGGTTCTGTTTCGTCGAGAGCAAACCTCGGGCTTCGGAGGGACGAAGCATTTGCGTTGAGTCTGGAAGGAACAGCGCCACCATGTATCGGCCATCTGCAAAACCTGCAAACCCACCGGCCCAGCCCCGCGAATCGATACTGTCTTCCCAGCAGATGTTCATGCCAGGCGAGCGCATGAAAGTCACTATTGGTCGATGGGGCACACTACTGCTCGCGCGGCCAAAAATGCACGTTTCCGGGCTGAGCCCGTTGTCTGGCGCCTCCATCTGCAACTGTCGCGGGGTGAGGGCTACGGCGCGGAGCTCACCAGCCGAACCATTGACCACGAACTCATTGCGCAGCTGGATGGACCTGCAGAGCACCGCATCATCCTTGACACCTATGGCCGCTAGATAATCTCCGGCCCGTGGTACCTCCCCCACAGCACGATCGTACAAGCACTGGCTCACGCGGAATATCGGCAACATGTCGTCGCTGGCTATTTCTCTGCCGTTTACCGATGCCTGCAGGTATCTACCACCAGCAAAGAATGGGTTGTCCAGACGCGCACTGAACCATCGCTGAATGGCGACATTTACATACTCTTCGTAACTGCTGCACCACCACGGAGCTTGCGCACCCTCTTCGTCGGACACCGGCAGCAGGTTGTCTTTGAGCAATGGAATTATGATTGCCGTACCGGTTGTCGACCCCTTGAACGGTTGTGTACCCAACGCTGCCAAAACTTCGTTGATGCGCTCTGGGTCGGTGATTGCTCGCAAGCTGTCATTCGCACCCCACCAAGCGATTCCTGTCTGGGTGGCAAGCTGTAATCGATCGGGACGGCTTTCGTCTTCAACGAGCGAACCCACCAACCGCTCTTCATACCCCTCGGCCGTTTTGATCCGGCTGTAGTAGATGACCAAGCCAGCGCCCATGCGGAAGTAACAGGTTTTCCCTAACCCCCATGAACCGCCCGCACCGTCGTCCGAGCGTGTCCGCCCTATCTCGAATACCAGCTTCAGGAAATTCCCGTGCTGTCCGTCAGTTCCTACGCTGTCGAATGTCATCGGTCCCGTTAGCCCTTCAGTACCGGAGTCGCGAATTTCCAGCAGTTTCGGGGCCCGCGAATAACGTTTCCCAAGCATTTTCAGGTCTAGCCCGTCACCGAACGTGGAGGCAAGAGCGTCCAACGAATGTTCGCGGATATGGAAATCCACCGAGACAGGGGCCGCTTTATTGCCGTTGCGTCCTGCGTCGAGGGCGTTCTGAACGGATTCGCGCACCAGCAGATCGAGCAAAGGAGTCTCTTCGTTTTGCAACGCGCGAAGTAAAAACGCGCCAGATTCCTGCATTGGCTGGAGTAGAAGGCCGTAATACTTCATGGGTCAATCAAGCCTACCGTTTCTTCAAGGTTATCTCCCGACTCGGTGAAGGTGGTCGGGATATGGACCGTCACATGGGTGACGTAATTTTTCTGCTTGCCGTGAGAACCCGGTAGATAAAGGCTGAGGCCTACAATGTGTGCCTTGCCGTTGAGCGATGCTCTAGCTCGACGCGGTGGGGCGGCAATCTTTGGATTCCGTGGCTCGCTGTCTTTGTCAATTAGATAAACCAGCAATTGGGGAACTGTCCCCACGCCACCTTGGTTGCGAAGTTTTGCCACCTCGTCATTTCGGAAACCAGCGTTCAGAAGGTCGTCCTCGCCGAGCCCGCGAGCGTCCGCCAGTAGATCCTTGGGATCTCTCAACGCACCAATCGACACTCCGTCATCAGAACGTCTATCCCCCAGACGGCTACGGTTTACTCGGCCAATTGACTTACCGGAAATCTTCCAACTGTTGTCTGGCTTCGGCGCGCTGCCCGCCACCACCACGTTCCATTTTGTGTAACCAGCGTTCTGCGCGTGCTCACCAAGCCATTTGAGAAATGCTTCCATATCAGAGAAGAACTGGTTCCCAGCATGAAACGACATACTGGAGAGATAATCTGCAACCTTATCAACACCAACATCACGCCAGACCAGGCTATTGGCCCCCTTCACCTCAGACGGTTCGAGGTTGGCTCCCGCCAGAAATTTTTCCGTAGAAACCAAGTTGGCTTTCAGCACCTGGGACGCGTCGTCGCCATCATGGAACACAGTTGTTTGCCGACTGATTCCTGAAAAGTCGAATTCCGCCTTGATAGCTCGCTGCATTTTGTTCGCACCTGTCGGACGAATCCAGGCAAGCCTCGAATGCACTCGGACGCGAGGCCCGAACTCTTCAGGCCTCGCACCGCCGTACATGAAACGCTGCAGATCGTCACGAAGCTCTTCTTCAGCAACTGTCATGAATTCGTACTTTTCCCTCGTGTCATCAGACATCCAGATGCGAGGTAGCAATTCATAGCCTTTGCGGTAACCAAACCAGCGTCCCATCTGCATTAGGGAATCTGCTTGCGCGGAGCCGCGCAGGAAAAAGGTGCTGACTAGATTTTCTATCGTCAATCCACGAGAAAGCGTCCCGCCACCAATGACGATGAAAGCAGTGCAGAAATCCAGTTGTTGCTGTGCATCGGGATAGAACAGCCGACGAATTTCGTTCTCATTCGTCACCCCGTTATTCGCGCAGTTGTCGACACACACGTGAATGCCGCGGTGATACCTACGCTCAAGCTGCTCGTCCAGCTGGATAGCTGTAACCGTGTCGAGAAGGATGCGTATTTCTGCAAAAAAACTGTCGAAGGCAGGCAGCTCATGGAGCTCTGACAGACGGCCGTACTTAGGGAAACGCTCAGAAAACTGCGCCACATTCAGATCTGATGAAATCTTTTCCCATACAGGCTTCAACGTAGCTATCAGTTGGTCGTCTCTCAACTGTGCCCACGCTTCAAGCGCTGCTTGAACCGCGTCGCTCATGGCCTCATGGTGAAACTGCCTTGCGCTTGTATGGATCAACATACTCACAGGTTTGGCTGCGCCGGATAAACGCATTACTGCAACGCAGCACAGGTACCAGATCAAGCTTTCCTTTAATGCATGAGGTAGTGCGAGCGCTTCACCGCTGTGAAGACTACCAATCTGTTCCAGGTCATGCTCCGAGACTTCACGAATGATACCAAGAGGCTCCATTTCATTTTCTGGGTAACCGAAAATCTGCGCAGGCCCGAAATGCTCATCTGCTTGCGGCAACGCAGCGATGAAATCACTTGGATACAGGGTATCGCCTGGCCCCTCATTGAGAAAGTTAGCGGCGGGTGTAGCAGTGAAGGCTACATAGTTAACGCTTTGCAGCGGCAACTTGGTCAGCTGGAGAATGAGGTCATTGATAACCGTGCGTTCTGCCGTTGAAACGTCATTCGAATTGACACCCGCCTGATCGGCTTCGTCGTCAATCACGACGAGTCGCATCTGTGCCATCCCAATCGGATGCGCTTTGATCCAGGCGATCAGATGTCTCAGCCGAGCAGGGTTTTTCAGACAGACGACCAGATGTCGGTCTCTGCGGCCAGCATCAAACTGCATATCTTGAGCACGTGCTCCGTAGGGGCTACTCCGCGACGGATGCTCGATCGACTTCCAGCTGAGATTACCGTCATGCTGAAACAAGTCGCCGACCAAGCGTTTGCTGGTTTGTACTCGTAGGTTTTCAAGGGTCCCGGTGAGCACTACGAACAGGTTCCAACGGTAATCGGCTGCCATGGAAATCAGGCCAGCCATGTTGGCTGTCTTCCCAGACTGCACATGCCCTACCACCAACCCTTTTACTGCCGAACGGTCTTTAGTGTTCTGACGTAGGTGCTTGAGGATCCGCAACGCAGATTCCTGGATGTTGTCGACCGAGGCTTCCTTCCAGCCTTGCGCAACAAGATGCTTTCTGTAGAGCTGCCAAGCACTCCGCGGATCCTGGGGTACAGCCAATCCCGGTTCAGCCTCTTCTGGCCCCACAACAATCAATGGTCTGCCAGCAGCTACAGAGTGCTGCTCTGCTCGTTCCTTGTGTCGAACAATCTCTTTCCAACGCTCGAAGCGTTCTTCCGGGCTGTTACCCAGCGATGGCCATCCAGCCATTTCCTCCTGATCGACGAGCCACTCGTTAGCTGTTTCGAGCGACTCTCCTTTTCGGCCAAGCTTGGCTACAAACTCCCAACTCCTACCTTGCGCGCGCCAGTCATCAATGAAAGCGCGGCATTTGTCGTACGCTGGGTCAATACTGTAATCAGCCATTAGCATCCCTACTAGTTTTCAGAGGACAACTCGAAGCAGGAAATTACCCTACATCCAAGTCGGGGGCGGAAATAGTGGCACAGCGCCGCCTGCCTTGCAAAAAACCGCCATCAGGTGCTCGTGATCTATGCCACCACAGCCGACAATTCCTAAGGATTCTTTTCAGAAATGTCCTACAGCATTGAGCCTTGTAGCCTCGGCACCGTCGCCTTACTCTCCTCAAGCGCCTAAGAAACGCACACACAAAAAAGATCCAAAGCAGCGGTCCGTCCGCTCCCGATAGATGCGGTTTTTTTGCGCCTGCGGCCTTCGGCTGCCTGTCTCAAAAATCTCTGTCATGTCGGGAGTGGGCGAATAAAAGACCCGAAAGGGGAATATGCCCGGCCTTTTCTGCTTTGGAGGTTTCTTAGCTCCCGGCACCCTTGCCATGGAAGGCGAACTGACGAGATACGGATCATGCCAACAGCCTTGCACCCCACCACCTCCACCGCCACAACCGCCCCCTGCGCACCCTCCTCCTCGAATCCCAGGTCTGGTTCTGTGCCAAGGACCTTGGCCGTCTCGTAGGCTGGCCTTTGAACGAGCGCACCACGCGCAAGCTGGATGCGGATCAGTGACGGGTGGTGCGGTTGGTGGATTCGTGTGGTGAGGAGGATGAGCTGATGGTGAGTGAGTCGGCGGTGTATGTGCTGTTGGTGCATTACTATCACGTTGAGAATCGCGGGTTGCGGCAGTGGATCACGCATGAGGTGGTGCCGTGTTTGCGGGATGAGTGGACGGCGCCGTGCAGTCCTTGTTTGAGTTGTCTGCAGTGGCCGGGGTTGTCGGTGAGCATGTCGGATTGGCGCAGTGAGGCGTGGATTCGGTTGCGGGATATGCCGCGGGTGTTGGCGGTGGATGAAGTTCGGGGTAAGGTGCGGGTGCCGTGGTGGCGGTCGGTTTTTCGAGGGGTGCGGCTGGGGTGATTCAAGCCGAGGAATGGGAGAAGCCAGAGGCGACGGCTTATGGCCGTTGTGCTCTCAAGCTTCGCAGCAGGCAATAACTCGTCCCGTAGTTGATGATGCATCATGGCGCTAAGGGTAGCTCCCACCATATTTCTCGCAGTTGAACCAGAGTTGCAAACCTGTGATCCAGGCAACGACGAATCCCCAAATGTAGAAATCGTGGAGTTTCTGGTCGAACACAACGGTGGCGCTTGCGCCTATCATGATGAGAGCAAACCCTGTCCTCCTACGCTGTTTTTTGTAGCGGATCTTGTGGTCGACCATGGAAAACGAAACGACGGCGAGGCATAACCCGAACAGGAATAACATGGCTCAGGCCTCACCCTCTGAAAACAGGTCACGCTTTTCAAACAGCCATAGGCCGGTGTAGCTGGTGATCGCCAAGGCCAGAGACAGTTCAGCGTTCATACCTGAAGTTTCGAAAAGCGCCCATCCTCCCACAGCGGTAAACAACACGCCGCCCCACTTTCGCCAGCGTCTGGGCCTGAGCCGGTAAAGAATCCAGTAAGCGATCGTCATGCCGAAACCGAGGATGAGCGGCAACGTCATCGGCGGCCTCCTTGCGCTTTGATAAGCAGAGCCTTTGAGGTGTGTTGCGGCCCAATACCGCCTGACACCCATGCGTTGACGCTGACAATTACGTCGCCTGCGTGTCGTGACTCCAGCACCCTATCCACTGCGAATTTTGCGGCGAATCCCACAGTGGATCTTGCCTTCAGCCAACCTACCGGGAACCCGAGCGCGGCACCGCTTCCAACTGCGTTGGCAACAGAGGCGTTTTGGTCGTTGAATAGTTCAGCCTGCGCCCGCGTCAAGGGGTCGGATACAGCAACGACCATCTCGCATGGGCGATCCTTAGCAAGCATGCGGTCATAAATCTGGATGAGCAGATCGTGGATTCTCCAGTTGACCTTACCGTCATCGTGAAGCCGAAGAGACCGAAGCTCTAGATGATCGCCTTTCGTGACCACCACCCGCGTGGCCTGAAACCGCACGTTGAAATGCCCGCAATACTGAGTCCGTTCCTGCTCCATCAGATGCACCCCTGCAATGGTGAGGCATCGGATTCTGATCGAGTGAATCCGGTTCAGAAACGTGGCGGGAGTCGAAAAAGACGGGGCTTACGGGACTTGCAGATCGGTCCTACGTTCTGCGGGCTTAGCGACGATAAAACAGAGGGCTGCTGGGGAAGTGTGGTGAATCTGCTGGCCTGATCGCGAGCAAGCTCACTCCTACAGGATCTGGGGGTGTCGGCGGGCAAACATCACGAATTGTTTAACCATCCGGGAGGATTTGGTGACCGGGTTTCTTGCACAGTGATTGTGCAGTTTGAAAACAAACAATCATTTCCGGACACCTCCGAAGGAATTCAAAATGAACAAGATAATCGCAACTGTTTTTTCCGGTGCTTTGCTGTTGGCGGTTTCTGGCGCCTATGCGGCAGACACCATGTCCAAGGATGCCATGAGCAATGACAGCATGAGCAATCAGAGCGGGATGTCTCATGACGCGATGAGCAAGGACAAGATGGCGAAGCCTGCCACCAAGGGTGACGCGATGAAGAAGGATTCGATGAAGAAAGATGCCATGTCTAACGACGGCATGAAGAAAGACGCCATGTCCAAGGACAGCATGAAGAAGGGCGACATGAGTCAGTGATCTGTCGCATAGCCGGGCATGATGACGATGCCCGGTGTTTTGCTGTTTTTGACGGGCGGGTGACACTGTGTTGAATGTCCTGGCGCCGTCGCGGGCAAGCGCGCTCCTACGGGGGCGGATTTTGTGATTGAGCGGGGCGTTAGCCTTTGTTGCGTTGGCGGTATTCCTGGACCATGTCGCGGGACACATCTTCCTTGAAGCACAGCGGCGCGCAGCCACCCGCACGGTTATAGGCGCTGCGTTTGCCGCAGCGGCTGCCGTTGCGGGCGGTGTTGTAGGGGCATGGGCAGTTGCCGGGGTAGCCGGCGATGGAGTTTTCTATGATGCGCTGAACGATGACGGCGTCAGCGGGCATCGCTTCCCTGGCGAATGCATTGAAGGCGCCCAGCAATGCGAGCGTTGCGACGAAGCTGGTTCCTACCCTGTTCATGGCCATTCCCTAGCGGTACAGATGAATATCCCGGGCAGCTTTTTACCATGACATCATTGAGCTATTACAGAGGCTTTTCTCTGTAGAATTGGCTTTTTTTGTAATGGACCAGGGATATGGCCAGGAAAACTTCACTGTTTGACGATCTCTTTTATATCGCCACAAGACTGCCGTGGTGGCTCAGCTTCGCTATTGCGCTGGGCTCGTGGCTTTATCTGCATTCAGTTGCCAGTCAGCCGTTGGCGAGCGCGTCGGATATTCATCATCTGCAAGCCACGGTATTGACCAACATGGCGCATATGGCGGCGAGTTTTTTCCAGTATCTCTTGCCGCTTATTTTTACCTTGGGCGCAATCGCCTCGATCGTTGGCCGACGCAAGCGCCGCAATCTGCTCGATTCAGCCGCCAACACCAAAGGCAACTCCCTCCTCGGCATCACCTGGCAGGATTTCGAGTTGCTGGTAGGCGAAGCCTTGCGACGTCGGGGTCATGCGGTGCAGGAAACCGGCGGCAAGGGCCCGGACGGTGGCGTCGATCTGATTGCCCGCAAGGATGGAGAAACCTATCTGGTGCAGTGCAAGCAATGGCGTGCGGTGCAGGTGGGGGTACCAGTGGTGCGGGAGCTGTATGGCGCGATGGCGGCCGAGGGGGCTGTCGGCGGTTTCGTGATTACCAGTGGGAGGTTCAGTAAACCGGCGCGGGAATTTGCATCGGGGCGCAATCTGCAGCTGATCGATGGCGCGGTGTTGAAGCAGTGGATTGCCGAGGCGAAGAAGCCGATGCCAGGGCCCACTACCGAGGTATTGCGGGAGCGGGTTGAGCCAGTGGTTGAAGTGCCGAAGGTTGTGCCGCCTGTTGTAAAGGATCCGGTGCCAGAGCCGCCGGCTGAGCCAGTTGCGCCGCCAGCGCCGGCGTGCCCCCATTGCCGCAAGACGATGGTGGTGCGGGTGGCGCGCACCGGTGCCAATGCCGGGGGCAATTTCTGGGGCTGTACGGATTATCCGAAGTGCCGGGGGATCAGGGCGATTTTTCCGGCGATGAAGGTTTAAGGTCGGGTCAAGCTGCTGCAAACCTCAATTGCGAAAAATTCCCGGCCTTTCACATAACAATTTCTCTAAAAAATAGTTACCCGGGTTTCATTTGATCCCGGGGCGTCAGCTTTTTACAGTGGGGGCGCCTGATCGGACTTGCACCAGCAAGGAGGTTACAACCCGGACCAAGCCTGCAGTTTTTTCATTGTGTTTGTTCGCGTCATTGCTCGTGGCGCGATGCCCCAAGCTCCAAAATTTCAGCCGCTGCCTCTAGCGGCTTTTTTGGCTGCGGATAAGCCCCCGCACGTCACCCCATCGCTTTCC
>Ga0207655_1001236_pt1 | contig 24475 bp, 19 predicted proteins | sample KBSM44metaG_FD_184398 | JGI IMG/M metagenome (GOLD analysis project Ga0207655, IMG submission 184398) | Miscanthus rhizosphere microbial communities from Kellogg Biological Station, Michigan, USA - KBS M4-4 metaG (SPAdes) (version 2) | ecosystem: Host-associated > Plants > Roots > Rhizosphere >... | reverse complement strand
ATACGGTGGCGGAAACCCATAAGGTGTTTCGCTCAGGGGCGCTGGATACGAATGACAGCTTTTCCTGGGTGTTCAACACGCCGGGGGAGTTTGAATATTTTTGTGCGCTGCATCCGCAGATGATCGGGAAGATTGTGGTCAGCCAGTGATGTCGCAAGCAACTTGCGATAGATCGAGCTAAAGAAACCCTAACCCCTGTGGGAGCGAGCAGGTTCGCTCACACAGGGGGGCAGTGTCGCGGTTGAGCAAACTCGGCACCACCGGTCGGCGGAAAAACAGGTAAGTCTCCATTGATCAGCTAGTCTCTGATGCGCGAACGCTCCCATGAGCGTATGATTCGCGACCCTTCGGCGATCCCTTTGCCCTAGACCCAGCTTTCAACTCTTCAGGTCCCTCACTTCAGAGCTGCCTGAACAGACCACACCGGGAGGTGCCCAGATGAGTATCAACGACCAGAAAGACGACCAGGAAATCGGCCCAGCAGGCGAAAAACTGCAGAAAGTCCTCGCCCGTATCGGCGTCGGCTCGCGCCGTGACGTAGAAGCCTGGATCAGCCACGGCCGCATCAAGGTCAATGGCAAAGACGCCACCCTCGGCCTGCGCGTCGACCTGCATGACGCCATCACCATCGATGGCAAGGTGATCAAGCGCGAAGAAGCTGCCGAGTCGGTACGCCGCGTGATCATGTACAACAAACCCGACGGTGAAATCTGCACCCGTGACGACCCGGAAGGCCGTCCGACCGTGTTCGACAAGATGCCGCGCCCGAAAGAAGGTCGCTGGATCAACATCGGTCGCCTGGACATCAACACCACAGGTCTGCTGATGTTCACCACCGACGGTGAGCTGGCCAACCGCCTGATGCACCCGTCCTACGAAATGGACCGTGAATACGCCGTCCGTGTACGTGGTGAAGTCGACGACGAAATGATCGAGCGTCTGAAGGCAGGCGTGGTGCTCGAAGACGGCCCGGCCAAATTCACCGACATCAAGCAGGCACCAGGTGGCGAAGGTTTCAACCACTGGTACCACTGCGTGGTGATGGAAGGTCGTAACCGCGAAGTTCGTCGTCTGTGGGAATCCCAGGGCCTGGTGGTCAGCCGTCTGAAGCGCGTGCGTTTCGGTCCGGTGTTCCTCAACTCCGACCTGCCGATGGGTCGCTGGCGCGAAATGAGCCAGCAGGAAGTCGACATTCTGAGTGCTGAAGTCGGCCTGACGCCGGTGGCGATGCCGCAAATGAACGCCAAGAGCAAAGACAAGCTCGAGCGTATGCAGCGCAAATCGTCCCGCCCGGTGGGCAAGACCGAGCGCGTAGGGACCTTGCGTCCAGCCGCTGGCGCTCCAGCTGCCGGCCCGCGTCCATCTCGCGAGCCGCAGATCGAAGGCGAGCGCCCGGCCCGCAAGCCAGCGCCACGCCAGGATGGCGAGCGCGGTCCACGCACGCCGCGTCCGGCCAACGGTCGTACTGAGCGCGGCGAAGGCCGTGGCGCTCCGTCCGGTGGTCGTAGCGATCGCGGTGCGCCTGCCGGCCGTGGTACGCCGGTTGCAGACCGCCCGGCCGACACCAAGCGCCCGGCCAAGCCGGCGCCGAAGAAACGCCCAGGCATCGTGCTGGTCGACAAGGACGCGCCATCGGGCAAGCGCCGCGGCGCACCCGCCGGCTCCGGCCAGCGTCCGGGCTTCGGTCGTCGCAAGCCTGAGTAATCGGCAGGCGCAGCATAAAAACGCCATCCCTCGGGATGGCGTTTTTTTTGTGTCTGGCAGAACCGGTTTTCTGCAGGTGCGGTTGTTTGATCGTTCCCACGCAGAGCGTGGGAACGATCAGCGCGTCATCTGTATCGCCGAAAGCCTTGGGTTAAAACACAAACCGCCTATCAAACACCGGCTCATCATCCAGCGCCAACACGCCGCCAGAGAAGATCAGGTCCAGATGATGGCTGCCCTTGGCGCCTCCGCCCAACCCCAAGTGCAAACCGCAATGGCGCTCTTCGAAACCGGCATTGCGCGCATACAACTCTTTCACGCCTTCGTTGGTACCGATCCCCAACTCCTCGATGCGTCGATTGGACGGATTGGCGTCTAGGTACTTGTTGAAGTCATGTTCCAGTCCCGGCACATCGGTGGCGATTTTGCTGATGGTCGAGTTCTCGATCCACAACTCCAGTGGTGACGCGAGTACGCCGTACTTGCGGGCAAACGGAATCGTGCTGAGGAACGTCCCCATGAACTTCACTCGGCCATTAATCGACTCGCTATGGGTGGCAATCTCGCCGGGCGCCAGGTCGAAGTTGCCGACACCGTTGATGTCGGTCCACTTCTTGATACTGCTCAACGGTGTTTCGAACCACGAGCCATGCTCATCTTTGAAACTTAAAGTGGTGGCCTGGGACATGCGCTGGATCAAGTGGCTGTTCAACCCGGCAATCCGCTGCGGGGTGACACTGAACGTGTCGTAGAAGTAATCGCCGTAATCCTTGAACAGCAGCGACTTCTTCCAGTTTTCCGCCATCACGCCTTGCAGCGCGCGGACAAAGTCCGGGCCGTCGGGACGCGGGTTGGGCAGGGTGGAAGAGTCGTAGAAGAAGATGTACAGATCGCTGTCGACAATCGCCTTGGCCAGCAATTCGGTGGGTTCGAGGTCCAGACGCATCGCGCTGAAGCTGAACCTTGGGCTGTTGCCGGCCTGTTCGGCGATGGCGCCGGTCAGCGCCTCGTAATCAGCGGTATGGCCGAGCAAGACCTTCGCCGGGTTGATGCCGGCAACGGCTGGGTGATGTTCGAGGTAGTAAAGGAAATGCGAGATGGCACGCTGCTTATCCATGGAGTCCTCCCTGACAAACCTGGTAAGTGGCGGGCACGACCGGCCGGATCATGCCCGCCGGGATGTCTTACAGAGGCCACATCGCCGTGCCGAACGGAACAACCGCGTCGGCTTGCATCATTTCAACGGCGGCTTCATGGGTCGGTGCTTCAAACCAATCGTCGAGTTGCAGTTCAGTGTCCAAGTCTTTGTCCAGTGCTTGCATGGTGAATCTCCTAGATGACTTTTTCGGTAAGAACAGCTTCGGTAAGAACAGTGGCGCGTTTTTCATTCATTGAAGAGCGCGTCGACTTGCCGGTCGATGCGGCTCGGCAAGTCGCTGAAAACCTAGTTCACAGGTTTTTGAATTGCAAAAAAATAATTAAACAATTTTCATTTGAACTAATTATTCCATTTTAAAAAAAGTAAATTTCCTAATAAAAAACAGAAAACTAAGTCGGAAAACTCCTTAGGAAGCTTCCTATCGTCAATTTACAGTCGACGGCTCTCTGGATCTGATTTGGAAAGCATGCGTTACGCGCTGTAAATAAATCCTTACGAAAAGCGTGCTCAAACCCCATGGAATGCCGCTGTGGAAAGGGCTGTAAGGAAAACCTGCCGTCCGCCGCCACGATGGTGCTGTTCAAGGGCTCTGGCGCGCTTGTCTCAGCCTCGATTGAAAGGTGAGATGCGCCCCATGCCTGTCGTGCAGGTGCATAACAAGAAGGAGGCGCAATGAACGCCGTGACTCATCTCCATCTCTCTCCGTGGGGCGATTTTTCCGCTGCCCCCGTCGAAGACCTGCAAAGGTCTGACTCAATTTTTGCAGCCGCCCGAGACCTTCGAGGCGGACACAGGCAATCCCGGCAACCGACGCGCTGATCCAGCGGTGTCTGGCAGCAGGGGGTTAGCGGTGTACAATGCGCCGCGTTTTAACTGTGACCCTCTGCGCAACAGCGCAAACCTCAAGGCTATCCGCCTTGTTCACTCCGCCGCGTCACGAGCGTGTCGGGTTCGATTTCGTCACAGATAAAAACAAACAGGTGACGCATGACTGTCGTAAAAACGCTGAACTCCTGGTGCCTGCGCTGGGGTTTGATCGGCGCTGCTTGAAATCGCAACCTTGCAGCAACGTCTACCGAACATCATCAAACCTTGCGTGAGACCCTTTTCATGAGTGGACAAAACTCGCATTCAGGCGAGCTTAAACGCGGCCTGAAAAATCGCCATATTCAACTGATCGCCCTCGGTGGCGCGATCGGTACCGGGTTGTTCCTCGGCTCGGCCGGCGTGCTCAAATCCGCCGGCCCGTCGATGATTCTCGGCTACGCCATTTGCGGCTTCATCGCCTTCATGATCATGCGCCAGCTGGGCGAGATGATCGTCGAAGAGCCGGTGGCCGGTTCCTTCAGCCACTTCGCGCATAAATACTGGGGCGGTTTTGCCGGTTTCCTGTCGGGCTGGAACTGCTGGATCCTGTACATCCTGGTGGGCATGTCGGAGCTGACCGCGGTCGGCAAATACATCCACTACTGGGCGCCGGATATCCCGACCTGGGCCTCCGCCGCCGCGTTCTTCGTGCTAATCAACGCGATCAACCTGGCCAACGTCAAAGTCTTCGGTGAGGCCGAGTTCTGGTTCGCGATCATCAAGGTCGTGGCGATCGTTGGCATGATTGCTTTGGGTAGCTATCTGTTGGTCAGCGGCCACGGCGGCCCGCAAGCCTCGGTGACCAACCTGTGGTCCCACGGCGGTTTCTTCCCGAACGGTGTCAGCGGCCTGGTGATGGCCATGGCGATCATCATGTTCTCCTTCGGTGGCCTGGAAATGCTTGGTTTCACCGCCGCTGAAGCCGACAAGCCGAAAACCGTGATCCCGAAAGCCATCAACCAGGTGATCTACCGGATCCTGATTTTCTACATCGGTGCGCTGGTGGTCCTGTTGTCGCTGACCCCTTGGGACAGCCTGCTGACGACACTGAATGCGTCTGGCGATGCCTATAGCGGCAGCCCGTTCGTGCAGGTGTTCTCGATGCTCGGCAGCAACACCGCCGCGCATATCCTCAACTTCGTGGTCCTGACCGCGGCGCTGTCGGTGTACAACAGCGGTACTTACTGCAACAGCCGCATGCTGCTGGGCATGGCCGAGCAGGGCGATGCGCCGAAAGCCTTGTCGAAGATCGACAAGCGTGGCGTGCCGGTACGTTCGATCCTGGCGTCGGCCGCTGTGACGTTGATCGCGGTGTTGCTGAACTACCTGATCCCGCAAAACGCGCTGGAACTGTTGATGTCGTTGGTGGTTGCGACCCTGGTGATCAACTGGGCGATGATCAGCTTCTCGCACTTCAAGTTCCGCCAGCACATGAACAAGACCCGGCAGACGCCGCTGTTCAAGGCCCTGTGGTACCCGTACGGCAACTTCATCTGCCTGGCGTTCGTGGTGTTCATCCTCGGCGTGATGCTGCTGATCCCGGGCATCCAGGTCTCGGTGTATGCGATTCCGGTGTGGGTCGCGTTCATGTGGATCTGCTACGGCATCAAAAACAAGCGCAGCGCCCAGCAGGCGTTGCAGGTTGCGGTGAAATAACGCAACGCGCAGAAACGATAAACCCGGCCAAAGTGCCGGGTTTTTTGTGGAGGATGCGAAAGCCGGGGTATTCTGGCGGTCCTGATACCGGACCTTTTTCCATGCTGGTGATTTCCAACAACGTGCATCTGCCGGATGCCGAGATCGAGTTGACGGCCATTCGCGCCCAGGGCGCCGGTGGGCAGAACGTCAACAAGGTCTCCAGTGCGGTGCACCTGCGCTTCGACATTCCGGCCTCGTCCCTGCCCGAGTTTTACAAGGAACGGCTGCTGGCGTTGCGCGACAGTCGCATCACCAGCGAAGGGGTGTTGATCATCAAGGCCCAGCAATACCGCACGCAGGAGCAGAACCGCGCCGATGCGCTGGAGCGTCTGACCGAGTTGATCCTCAGCGCTACCAAAGTGGAAAAGAAACGCCGTCCGACCAAGCCGACGCTGGGCTCGAAAAAGCGTCGGCTCGAATCAAAGACCAAGCGCGGCAGCATCAAGGCCGGGCGGGGCAAGGTCGATTTTTAGCGTGCTTCACGCTCTTCCCGATACTTGGGCGCCTGTCGGTACAAGTAAACGCTCAACATCAATCCGCTCAAGGCGGCGAGGGCGGCGAACAGGAAGATCGAGGCAAACCCGAATCCTGCAGCAATCGCACCCGCCAGCGGTCCGGTAATCCCCAGTGACAAATCGATAAACAGCGAATAGGCCCCAACTGCTGCGCCACGGCTGGAGGCCGGCACCAGATTGACCGCTTCCACGCCCAAGGCAGGGAACACCAGCGAAAAGCCGAAACCGCTCAGCGCCGCACCGGCCAGTGCCCAATGAGCATCCGGTGCCAGCCACAGCAGCAACAGCCCGAGGGTTTCCACCGAGAGGCAGGCAATCGCCACGCGAAAGCCGCCGAGGCGGTTGATCAGGTTGCCGAACAGTAGTCGCGCGCCAATGAAACTGGCGCCGAACAAACTCAGGGACAGCACCGCGTTGGACCAATGCTGAGTGGCGTAATACAGGGTGATGAAGGTCGCGATGGTGCCAAAGCCGATGGAGCCCAGTGCCAGGCCGCAGCCATGAGGGAACACCCGTCCCAGCACATGCATGAACGGCAAACGTTCGCCGGCGACAATCGGCGCCGCGGTTTTCGGCCAGGCCAGCGCCACGCCCAGCACCGCCAGCAGCATGATGCTCACGCCCATGCTCCACAAACCCAATTGACTCACCAGCAGCACCCCCAGTGGTGCGCCGACCGCCAACGCGCCGTAACTGGCGATGCCGTTCCAGGAGATGACCTTGGCGGTGTTCGCCGCGCCGACCCGGCCGATGCCCCAGCCGATCGACCCGGAGCCGACCAGGCTTTCCGCGCTGCCGAGTATCAGGCGGCCAATCAACAGGCTGATCAAACTCAGTATCGGCAGGCTTTGCGTCCAGGCCGAAATCAGCATGAACACACCGCTCAAACCACAGCCGGCGAGGCCATACATCACCGCCAGCTTGCTGCCCTTGTTATCGATGATGCGCCCGGCGTAAGGGCGGCTGAGGAGGGTGGCCAGGTATTGCACGCTGATCACCAGCCCGGCGATCACCGCGCCGAAGCCGAGGTCGCTGTGGACGTAGCCCGGCAATACGGCCAGGGGAATACCGATATTGAGGTAACCGATGAAAGTGAACAGGACGATGGAAACGACTTGCAGCGTGACCGCCAGGGGGCGCTGGGTTTCAGACATGGGTAAAAGGTCCACGGGGCAGCAGGATAGATAGGCTGCTTATGATAGCGGCGTGGACGGTCGCAGGGCGTGAAAAAGTAAAACTAATTGCCGAACGGGATGAATCAGGGTTTTGCGGGGGCGACCAGTTGCGTCGTGACCAGGGCGGCCAGGGCATTTTCTTCGCTGCCGAAGCGGGCCAGCAGGGCGGCTTGTTTCTCGGGGGAAAGGCGATTCCAGATGTCGATCATCTTCTCGGCGGTGCCGATCAGGACGCTGGCCTGGGCTTCAGTGAAATCATCGCTCATGGTGCGGGCTCGCGGTTCAGGCAGTGTGGAAAGCGCATGTTAGCGCTTTCCACACGGTCTGGCATTGCAGGTGTATCAGTCTTCTCTGTCGGCCTGGCGGCGTTCAGGTGCTTCTTTCGGCTCGGGCTGTTGGGCACCGGCTTGTTGCGTGGTTGTCTGCTCAGTTTCGTGCAGGCTTGGGAAGGGGAGATTAGGGATCTCGTGCATGTTTCGCGCTCCTCGCTAAGTCTGTTGATAGATCTGGTAGATCCGCGCTTTTAAAAAAGCCTGGGCAGGATACAGCAGGAAAAATGACAAATAGACTTTATATCCAATTGTTACGACGGATGGGATTGTCTAGACAGGTCAGCAGGAGGCGAAGACCCACTGTGGCGAGGGAGCAAGCTCCCTCGCCACAGGGAGCTCGCCATTGCATCGTGTTACTTGCAGACGTCAGCGATGGCCTCGGCCAGCAGGTCCAGGCGTGTCGCATCGATCCCCGCCACGTTCGCCCGGCCCGAGCTGACCATGTACACGCTGTGATGCTCGCGCAGTTGCTTGACCTGCTCCGGCGACAAACCGGTGTAGGAAAACATCCCGCGTTGCACGCCAATGTGCGCAAACCGCTCGCGCAAGCCGTGGGGTTCAAGCGCTTCGACCAGGCCACTGCGCAGCTGGGCGATGCGCAAACGCATGGCTTCCACTTCGTCGGCCCAGCGGCTTTTCAGCTCTGGATCGCCAAGGATGGTCGCGACGACGGCGGCGCCGTGATCCGGCGGTGTCGACCACAGGTTGCGGGCGATGTTGGCCAGTTGGCTGCGGATGTCCACCAGCTTGCCGGCGGTTTGCGCGCAGACAATCAGCGCACCGGTGCGGTCGCGGTACAGGCCGAAGTTTTTCGAGCAGGAACTGGTGATCAGCACTTCCGGCAACTCGGCGGCGAACAACCGGGTCGACCAGGCATCTTGTTCCAGGCCATCGCCGAAGCCCTGATAGGCGAAGTCGATCAGAGGCAGCAAGTCGCGACTGCGCACCACGTCCAGCACCCGGCGCCAATCGTCATGGGACAGGTCGAAACCGGTCGGGTTGTGGCAGCAGGCGTGCAGCAGCACCACATCGCCCTTCGGTGCTTGATTGAGCACTTCGAGCATCGCTTCGACATCGAGACGGTTATCGCTGCCCACGTACGGGTAGTGACTGACCTTGACCCCGGCCGTTGCGAAAATCGTTTCGTGGATCGGCCAGGTCGGGCTGCTCAGCCACACGCCACGGCCCGGCAGGCATTGGGCGATGAAGTCGGCGCTCAAGCGCAGCGCACCGGTGCCGCCCGGCGTTTGCGTGACGCCGGCCCGTTGCTCGGCGATCAGCGCCGAATCAGCACCCAGCACAAGCTCGTTGATGACTTTGCCGAACGCCGCATCGCCGTGGCCGCCGATGTAAGTCTTGGTGGCCTGGCGATCCACCAGGCGCTGCTCGGCAAGCTTCACCGCTTCAAGGATCGGCGTCAGGCCCTGGGCGTCTTTGTAGACACCCACGCCAAGGTCGAACTTGCGCGGGTTAGGGTCCTGCGCATAGGCCTCCATCAGGCCGAGAATCGGGTCGCCGGGTACTCGGCCGATGGCGTCGAAATGCATTATTTGCGGCCCTCGGCGTCTTTGGCCACTTCGTCAGTGCGCGCGGCCATGATGAAGTCGTTGCGGTGCAGGCCCTTGATGGAGTGGCTCCACCAGGTCACGGTGACTTTGCCCCACTCGGTCAGCAGGCCCGGGTGGTGACCTTCGGCCTCGGAGATTTCGCCAACGGCGTTGGTGAACGCCAGCGCGTGCTTGAAGTTCTTGAACAGGAAAACTTTTTCCAACTGCATCACACCGTCGCGCACTTCGATGTTCCAGTCAGGGATCTGCTTGATCAGGATCGGCAGTTCTTCGTCGCTGACCTGAGGGGCGTCGGCGCGGCAGGCTTCGCAATGGGCTTGGTTCAATGTGGACATGATGTGTTCCTGAAATCGAGTGTTTTGAAAAACGGTCGTCAGTGGGACCACGCTAAAGCAAAGCGGCGATCCGTAACAGACTCACTTGATGCCAAAAGTCGCGGGTCACGCAGCTTTTGGCGGAAATTTCGGTGCGTGCAACCCAAGCTGCATGCCTTGTTTGACCATGCCCATGATGTCTTCGTGGGCCAGATCGAACAGGCGCTTGAGGTTCGGCAGGACAAAGTACAGCGGCTGCAGAATGTCGATGCGATACGGCGTACGCATGCATTCCAGTGGGTCGAAGGCCTGATGCTCAGGTGCGTCCGACAGGGCGTAAACAGTTTCTTTCGGAGAGGACAGGATGCCGCCGCCATAGATGCGCAGGCCTTGCGGTGTGTCGACCAGGCCGAACTCAATGGTCATCCAGTACAGACGCGCCAGGTACACGCGCTCTTCCTTGGAGGCCTGTAGGCCGAGTTTGCCGTAGGTGTGGGTGAATTCGGCGAACCAGGGGTTGGTCAGCAACGGGCAGTGGCCGAAGATCTCGTGGAAAATGTCCGGCTCTTGCAGGTAATCCAGTTCTTCGCGGGTACGAATAAAGGTCGCCACCGGAAACTGCTTGTTCGCCAGCAATTCGAAAAAGGTCTGGAAGGGGATCAGCGCGGGCACTCGGGCAACTTGCCAGCCGGTGGTTTCACCGAGGACTTTGTTGATTTCGCCGAGTTGCGGAATGCGGTCGTGGGGCAGACCGAGTTTTTCGATACCGTCCAGGTATTCCTGGCATGCACGACCCTCGACCACTTTCAGTTGGCGAGTGATCAGCGTATTCCACACCGCGTGTTCTTCAGCGGGGTAGTCGATAAAACCTTGCGCATCGGGCTCGCGAGCCACGTATTGCGTCTGCTTCATGCTGCTCTCCTGCTAGGGGAATCGTTCTTGTTGTGTGTACAGCTATGGACCTAGAAATACCCCAAGGTGTTCGGTGTTGCAGCAGGTGATCCGCGTCTTGCGTAGGAAAAATCCGCGCTCTTCGTAAAGTTTTCGTTACGTATTGTCTGCTGTGGCGCAAGTATTGATATTTACGGGTTTGAAATGGCCTACAGGTGTCACATAATCTTGACGACTAACTTGGTGCTCGCGCAGAAAATTCCTTGCGCCGGGCCTCGATCACCGCTGTTACGGGCCTTCATATGCGTATCAAAGTCCACTGCCAGAACCGCATCGGTATCCTGCGCGACATTCTCAACCTGTTGGTCGAGTACGGGATCAACGTCGCTCGCGGCGAGGTGGGTGGTGAGCATGGCAATGCGATCTATCTGCACTGTCCGAACCTGATCAACATTCAGTTCCAGGCGTTGCGGCCGAAGTTCGAGGCGATTGGTGGGGTATTCGGCGTCAAGCGTGTAGGGCTGATGCCCAGCGAGCGTCGGCACATGGAGCTCAATGCCTTGCTCGGCGCCCTGGAGTTTCCGGTGCTGTCGATCGACATGGGCGGTTCCATCGTCGCGGCCAACCGTGCGGCGGCGCAATTGCTCGGGGTGCGGGTGGATGAGGTGCCGGGGATTCCGCTGTCGCGGTACGCCGAAGACTTCGACCTGCCGGAACTGGTGCGCGCCAACAAGTCGCGGATCAACGGCTTGCGGGTGAAGGTCAAGGGTGACGTGTTTCTCGCCGACATCGCGCCGCTGCAATCGGAGCATGACGAAAGCGAGGCCATGGCCGGTGCGGTGTTGACGTTGCACCGGGCGGACCGGGTGGGCGAGCGCATCTATAACGTGCGCAAACAAGAGTTGCGCGGCTTCGACAGCATTTTCCAAAGCTCGAAAGTGATGGCGGCGGTGGTTCGCGAAGCGCGGCGCATGGCACCGCTGGATGCGCCGCTATTGATCGAAGGCGAAACCGGCACCGGCAAAGAGTTGTTGGCGCGGGCCTGTCACCTGGCGAGCCCGCGTGGGCAATCACCGCTGATGGCGCTCAACTGCGCCGGCCTGCCAGAGTCCATGGCCGAGACCGAATTGTTCGGCTACGGCCCCGGCGCCTTCGAAGGGGCGCGGGCCGAAGGCAAGCTCGGGCTCCTGGAGCTGACGGCGGGCGGTACGTTGTTTCTCGATGGCGTCGGCGAAATGAGCCCGCGCTTGCAGGTGAAATTACTGCGCTTTCTGCAGGACGGTTGCTTCCGTCGTGTCGGCAGCGATGAAGAGGTCTATCTGGATGTGCGGGTGATCTGCGCGACTCAGGTGGACTTGTCCGAGCTGTGTGCTCGCGGTGAATTTCGCCAGGACTTGTACCACCGCTTGAACGTGCTCTCGTTGCACATCCCGCCACTGCGCGAATGCCTCGACGGACTGGCGCCGCTGGTGGAGCACTTCCTCGATCAGGCCAGCCGACAGATCGGTTGCCCACTGCCGAAGCTGGCGCCGGCGGCGATGGAACGACTCAGTCACTATCACTGGCCGGGTAACGTGCGGCAATTGGAGAACGTGCTGTTTCAGGCGGTTTCCCTGTGCGAGGGCGGCACCGTCAAAGCCGAGCACATTCGTCTGCCGGACTACGGCGTGCGTCAGCCGCTTGGCGATTTCTCCCTCGAGGGTGGGCTGGACGAGATTGTCGGGCGCTTCGAGAAAGCCGTGCTGGAGCGCTTGTATTCCGAGTATCCGAGCAGTCGGCAACTGGGCAAGCGACTGGGGGTTTCCCATACCACCATTGCCAATAAGTTGCGCGAGTATGAGGTCGGCAAGGAGCCGGGCTAAGCGGCTTTTGTGGCGAGGGAGCTTGCTCCCGCTGGGCTGCGCAGCAGCCCAAAAAATGACAACCGAATTATTGCAGGCAGATCGCGCAGGTAGGTTTTGCGGCCGCTTCGCGCCCGAGCGGGAGCAAGCGCCCTCGCCACAGGGGAACGATCAGCGTCCAGGCTGATCCTTGCCTCTTGGCGGCATGACACCGCCGGTTTTTCGTCTTCGATACATTCCCCCAATCCCCTCTAAATCCCTCAAGTCCTTTGTTTGCCGGGCCCGACGCCGCCAGAAAAAAGTTGGTCTGCAAATTGCTTATGGCTCAGCAGTACAGCGGTGGGCGGCAAACGTCCGGCATGCAGAGGAAAGAGTGTGGACAAGTACCTTTATGTGGCAATGACCGGCGCCAGCCAGAATGCACTGGCGCAGAAGGCTCATGCCAACAACCTGGCGAACATCTCTACCAATGGTTTTCAGAAGGACCTGGAGCAGGCCCGTTCGATGCCGGTGTTTGGTGACAGCTTTCCGGCGCGTGCGTTTGCCATGAGCGAACGTCCGGCCACCGACTTCTCCCCGGGCGCCCTGGTGGAAACCGGCCGTGACCTCGATGTCGCGGTGCAAGGCAACGGCTGGATCGCCGTGCAGAACCCCGATGGCGGTGAGAGCTACGTGCGCACCGGCAGCCTGAACGTTGATGCGCTGGGCGTGCTGCGCGCCGGCAACGGCATGCCGGTGATGGGCAATGGCGGTCTGATTGCCGTGCCGCCTGAGCAGCAGATTGAAGTCGGCGAAGATGGCACCGTCAGCATCCGTGCGATGGGCGAAGGCCCGCGTGTGATGGCCGAAGTCGACCGCATCAAGCTGGTCAACCCGGACTTCAAGAACATGACCAAAGGCCTGGACGGTTCGATCCACACCAAGGACGGCAAGCCGGCGCAAGCCGATGCCGGCGTCAAACTGGTGTCTGGGTTTCTCGAGTCGAGCAACGTCAATGCCGTGGAAGAAATGACTTCGGTACTGGCGCTGGCCAAGCAGTTCGAGCTGCACATCAAGATGATGAACACCGCCAAAGACGATGACCAGGCCATGGCTCGGGTCTTGCAGATCAGCTAATTATCAGAACGTCGCGCCGTAAAACAGGCGCACGAGGAGAAACGAATGCTTCCGGCTCTATGGGTTGCCAAAACAGGTCTGTCCGCCCAGGACACCAACCTCACCACCATTTCCAACAACCTGGCGAACGTATCGACCACGGGTTTCAAACGTGACCGCGCCGAGTTCCAGGACTTGCTGTATCAGATCAAGCGCCAGCCAGGCGCCCAGTCGACCCAGGACAGCGAACTGCCGTCGGGTCTGCAAGTGGGTACCGGTGTGCGCATCGTCGGCACCCAGAAAAACTTCACCGCCGGCAGCCTGCAAACCACCGAGCAGCCATTGGACATGGCCATCGACGGCCGCGGTTTCTTCCAGATCCTGCAGCCCGATGGCACCACGTCCTACACCCGTGACGGTACCTTCCACCTGGATTCCAACGGCCAGATCGTCAACGCCAGCGGCTTCGCCCTGGAGCCGGCCATTGTCATTCCGAACAATGCCCAGACGTTCACCGTTGGCCGTGACGGCACCGTGTCCATCACTGTTGCCGGCAGCCCGGCCGCCCAGGTGATCGGCAACCTGCAAACTGCCGACTTCATCAACCCGGCCGGTCTGCAAGCGGTGGGTAACAACCTGTTCCTGGAAACCGCTGCCAGTGGCGCGCCGCAAGTCGGCACCCCGGGCCTGGCCGGTTTCGGCACCACGCTGCAGAACACCCTGGAAACGTCCAACGTCAGCACCGTTGAAGAAATGGTCAACATGATCACCACTCAGCGCGCCTACGAGATGAACTCCAAAGTGATCTCCACCGCCGACCAGATGCTCTCGTTCGTAACGCAGAATCTGTAATCAAGTCTATGAGGCGGCCATGAGGTCGCCTGCAACACCGTGAGGTAGGGTCATGAATCGCTTTGTATCTGTTCTGGCACTGAGTGGGGTCGCCGCGCTGGCGGGGTGCGTCGGTCCGACGCCAAAGCCCAATGACCCTTACTACGCCCCGGTGTTGCCGCGCACGCCGCTGCCGGCTGCCGCCAATAACGGCTCGATCTACCAGGCCGGTTTCGAACAGAACCTGTACAGCGACCGCAAGGCATTCCGGGTCGGTGACATCATCACCATCACCCTGAACGAGCGCACCCAGGCGAGCAAGAACGCCAATTCCCAGGTCGGCAAGACCAGCAAGACCAGCATTGGTCTTTCCTCATTGTTCGGCACTAAGCCCAGCGTAAATAACCCGCTCGACAGCGGCGACCTGAGTCTGGATGCCAGCTACAGCGGCGACCGCGCGACCAAGGGTGACAGCAAGGCCGGGCAGGGCAACAGCCTCACCGGCTCGATCACCGTGACCGTCGCCGACGTGTTGCCCAACGGTATCATCGCCGTACGCGGCGAGAAGTGGATGACCCTCAATACCGGTGATGAACTGGTGCGGATTGCAGGGCTTGTTCGCGCCGATGACATCGCGACTGACAACACCGTTTCGTCGACCCGTATCGCCGATGCGCGCATCACCTATTCGGGCACCGGTTCGTTTGCCGATGCGAGTCAGCCAGGCTGGTTCGACCGTTTCTTCCTCAGCCCGCTGTTCCCTTTCTAGGTGGCTACGTTGAATCTGAAAAGCCTTATGGTGGGCGTCCTGTTGTTGACGGCGGCCTTCGATGCTCAAGCCGAGCGGCTGAAGGATATCGCCAGTATTTCCGGCGTGCGTTCCAACCAATTGATCGGCTACGGCCTGGTGGTCGGGCTTAACGGTACCGGCGACCAGACGACGCAAACCCCGTTCACCCTGCAGACCTTCAACAACATGCTCTCGCAGTTCGGCATCAAGGTGCCGCCGGGTTCGGGCAACGTGCAGTTGAAGAACGTCGCGGCGGTGTCGATCAGCGCCGATTTGCCAGCGTTCGCCAAGCCGGGTCAGCAGATAGACATCACCGTAGCGTCCATCGGTAACTCCAAGAGCCTGCGCGGCGGCACCTTGCTGTTGACGCCGCTCAAAGGTATCGATGGCAACGTCTACGCCGTCGCTCAGGGCAACCTGGTGGTCGGCGGCTTCGATGCCGAAGGTCGTGACGGTTCCAAGATCACCGTCAACGTTCCGTCGGCCGGTCGCATCCCCGGCGGTGCGTCGGTCGAGCGTGCAGTGCCGAGCGGTTTCAATCAGGGCAACAGTCTGACCCTGAACCTCAACCGTTCGGACTTCACCACGGCCAAGCGCATCGTCGACAAGATCAACGACATGCTTGGCCCTGGCGTCGCTCAGGCCATTGACGGTGGCTCGATCCGCGTGACCGCACCACTCGATCCGAGCCAGCGGGTCGACTATTTGTCGATCCTCGAAAACCTCGAAGTCGATCCGGGCCAGGCGGTGGCGAAAGTCATCATCAACTCGCGCACCGGTACCATCGTGATCGGCCAGAACGTCAAGGTTTCCCCGGCCGCCGTGACCCACGGCAGCCTGACCGTGACCATCACCGAAGACCCGATCGTCAGCCAGCCCGGTCCTCTGTCCAACGGGCAGACGGCGGTCGTGCCGCGTTCGCGGGTCAACGCTCAGCAAGAAGCCAAGCCGATGTTCAAGTTCGGCCCGGGCACCACCCTCGACGAGATCGTTCGTGCGGTGAACCAGGTCGGCGCAGCACCGGGTGACTTGATGGCGATCCTCGAAGCGTTGAAACAGGCCGGCGCGTTGCAAGCCGACCTGATCGTGATCTGAGGACGGCGATCATGGATATGCGCAAAAGCGGTCTGGTCAGCAGCAGCGATTCGGGTTCCTACTCGGACCTGAATCGTTTGAATCAGCTCAAGGTCGGCGACAAGAACAGCGATGCGAACATGCGCAAAGTGGCGCAGGAATTCGAGTCGCTGTTCCTCGGCGAAATGCTCAAGTCCATGCGCTCGGCCACCGAAGCGCTGGGCAAGGATAATCCGCTCAACACGCCGGCAGCCAAGCAATACCAGGAAATGTACGACCAGCAGTTGGCCGTTTCCCTGTCTCGCGAAGGCGGCGGTATCGGCCTGGCTGACGTGTTGATGCGCCAGATGTCGAAGAACAAACCGTTGGCGCCGGGTGAGGCTGCGGCAGCGTCTGCCGCCAAGCAAGCCGCCGCGAAGGCCGCCGTGGAAACACCGATTGCCGCCGGTACGGTCGCCACCAACGGGCCGCTGTCGCGCCTCAACGGCGAGCGCCCGTTGTGGGCTTCACGCGCGGTGAGGGCGCCGGCAGGTGCGGGCGAGGGCGCACACCGCAACGACATGGCGCTGATCAATCAGCGGCGTCTGGCGCTGCCACCGAAACTGGCCGACCGTTTGCTCGCCGGGCTGGTGCCATCGGCATCGACCACGGCGACAACCGCCACCGCAACGCAGAACAAAATCCAGGTGCCGCCGAGCACCGCGACCGGTTCCGGCCCGCTGTACAACGGCGATTGGCTGGCTTCGCAAACGGATACGACCTCCAGCGGGCGCCTGCAGATTTATGGTCGTGCCATGGCTCAAATCCCCTTGGCGCCGGCGAAAAAAGCCTTCAGTTCCGCCGACGAATTCGTCAACACCATGCTGCCGATGGCCAAAGAAGCCGCCGACCGTATCGGTGTCGATCCGCGTTACCTGGTGGCTCAGGCCGCCCTGGAAACCGGTTGGGGCAAATCAGTCATGCGCGCCCAGGATGGCAGCAGTAGCCACAACCTGTTCGGGATCAAGGCCAGTGGTAACTGGAAGGGCGATTCGGCGCGGGCGATCACCAGCGAATTCAGAAATGGCCAGATGGTCAAGGAGACGGCTGAGTTCCGTTCCTACGCCTCTTACAAGGACAGTTTCCATGACCTTGTGACGCTGCTGCAAAGCAACAATCGCTATCAAGATGTGCTGAAGTCGGCCGATAACCCAGAACAGTTTGTACGCGAGTTGCAAAAAGCCGGGTATGCAACCGACCCGGATTACGCAAGCAAGATCTCGCAGATAGCCAAGCAGATGACGAGTTACCAAAACTACGCTGCAGCGGGCGCTTCCACTACGCCTTTATAGGCACAAGGCATAAGGTTTGAATCATGAGTTTGCTCAACATCGGGATGTCGGGTTTATCCGCTGGCCAAAGCGCGTTGATGGTGACCGGTAACAACATTGCCAACGCCGACACCGCAGGCTACTCGCGTCAGCAAACCGTGCAGGGCAGCAAGGCCTCGAATCAGTTCGGCAATGTCTACATCGGCACGGGTACGACCCTGGCCGATGTGCGTCGGGTGTACAACAGCTACCTCGATGCGCAACTGCAAACCACCACCTCGCTCAACAGCGACTCGGCTGCCTATGCCGGACAGATCAGCCCGCTCGATAAGTTGCTGTCGGACAGCGGCACCGGCCTCAACGGCGCCCTGACCAAGTTCTTCGCCTCGGTACAGAACGTCAACGCCAAACCGGGCGACGATGCTTCCCGCCAACTGCTGCTCAGCGATGCGCAAGCCCTGAGTAACCGTTTCAACTCGATCTCCAGCCAGTTGACCGCGCAGAACGCGGACATCAACGGCAACCTGGCGGACATGGCCGATCAGGTCAACAAACTGGCAGCCACCGTGGCCCAGTTGAACCAGAAGATCTCCGAAGTTTCCAACGCCGGCGGCCAGCCTAACGACTTGCTCGACGCGCGCAACGAGACCGTGCGCCAGTTGTCCACCTTCACCGGGGCGCAAGTGCTCGAGCGTGACGGTAACCTCGACATTTACCTGGGCAGCGGACAGCCGCTGGTCATGGGGAATACCGCCAGCAAGCTGGAAGTGGTGCCGAGCAAAGACGACCCGTCGCGTTCGGCCATTCAGCTCAATCGCGGTTCGAGCACCATCGATATCACCTCGGTGATGACCGGTGGCGAGATGGGCGGCTTGCTGCGTTATCGCAGCACCGTGCTGGACCCGGCCATGAATGAACTGGGGCGTGTGGCGCTGGTCGTCGCCGATCAGATGAACACCGTCCAGGCCCAGGGCATCGACAAGAACGGTGATTTTGGTTCGAACCTGTTCAACAGCATCAACACCGCCGCGCAAATGGCCCAACGCAGCGTTGCCACGGTCGGCAACAGCGCCGGCTCAGGCAACTTCGATGTGAGCATCGAGGACAGCGGCAAGCTGACCATTAACGATTACAAGGTCACCTTCACCAGCGCCACCAACTACACCGTGCAGCGTCTGCCAGAAGGCACCGCCATGGGCGCGTTCAGCACGCTGACCACGCCACCGCCGGTGATCGATGGTTTCTCCATGACACTTTCCGGTGGCACCGCAGCCGCCGGCGACACGTTCAAGATCACCCCGACCCGCAACGCGGCGACCAACATCAAGACCGAGATGACCGACTCCAAGCGTCTGGCCATCGCGGCACCGTTGGGCGCGGCCATTGCTGCGGGCGGCAGCGGCACACTGACGATTCCGGCCAGCGGTCAGCCGACCCTGACCACCAAGTTCGATATCTACGACACGGCGACCACCACCACGATCCAGAACGGCCTGAAGACGTCGACGCCGGTCAAGATCGTATTTGGTGCGGCCGGTGGTTCGACTCAGACTTACCAAATGCTCGATGCCCAAGGCAACTCGCTCAGCAGCGGTACCATCGTGCCGGGCCAGAACAATACGTTGAGCCTGACCATTCCACTGGTCGACGGCACCGGCGCCGCGATCAATGATCCGGGACCGCCCATCGTGCAGCGCACTGTGTCGTTCGACATGACCGTGGCCGGTTCGCCAGGTAACGGCACCGCGATCAACGTATCGCTCAGCCAGCCGGGTTCGCTGGATAACCGTAACGGCACCACACTGGCCGCCTTGCAGACCAAGCAGGCCGTGGACACCGGTTCGGCCAGCAACGGTATTTCCCTGAACGATGCCTACGGCAAACTGGTCTCGGGCGTCGGTGCCAAGGCCGCGCAAGGCAAGCTCGACAGTGCTGCGACCACCGCGATTTTGGCCAACGCCAAGGGCGCTCGCGACTCGTTGTCCGGTGTCGACCTCGATGAGGAAACCGGCAACCTGGTCAAGTATCAGCAGTACTACACCGCGTCTTCGCAGATCATCAAGGCTGCGCAGGAAATCTTCAGCACACTGATCAACAGTCTTTAAGGAGTCGTAGCCCATGCGCATTTCTACCGCCCAGTTTTACGAGTCCTCTGCTGCCAACTATCAGAAGAACTTTTCCAACGTGGTCAAGAGCAGCGAAGAGGCCAGCAGCCTGGTTCGCGTGAATACCGCGGCGGATGATCCGGTCGGTGCTTCGCGTTTGCTGCAATTGGGTCAGCAGGCTTCGATGCTTGACCAGTACTCGGCCAACATGACCACCATCAAAGGCACCCTAGGCCAGACCGAGTCGGTGATGACCAGTATTGGCAACGTGCTGCAGCGCGCCAAAGAGCTGGCGCTCGGCGCAGGCAACGCTGGCTATACCGATGCCGACCGTCAGGCGAACGCTTCCGAACTGGGGCAGATTGAAGAGCAACTGCTCAGCCTGATGAACACCAAGGATGAAAACGGCAAGTACATCTTCTCCGGGTCCAAGGGCGATGTGGTGCCGTTCACCCGCAACACCGATGGCAGCTACGCCTACAACGGTGATCAGGTCACGCTGGATCTGCCGATTGGCGATACCCAGTCGATGGCCACCAACAGCACCGGTTGGGATGTGTTCCAGCAGGCGATCAACACCAGCCGTACTCAGACCACGCTCACCGCGCCTGCGGTCGATGACGGTCGTGTGGTGTTGTCCAACGGTCAGGTCGGCTCCGATGTCACCTACAACGCCAAGTTCCGCAGCGGCGAGCCTTACACCGTGGATTTCGTCAGCGGCACGCAGTTGAAAATTACCGATTCCCTAGGTAACGACGTCACCGCCGAGGCCAGTCAGAATGGCGTGTTCAGCTCCACCAACGGTGCGGCCACACAGACTGTCAATTTCCGTGGCGTTGATCTGAAGTTGAACATCAACCTGCAAGCGGGTGACGTCCCGGGTACAGTGATCACCGGGCACAGTTTCACCCTGGCGGCCAAGCCGGACAGCTTCACTACGTCTCGCAGCCCGGGGAATCCTTCGGCGGCACTGGTCACCGGTACCGCGGTCACCAACAGCGCCAACTACCACGCCAGTTTCCCGAACGGTAGTGCGATCCTCAAGTTCACCAGCGCCACGAACTACGATTTGTACGCCGCGCCACTGACCGCCAGCAGCAAACCGGTGTCCAGCGGCACCATGGCCGGTGCCACGGCAACCGCGTCCGGCGTTACCTTTACGTTGGCCGGTACACCGGCTGCGGGTGACCAGTTCTCCGTTGCAGTCAACACACACCAGACACAGAACGTTCTGGATACCGTCAGCCAACTGAAGACCGCACTGGCGACACCGACCAACAACAACCCGATCGCCATCCAGCAATTAAACGCGGCGATCGGTTCAGGCATTGGCAATCTGTCCAGTGGCATCGACCAGTTGGCGGCCGGCATCAGTTCCGTGGGGGGGCGCGGTTCGTCATTGACCACTCAGACTGAGATCAACCAGAGTCTGGCGCTGGCCAATACCCAGACCCAGTCGTCGATTCGCGATTCCGATCCGGCCGAAGTGATGACCCGCCTGACCCTGCAGCAAACCATGTTGCAGGCCTCGCAATTGGCGTTCAGCAAGATCGCTCAGTTGGGGCTGTTCAACAAAGTCTGAATCCAGGCCTTCGCGATTTATCGCGAGGGTTGCAGATTGCCGAGTGCAAACCGTCTTTTTTCAGCGGTTCCGGGAGGCTCCACTCTTTTTAGAGTGAGCTTCCGCCGCTCGAGAGTTCCCCTGCCGTGAAACCAGTCCCTCTTGTCAGCATCGCCATCCCCGCCTTCAATCCGCTGTTCTTTCAGGCGGCGTTGCAAAGCGCGCTGAATCAAACCTACAGCAACCTCGAAGTGATTGTCTGCGACGACAGTGTCGGCGACGAAATCCGCCGGATCGTCGAGGATTGTGAGGTGCCGCAGTCGATCCGGTTACGTTATGTACGCAATGATCGACGCTTGGGATTTCAGGGTAACCTCATGGCTTGCGCACAAGAGGCCAGCGGCGATTATCTGAAGCTGCTGTGCGACGACGATCAACTGTTGCCTGAGTGCATCAAGCAGCAGATCGAAGGTTTTATCGATCGTGATGACGTGAATCTGGTCATCGCCCAGCGACAGTTTTGCGACGGCGATTACATCCTGTTGTCCGAGCGGCTGGAAAACTGCTGTTTTTCTACTGGCATCACGCTGTTCAAGGGTGAGGATCTGTTGGGGATTCTGGAAAGCACCCTGGTCAACTTCCTCAGCGGTTTGAGCGGGGCGCTGCTGCGTACCCGTCATGCGCTGGAGTATTTGCCAGCGTTGACCCAGGTCGGTGAAGGTTTCGTGGCTCGCCTGGACTTCGCCTTGTTTGCCTGTTTGTTGCGTCGCGGCAATCTGGTTGTCGTCAGTCAGGTTCTGAGTCTCGAGCGCCTGCACCCGGCGCGATTGAGTAATCAGCCACACGTCAGGAATGCGCTGGCGACAGAGCTCGACTGGCTCAAACAGATGCTTGCATTGCGCAGTGGCGAGCCGGCACCTGCACCAGGCTGGGTTCGCTATATGGCTCTGGCCGATGCAGTCGATGGTCAGCCCTATGCCTGGGAAGAGTCGGGGTTGGGCCGATCCCTGAGTTTCATCCACACCCTGGTGCTTTCCCGGGTGGGTGACGACTGCGACAGTTTTGTCGACCTGTACCGTGAATGGTTGTCTTGCCGCACATTGAACCCCGCTCAACAGCGTCTTTTGCCTGCCCGCCTGCAGGGGTGGGCCTGGCGTCCGCGGATTGTGCCGATCGTCATTGATAGCGAAGGTAATAGCGTAGCGCTGGAAGATACGCTCAAGAGTATTCGTCAGCAGGTTTATGCCGCCGAGCAGGTGGTGGTGATTTCCCGTTCGGAGCATGCGCCCTGCGAAGGTGTGCGTCATGTACGTTTGCATGAAGAACCGGTCGCTCAGTTCAATCGACTGCTGAGGCAACTGGATGAGGCAGACTGGATCTATCTGGTCCGGGCGGGCGATCGTTTGAACGAGCTGGCCTTGTTGCTGCTGGCCGAGCGCATGGTCGAAATGCCGGACGTGCGCTGTCTCTATAGCGATGAGGGAGGGCTGCGCGATGAGGTGTCGATCGAGCCCGTGTTCAAGCCGGACTTCAATCTTGACTTGATGCGTAGTTACCCTTACATCGGCCGGGTCCTCGCTTTACAGCGTCAGCGGGTTCTCGAGCTTGGCGGCATTGTTGCGGGCTACGATGAGCTCGGTGTTCACGATCTGGTCTGGCGTCTGGTGGAGAGCAATGGCCCGCACGCCATCGGCCATGTGAGCGAAGTGCTCGTGGAGTCTGCCTTGCGCCTGTCTCAGTGGCTCTCGCAACCCCAGGTCATCGAGCAGAATCCTCGGGTACTTGCCGCGCATCTACAGCGTATTGAGGCGCCACACCGCATCCGTAGCGGCAGTCTGGCGCTGATCAATCGTGTTGACTACCTCCATGACCAGCAGCCTCTTGTATCGATCATCATCTCCACCAGGGACCAGATCGGTTCTTTGCAGCGCTGTGTTGAAAGTCTGTTGGAAAAAACGGCCTATTCGCGTTACGAGATTTTGATTGCCGATAACGCCAGCATTGCCGCAGATGCCTGTAGCTGGCTGGCGGCCATGGAGCAAATGGGCAGCGACAAACTGCGAGTGCTGCGCTGTGACTATGGCGACAACCAGGCAGCGGTGCATAACTTCGCCGCGGCCCAGGCGCGGGGCGACTATCTGCTGTTGCTCAGCCCCCATAACATCATCGTCAATGCCGATTGGCTGGACGAGTTGCTGAATCACGGCCTGCGCCCTGAGGTCGGTGTAGTTGGCGGGCGAATGCTGAGTCCGCAGGGCCGGATCGAGGGTTCGGCACTGGTTCTGGGGTTGCGGGGGGCCATTGGTGTCCCCAATCGCGGAGAGTTGCTCAACGCCCCTGGCTACATGCAGCGTCAGCAAACTGTACAGAACTTCAGTGCGGTCGGCGTCGATTGTCTCCTGGTACGCAAGCAGGTTTTCGACGAGTTGCAGGGGTTGGACGAACAACATTTGGCCCAGGCGCTTAATGGTCCTGATTTTTGTCTGCGTGTGCGGCAGGCCGGCTACCTGGTGGTATGGACGCCATACGCCGAGCTGGTGCAGGCGATCCCGGCTTCCACTGTCGGGCCTGCACCTAAAGTGCTGCAAGCTGAGCAGAAACACTTCTACCGGAACTGGTTGCCTGTGGTTGCCAGGGATCCGGCGTATAACCGGAACCTGAGTCTGGGCACCAGCAATTTCAGTCTGGAGCCGGGGTTCAAGGACGGGTGGGATCCCTTCACCCGTCAGCCCCTGCCCAAGATCCTGGCGATTCCGATCAACGCCACGGCGGTGGGGCATTATCGGGTCAGCCAGCCGTTCCTCGAGCTGGAGGCGGCGGGGCGAGTGGTAGGGCATATGACCTACCATACGCCGACGGACATTGAACTTGAGCGGTGCTCGCCCGACGTGATCATCCTGCAGGGGCGCTACAGCCAAGGGGCTGTCGATGAGGTCGAGCGAATCAAAAACTGTTCGCAAGCCTTCCGGATTTTTGAGCTCGACGATTACGTGATCGATGTGCCGAAAAAGAATGCGCACATCCGCAAGGCCGAAGTGGGTGTCGACAAACTGGTGCGGCGTGGTGTCGGATTGTGTGATCGGGTCGTGGTATCGACTCAGCCGCTGGCGGATGCATTGCGTGACATGCATCACGATATTCGGGTGGTGCCGAACATGCTTGCACCACATCTGTGGACGGGCCTCACCAGTCATCGACGTACCTCGCGCAAACCCCGCGTAGGCTGGGGCGGCGGCACCAGTCATGACGGTGACCTGGCAATTATTGCCGACGTGGTGCGTCTGCTTGCCAATGAAGTCGAATGGGTGTTTTTCGGAATGTGCCCCGAGGCGCTACGACCATTTGTGCATGAGTTTCACACGGGCGTCGGTCTTGAGGCTTACCCCGCCAAACTGGCCAGCCTGAACCTCGACCTGGCACTGGCTCCTCTGGAGTTCCACATCTTCAACGACTGTAAGAGCAACTTGCGTCTGCTGGAGTACGGCGCCTGCGGTTACCCGGTGATTTGCACCGACACAGAAGCCTATCGCGGCTATCTGCCCTGCACCAAGGTCGTGAGCAACAGCACCGAGGAATGGCTCGAGGCAATCCGCATGCACCTGTCCGACCCTGATGCGAGCTATCGCATGGGCGATGCGCTGCGTG
>Ga0207655_1001232_pt1 | contig 24606 bp, 19 predicted proteins | sample KBSM44metaG_FD_184398 | JGI IMG/M metagenome (GOLD analysis project Ga0207655, IMG submission 184398) | Miscanthus rhizosphere microbial communities from Kellogg Biological Station, Michigan, USA - KBS M4-4 metaG (SPAdes) (version 2) | ecosystem: Host-associated > Plants > Roots > Rhizosphere >... | reverse complement strand
CAGCAAACCCTTGGCCCTGGCCTTCCCGCTCAAAGGCAGCCAGCTGATTGAAGCCAGCGCCGGCACCGGCAAGACCTTCACTATCTCCGCCCTCTATCTGCGCCTTGTGCTCGGGCACGGTGGTGATGAGTCAGGCTTTGGCCGCGAACTGCTGCCACCGCAAATCCTGGTGGTGACCTTCACCGACGCGGCCACCAAGGAGCTGCGTGAGCGCATCCGCATCCGTCTGTCCGAGGCCGCGCGCTTCTTCCGTGACGAAATCCCGCAGCCGGACACCTTGATCGCCGACTTGCGTGATCAATACCCACCGGAACAATGGCCCGCCTGCGCTAACCGATTGGACATCGCAGCCCAATGGATGGACGAAGCCGCTGTCTCCACGATCCACAGTTGGTGCCAGCGCATGCTGCGCGAACACGCCTTCGACAGCGGCAGCCTGTTCACCCAGACCCTGGAAACCGACCACAGCGACCTGCTCGGCGAAGTCCTGCGCGACTACTGGCGGCTGTTCTGCTACCCCATGCACGACGACGCGCTCAACTGGGTGCGCAATAACTGGGGCGGCCCTGCCGCATTGATGCCGCGAGTGCGCGCACTGTTCGGCAGCGAACGGCCCACCGACGAAACCCGCGACCCTGCCGAGTTGATCAACGCCTGCCTGCAGGAGCGCCGTGAGGCGCTGATACAAATCAAGGCCCCCTGGCAACAATGGGCCGCCGAGCTGCGCGACATCTGCCTGCACGCCGTGGCCGCCAAAGCCGTCGATGGCCGCAAGATGCAAGCCCGCTACTTCGAGCCCTGGTTCGAAAAAATCAGTGCCTGGGCCGCTGACGAAACCCTGGAACAACTGGACATCGGTACCGGTTTCACCCGCCTTACGCCCGACGGCATGGCCGAAGCCTGGAAAGGTGAGCCACCGCATCACCCCGGCATCGACGCCATGGCCGGCCTCAAGGCTGCTCTCGACGCGCTGCCAAGCCCTGACGCCGCCGTGTTGCAACACGCCGCTGGTTGGGTCGGCAAACGCTTTGAGGACGAAAAACGCCGTCGTGCCGAAATGGGCTTCGACGACATGCTCATCCGCCTCAATGCCGCCCTGCAAGCCGACGGCGGTGAGCGCCTGGCCAGTGTGATTCGCGAACAGTTCCCGGTGGCGCTGATCGATGAGTTCCAGGACACGGACCCGGTGCAATACAGCATCTTCGACAGCATCTACCGCATCGAAGAAAACCACCTCGACAGCGGCCTGTTCCTGATCGGCGACCCCAAGCAAGCGATCTACGCTTTCCGCGGTGCCGACATCTACACCTACCTGCGCGCGCGCCAGTCCACCACCGGTCGCCACCACACCCTGGGCACCAACTTCCGCTCCAGCCACGCGATGGTCGAGGCGGTCAACCATGTGTTCCAACGTGCGGAAACCGGCCGTGGCGCTTTCCTGTTCCGTCAGCCGGATGGCGAAAACCCGGTGCCGTTCCAGTCGGTGCTGTCCCAGGGCCGCAAGGAACAGCTGCAAGTGGACGGGCATACGCTGCCCGCCATGAACCTCTGGCACTTGTCCACCGACCAGCCGATATCCAACGTGGTTTATCGCCAGCAACTGGCAGCGGCCTGTGCCACGCAAATTGTTGAGTTGCTCAATGGCGGGCAGCAAGGTACGGCGGGTTTCCTGCAGCCGGACGCGAGCTTCAAGGGCGTGCTTCCATCGGATATCGCCATCCTGGTTCGTGATGGCAAGGAGGCCCAGGCGGTGCGGGCCGAGTTGGCCGCCCGGGGCGTGCGCAGCGTTTACTTGTCGGATAAAGACTCCGTCTTTGCCGCCCAGGAAGCCCATGACCTGCTCGCGTGGCTCAAGGCCTGCGCCGAGCCGGATGTCGAGCGCCCCCTGCGTGCCGCCTTGGCCTGCGTCACCCTGAACCTTTCGTTGCCGGAACTGGAGCGCCTGAATCAAGACGAACTGGCGTGGGAAACCCGCGTCATGCAGTTCCGAGGTTACCGTGCGATCTGGCGCACCCAAGGCGTGCTGCCAATGTTGCGACGCCTGCTCCATGACTTCCAACTGCCACAAACCCTGATCGCCCGCAGTGACGGCGAGCGCGTGCTGACCAACCTGCTGCATCTGAGTGAACTGTTGCAACAGGCTGCGTCGGAACTGGACGGTGAACAGGCGCTGATCCGCCACCTGGCCGAGCACCTGGCACTCTCCGGGCAAGCCGGTGAAGAGCAGATCCTGCGCCTGGAAAGCGATGAGCAACTGGTCAAGGTGGTGACCATCCACAAGTCCAAGGGCCTGGAGTACGACCTGGTTTTCCTGCCCTTCATCTGTTCGGCCAAGCCGGTCGACGGCAGCCGCTTGCCCCTTCACTACCATGATGAAAACGGTAAATCCCAGGTCAGCCTGCGCCCAACCGTCGAGCTGATCGCCCAAGCCGATGACGAGCGCCTCGCCGAAGACCTGCGCTTGTTCTACGTGGCGCTGACCCGCGCCAAGCATGCGTGCTGGCTCGGCATCGCCGACCTCAAGCGCGGCAACAACAGCAGCTCCGTGCTGCACCTTTCGGCACTCGGTTATCTACTGGGTGCGGGAGCCTCGCTGGGCGAGTCCGCTGGCCTTGCACGTTGGCTGCTGGATCTTCAGGAAGGCTGCCAGGCCATCCACTATGGCCCGGTGCCCGAAGTCACCAGCACCCTGTTCCATCCACCCAAAAATGAAGCCACCTTGCTCGCACCCTTGCTGCCCAAACGCAAGGCGGCGGAGAACTGGTGGATAGCGTCCTACAGCGCGCTGCGTATTGGCGACAGCATGAGCGCCGCCAGCCTCGAAGCACCGGAAAACCCTCAGGCCCAGAAGCTGTTCGATGACGAGCGCCTGGACCCCGACGCACCGCGCGAAGTGGCTGCGTCTGGCGGTGACATTCACCGTTTCCCACGAGGGCCGAACCCAGGCACGTTCCTCCACGGCCTGTTGGAATGGGCGGGTGAGGAGGGCTTCAACGTCACCCCGGTAGCTATCGAAAAAGCCGTGGGCGCCCGCTGCAACCGCCGTAACTGGGAAGGCTGGATCGTCACCTTGAGCAGTTGGCTGGGCCACCTGCTGCAAACACCGTTGCCGGTGGATAACGGCCACATCACCCTCAGCGGCCTCACGCAGTACCAGATCGAAATGGAGTTCTGGTTCGCCAGCCACAAAGTCGACGTGCTCGCCCTCGACAAACTGGTGTGCCAGTACACCCACGGGGGCGTCTCTCGCGTCGCCGCCGAACCGGTGTTGCTCAACGGCATGTTCAAGGGGTTTATCGACCTGACCTTCGAACACGACGGCCGCTATTACGTGGCCGATTACAAATCCAACTGGCTCGGCCCTGACGATTCGGCCTACACCCATGAGGCCATGGAACAGTCGATTCTCGACCATCGGTACGACCTGCAGTACGTACTTTACCTGCTGGCCCTGCACCGACAACTGAAGGCGCGCTTGCCGGACTACGACTACGAGCGCCATGTGGGCGGTGCGTTGTATGTATTTCTGCGCGGTACTCAGTCCGCCAGCCAAGGCGCTTATTTCACCCGGCCACCCCGGGCGTTGATCGAAGGTCTGGACCTGATGTTCCAAGGCAAATCCATCCCGCCCAAGGCCGAGCCCGCCTGGGAACAAGGAGTGCTGCTATGAGCCTGTCGCCGCTTCCGCTTGAGGAACTGTTGCCCCTCAGCCGCGCTGCCGACCTGGTGCAACTGCTGGAGCGATGGGTTGATCGTGGCTGGCTGCGTGCCTTGGACAAAGCGTTCGTCGGTTTCCTGCACGAACTCGACCCACAGGCCGACCCGTTGGTGCTGCTGGCGGCGGCCTTGACCAGCCACCAGTTGGGCCACGGTCACGTCTGCCTCGACCTGTTCGAAACCCTCAAGGCCCCCGACTTTGCCCTGTCCCTGCCGCCCGAAGGCGACCTGCAAACCGGCGCCATGCTGTTGCCGTCGCAACTGCTCGACGGGTTGGACGGTGCTCATTGGTGCCATGCGCTGGCTGCCAGCCACTTAGTCGCCCTGGCCGTCGATGGCAGCGAAGCCGCCCAAAGCCGGCCCTTGGTCCTGTCGGGAAAACGCCTGTATCTGCGCCGCTACTGGACCTACGAGCGGCGCATCGACACGGCTCTGCGCCTGCGACTGGCGACCCAGGAAACCGTCAGCGCCGACTTGCCCCAGCGACTCAATGGCCTGTTCGATCAGCCCCCGCCTGACGGTGTGATCGACTGGCAGAAACTGGCCTGTGCCCTGGCCACTCGAGGCGCTTTCAGCATCGTCACCGGCGGCCCCGGCACCGGCAAGACCACCACCGTGGTGCGCCTGCTCGCGCTGTTGCAGGCCCCGGCTGTGGAAACCGGCAGCCCGCTGCGCATCCGTCTGGCCGCCCCCACCGGTAAAGCCGCGGCACGCCTTACCGAATCCATCAGCCAGCAGGTGCTGTCGCTGAAAGTGCCGGACAGCGTGAAGGAAAAAATCCCGACCCAGGTCACCACCGTTCACCGCTTGCTGGGCAGCCGCCCGGGCACGCGGCACTTCCGCCATCACATCGGCAACCCGCTGCCCCTGGATGTGCTGGTGGTGGACGAAGCGTCGATGATCGACCTGGAAATGATGGCCAACCTGCTCGACGCCTTGCCGCCCCATGCACGCCTGGTGTTGCTGGGCGACAAGGACCAACTCGCCTCGGTCGAGGCGGGCGCGGTGCTTGGTGATCTGTGCCGCGATGCCGAAGCCGGCTGGTACAGCCCCCAGACGCGGCAATGGTTACAAGCGGTCAGCGGTGAAGACCTCAGTACCAGCGGCCTGCAAGAAGACCTCGACGGCAGTCACCCGTTGGCGCAACAGGTGGTGATGCTGCGTTATTCGCGGCGATTTGGCGAAGGCAGCGGCATCGGGCAACTGGCGCGTTGGGTCAACCAGCAAAATGCCGAAGAGGCTCGCAAGCTCCTGGCGGCACGCAGTCATGCCGACCTGTTCTGCCTCAGCCTCAAAGGCGAGCACGACCACGCATTGGAGCGCCTGGTGCTGGACGGGCAGGGCGACGGCGCCCAGGGGTATCGTTATTACCTCAATCTGCTGCAAAGCGCCCGACCGCCCCTTGATACGCCGCGCGAAAACGCGGCGTGGATCCACTGGGCGCAACAGTTGCTCGAGGCTTTCGACGCCTTCCAATTGCTCTGTGCCGTGCGCAAGGGGCCGTGGGGCGTCGAAGGTCTCAACCTGCGTATCACGGCGGCCCTGCGCAAAGTGCGGCTGATCGAAGGCGATGATCAATGGTACGAAGGTCGCCCGGTATTGATGACCCGCAACGATTACGGCCTGGGCCTGATGAACGGTGACATCGGCATTGCCTTGAAATTGCCCGAAAGCGATGGCGGCCCCCAGGTGCTGCGTGTGGCCTTCCCGCGCAACGACGGCCAGGGCGGTGTGCGCTTTGTGCTGCCCAGCCGGCTCAACGACGTGGAAACCGTGTACGCCATGACCGTGCACAAATCCCAGGGCTCGGAGTTCACCCACACCGCCTTGATCCTGCCGGACGCACTGAACCCGGTACTAACCAAGGAGCTGATCTACACCGGCATCACCCGGGCCAAGCGTTGGTTCAGCCTGATCGAGCCCCGTGGCGGGGTGTTTGAGGAGGCGGTGCGGCGCAAGGTCAAGCGTTTGAGCGGGCTGATGCTTGAGCTGGATCATGCCGCTGAAAAAATTGACTGACAGGTCACGCAATATTTCTGATTCAGTCGTCTGATTTTTCTGAAAAAATAGCGCGCCCCGTGAAGACCTACTCTTCGCGGGGTTTTCCGCCGCTGTGCTATCGTTGCGGCATCACCTTGAAAACACCTGAGAGAATTGCTGCATGAACGTGGCTGTCTCGCCCGCAGAGCGCAGTTTGAGCTGGAGACGCATGTTACTGGTGGCGGTTCTGTGCCTGCTCGCGCCCCGGGTGCAACGGGCGTTTGCCCAGACGCCCAGCCTGGCAGACCACCGCGCCCAGGCAGTGACGCAAGTGGTACTTGGCATCCTCAGCTACGCGCGTTGGCCGGTGGAGCCCGTGCAACTGCGGTTGTGCATCGTCGGGCCGACCCAATACACCGACGACCTGGTCAAAGGCACCACCCAGGCCACCGGCCGACCGGTGGTGGTGCAACGCCTGCTGGCGGATCATCCCGATATCGTCAACGCCTGTGACGCGGTGTACATCGGCAAGCTCACCGCCGATGAGCGTGGCCGCCTGTTTACCTCGTTGATCGGCCACCCGGTGCTCAGCATCAGCGAAGGCGGCGACCAATGCACCGTGGGCAGCCTGTTCTGCCTGCGCGTGGCGGATGACCAGGTGTCTTTCGAGGTCAACCTCGATTCCGTCGCTCGCAGCGGTGTGCGAATCCACCCCAGCGTGCTGCAACTGTCTCGTCGTCGGGCGCCTGCGCCATGAGCCTTGAAAAAGCGCGGCCAACCCTGCGCTCCGTCATTGGCCGAGGGCATTTGATCCTGGCGCTGGTGGCGGTGACGCTGGCGAGTGTCTCCCTGACCCTGCTCGGCGTGCTGGCGCTGCGGGTGTACGCCGAGCACAACCTGCACCTGATCGCGCGCTCCATCAACTACACCGTGGAGGCAGCGGTGGTGTTCAATGACAGCGCTGCGGCCACGGAGGCCCTCAGCCTGATTGCGTCCACTGAAGAGGTCGCCGAGGCCCAAGTGCAGGACGTGAATGGCAAGGTGCTCGCGCAATGGACCCGACCGGAAACCGGCATGCTCTCGCGTGTCGAACTGGCGCTGGCCCATACGCTGCTCGAACAACCCATCAACCAACCGATCCTGCACCAAGGGCGAACCATCGGCAGCATTCACCTGACCGGCCATGGCGGCAGCTTGCTGCGCTTTTTGCTCAGCGGCCTGGCCGGGATCCTGATTTGCACCGCCCTGAGCGCCTGGGTCGCCTTGCACCTGGCCCGACGCCTGTTGCGTGGCATCACCGGCCCCCTGCAGAGTCTCGCCTCCGTGGCCCACGCCGCCCGCAGCGAGCGCGACTTCGACCGCCGCGTGCCTCCGGCGCGAATTGCCGAACTCGACAGCCTGGGCAGTGACTTCAACGCGTTGCTCGGCGAGATGGAAGCCTGGCAAAGCCACCTGCAAAGTGAAAACGAATCCCTCGCCCACCAGGCCAATCACGACAGCCTCACCGGCCTGCCCAACCGTGCGTTCTTCGAAGGGCGTCTGATTCGTGCCCTGCGCAGCGCGGCCAAGGCCAAGGAACGGGTGGCGGTGCTGTACCTCGACAGCGACCGTTTCAAAGAAATCAACGACAGCTTTGGCCACGCCGCAGGCGATGCGGTGCTGGTGGCCGTGGCGGACCGTGTGCGCGCCCAGCTGCGCGAAGATGACCTGGTGGCGCGCCTGGGCGGTGATGAGTTCGCCATCCTGCTGGCGCCCTTGCACAACGTGGAAGATGCCCAGCGCATCGCCGACAAAATCATTGCCAGCATGGACCAGCCGATCCCGGTGCCCGGCAACACCCAGGTGTTGACCTCACTCAGTATCGGCATTGCCCTCTACCCCGATCATGGCGCCACTCCCGGCACCCTGCTCAATGCCGCCGACGCGGCGATGTACCAGGCCAAGCGTTTATCGTCCGGTGGCCAGCAAACGGCGGAGTCGGAGAACCCCGTCGTCAACGTTCAACACAGGAGTTGATCCCTTGTTCTCGACTGCACGATTTATGTTTATCACCTTGCTGGTGGCATTCCTTGCCCTCGGTGGATGCCAGACAGCCCCCCCAAAAGGCCTGACCCCGGCCCAGGTCGCCGTCCTCAAGCAGCAAGGTTTCGAACTCACTGACGAAGGCTGGGCATTCGGCCTGTCCGGCAAAGTGCTGTTCGGCAGCGACGTCGAAACCCTCAACCAGCCCAGTACCGACATCGTCCAGCGTATCGGCAAGGCCCTGCTGGGCGTCGGTATCGAACGCGTGCGCGTCGACGGCCATACCGATGCCTCGGGTAAGGAAACCTACAACCAGCAACTGTCCCTGCGCCGCGCCAAAAGCGTGGCCACGGTGCTGCAAGGTGTCGGGATGAAAGAAGAAAACATCCAACTGCGCGGCCTGGGCAGCAGCGAACCGGTCGCGCCGAACACCACGGCAGCGGGGCGCACCGAGAATCGCCGGGTATCGATTGTGGTGATTGCGGACTGAACCCGTCCCGCCAATCTCAATGTGAAACCCAATCAACTGTGGGAGCTGGCTTGCCTGCGATAGCGGTGTCTCAGTACTGGATGTACTGACTGACACACTGCCATCGCAGGCAAGCCAGCTCCCACAGTGGGTTTTGCGGTGTGCTTGAGACCTCGTTCGCTTAACGGCCCGGTGTCATCGCCTGCGTCAAGTCATCCACCACGGCCTTGCCCATCTCACACAGGTAATGCGCGGCCCACGCGTATTGCTCGCCACGCACATCCATGGCGGCGTCCATTGCGAGTTTCTTGGAGTAGAAAAGCAGGGTGGAGGCGTGCTCTAACGCTTCCTCTATTGGCATGCCGGCGTTGACGCGAAACAGCGGTCTTTCGTTTTCGCCGTAGTCGCCGAAGGTGACGACGCCGAGGGTGGTGATGGAGGAAAGCGGGGGATCGGGGACGATTTTTGACATGATGTTTCCCAAATTTGCAGTAGGGGTCACCACGGCATGTCGCTAAACATGAAGAGGTGGCAGCTGTACACGGGTTAGCGAACCGGTAAATTTGGGAACCCGGCAGACCCGAAGGTCTCCCGCGTACAGCCGCCATAAAACGGTAAAGACAGGTAAACAGCCTGGCAATACTTTGGCATCACATCCCAACTAATCCGAGTCGCTAAACCCGATCGCTGATGTGCAGCGAAGTCAGGAGGCTAGTGACCCCAACGGTAAGGCGCAATGGGGTAGAGAGTCTCTAGGAAACGTCCTGCAATTTAAAGCGAATCATCGTTGATGGCCCTTTAATCCGCGAACCTGATCTCCCGCGTCTCCCCCATCAACAACCCCTGATTCTGCTCCGTCACTTCCCTGATGTAGTCCCACAACAACGTAATCCGCTTCAACTTCCTCAGATCCTCCCGGCAGTACATCCAGAACTGTCGTGTGATCGCAATCTGCTCCCCCAGCACCGGTAACAAGCGCGGATCCTGCGCCGCCAGAAAGCACGGCAATATTGCCATCGACCGCCCCTGCTGCGCTGCCACGTACTGCGCGATCACGCTGGTGCTGCGCAAACTCGCGCTGGCGCCGGGCACCACGTTGGCCAGGTAGAGCAACTCCGAGCTGAACGCCAAATCATCCACATAGCTGATAAACGGATGCTCGGCCAAATCCCCCGGTTTACGGATGGGCGGGTGCTGGTCCAGGTATTCCTGGGTCGCGTACAGTTGCAACTTGTAGTCGCACAGCTTGCAGCACACATAGGGCCCATGTTCCGGCCGTTCCAGGGCGATGACGATGTCGGCTTCGCGCTTGGACAGGCTGATGAAGTGGGGCAGGGGCAGGATGTCTACCGAGATGGCGGGGTAGGTGTCGACAAAGTGGCTCAACTGCGGGGTGACGAAGAAGCTGCCGAACCCTTCGGTGCAGCCCATGCGCACATGGCCGGACAGCGCCACACCGGAGCCGGAGACTTGCTCGCAGGCCATGTGCAAAGTGCTTTCGATGGACTCGGCGTAACCCAGCAAACGCTGGCCCTCGGTGGTGAGGACGAAGCCATTGGTCCGGGATTTTTCGAACAGCAGCGTACCGAGGGACACTTCCAGTGAACTGATGCGCCGCGACACCGTGGTGTAGTCCACCGCCAGGCGCTTGGCGGCCACGCTGGCCTTGCGGGTGCGGGCCACTTCGAGGAAAAACTTCAGGTCATCCCAGTTCAGGGAGCCCAGGGACGTGATGTTTTTTTGCATATTGGTCCGGCTTTTATGTGCGTTCTTATTAGAGATTTGCACATCTATACTCGAAAAACAGTCCGAACGCCTCATTTCCAAGGCGATTCACGCGCCTTGTCTCTGCATAACTACAAGATTGGAGACCACATGAACGCATCTGCCGATATTTCCGTGCAACAGGTCAAGCTGCTGATCAACGGTGAGTGGGTCGAGTCCAAGACCACCGAGTGGCACGACATCGTCAACCCGGCCACCCAAGAGGTGCTGGCCAAAGTCCCCTTCGCCACCGCCGATGAAGTCAACGCCGCCATCGATGCCGCCCATCGCGCCTTCCAGACCTGGAAGCTGACGCCAATCGGCGCGCGCATGCGCATCATGCTCAAGCTGCAAGCCTTGATCCGCGAACATTCCAAGCGTATCGCCGTGGTCCTGAGCGCCGAGCAGGGCAAGACCATTGCCGATGCCGAAGGCGATATTTTCCGTGGCCTGGAAGTGGTGGAGCACGCCTGCTCCATCGGCACCCTGCAAATGGGCGAGTTCGCCGAGAACGTCGCTGGGGGCGTCGACACCTACACCCTGCGCCAACCGATCGGCGTCTGCGCCGGCATCACCCCATTCAACTTCCCGGCGATGATCCCGCTGTGGATGTTCCCGATGGCCATCGCCTGCGGTAACACCTTCGTCCTTAAACCGTCCGAGCAGGATCCGCTGTCGACGATGTTGCTGGTGGAGCTGGCGCTAGAAGCCGGTGTGCCGGCTGGCGTGCTCAACGTGGTGCACGGCGGCAAGGACGTGGTGGATGCGCTGTGCACTCACAAAGACATCAAGGCCGTGTCCTTCGTCGGCTCGACTGCCGTGGGCACCCACGTGTATGACCTGGCCGGCAAACACGGCAAGCGCGTGCAATCGATGATGGGCGCCAAGAACCACGCCGTGGTGCTGCCGGATGCCAACCGTGAACACACCCTCAATGCCCTGGTCGGCGCCGGTTTCGGTGCGGCGGGCCAGCGCTGCATGGCCACTTCGGTGGTGGTGCTGGTGGGCGCGTCCAAGCAATGGTTGCCGGACCTGAAAGCACTGGCGCAGAAACTCAAGGTGAATGCCGGCAGCGAAGCGGGCACGGATGTCGGCCCGGTGATCTCCAAGCGCGCCAAGGCACGCATCCTGGACCTGATCGAAAGCGGCGTGAAAGAAGGCGCCAAGCTGGAGCTGGACGGCCGTGACATCAAGGTGCCGGGCTTCGAGCAAGGCAACTTTGTCGGCCCGACCCTGTTCTCGGGCGTGACCACCGATATGCAGATCTACACCCAGGAAATCTTCGGCCCGGTGCTGGTGGTGATTGAAGTCGCGACCCTCGACGAGGCCATCGCCCTGGTCAACGCCAACCCGTTCGGCAATGGCACCGGCCTGTTCACCCAGAGCGGCGCGGCGGCGCGTAAGTTCCAGAGCGAAATCGATGTCGGCCAGGTCGGCATCAACATCCCGATCCCGGTGCCGGTGCCGTTCTTCAGCTTCACCGGCTCGCGTGGTTCCAAGCTCGGCGACCTGGGCCCGTACGGCAAGCAAGTGGTGCAGTTCTACACCCAGACCAAGACCGTCACCAGCCGCTGGTTCGACGACGATACGGTCAACGATGGCGTCAACACCACCATCAACCTGCGCTGACTCCGGGAGACGACCATGAAGATTGCATTTATCGGCTTGGGCAACATGGGCGCGCCCATGGCCCGCAACCTGATCAAGGCCGGCCATGCGCTGAACCTGTTCGACTTGAACCAGGCGGTGCTCAAGGAACTGGCCGAGTTGGGCGGCACCATCAGCGATTCGCCGCGTGATGCGGCCACCGGCGCTGAACTGGTGATCACCATGCTGCCTGCCGCCGCCCATGTGCGCAGCGTGTGGCTGAATGAAGACGGCGTACTCGCCGGCATTGGCAAAGGCGTGCCGGCGGTGGATTGCAGCACCATCGACCCGCAGACCATCCGCGACGTCGCGAACGTGGCGGCCAAGCAAGGTGTGGCCGTGGCCGACGCCCCGGTCTCCGGCGGCACCGGCGGCGCTGCCGCTGGGACGTTGACCTTCATGGTCGGCGCCACCGCGGAACTGTTTGCCACCCTGCAACCGGTGCTGGCGCAGATGGGCCGCAACATCGTGCACTGCGGCGACGTGGGCACCGGGCAAATCGCCAAGATCTGCAACAACCTGCTGTTGGGGATCAGCATGGTCGGCGTCAGCGAAGCCATGGCGTTGGGCGATGCGCTGGGCATCGACACGCAAGTGCTGGCGGGGATCATCAACAGCTCGACCGGGCGCTGCTGGAGTTCAGACACCTACAACCCATGGCCGGGCGTGATTGAAACCGCGCCGTCGTCGCGGGGGTACACCGGTGGCTTTGGCGCCGACCTGATGCTCAAGGACCTGGGTCTGGCCACCGAAGCTGCACGTCAGGCCAAGCAACCGGTGATTCTCGGCGCCGTGGCCCAGCAGTTGTATCAATCGATGAGCCAGCGTGGGGAAGGGGGCAAGGACTTCTCGGCGATCATCAACAGCTATCGCAAGCCCAAATAAACACTGTGGCGAGGGAGCTTGCTCCCTCGCCACAAGGTGTTGTTTAGGCAAACACAAAATACTTACGCACTGTCTCGACCACTTCCCACGTCCCCTTCATCCCCGGCTCCACCACGAAGATATCCCCAGCCCGCAGGTGAATCGGCTCCAGGCCTTCTGGGGTGATGATGCAGTAGCCTTCCTGGAAGTGGCAGTATTCCCACTTCACGTAGTCCACGTACCACTTGCCCGGGGTGCAGATCCAGGTGCCCATGATCTTGCTGCCGTCTTCGCTGGTGTAGGCGTTGAGGTTGACGGTGTGCGGGTCGCCTTCGAGTTTTTCCCATTTGCAGGCATCCAGGACCGGCAAGGGGTGGGTGTCGCGCAGTACGGTGATGGGCGTGGACATGATGTCTCCAGGGCAGGGAATGGAAAGAGCCACCCTAAGGCCTTGGGCGTTGTGTCAGTGGTCTGAACTCGACATCGAGATGCCCAGAAGCGCAGCGGTGCGATGGTCTCGAAATTCGCCGCGAACCCTTGTGGGAGCCGGGCTTGCCCGCGATAGCGGAGTGTCAGGCTATGAAGATGCGAGCAGTGCCACCGTCATCGCGGGCAAGCCCGGCTCCCACAGGGAGTGGTGGCGCATCTGGACGATAGACTTGTTCGTAAATCCGCCATTTCTTCGCAGTAAGTGCGAAAAATTTCCCGATCCACGCCAGATTTCGCAAGAAAATTCGCAACAGGCCCTCGTATCATTCACCCCAGTAACCGCCGAGAGCCTTCAGATGAACCCAATAAAAACGTGGTGGGATATCAGCCCGCCCTTGAGTACGGCGACCCCGACCTGGCCGGGAGATACGCCGTTCCAGGAAGAGCGCGTATGGCAGTTTGGCCCGGAGTGCCCGGTGAATGTGGGGCGCATCACCTTGTCGCCGCACACCGGCGCCCACGTGGACGCACCCCTGCATTACAGCGCCGACGGCGCGCCGATTGGCGAGGTGTCGCTGGACGTGTACATGGGCCCATGCCGCGTGCTGCATTGCCTGGACAGCGGCGCCCTGGTGCAGCCGCATCAGTTGGAAGGGCGTGTGGATAACTTGCCGGAGCGCGTGCTGCTGCGCACTTATCCACAAGCGCCGCTGACTGAGTGGGATTCGGGCTTCACCGCCATCGCCCCGCAAACCATCGAGCTGCTTGCCAGCCTGGGCGTGCGTTTGATCGGCATCGACACCCCGTCGCTTGACCCGCAGCAGTCCAAGACCATGGATTCGCACAACGCCGTGGCGCGCCATGGCATGGCGATTCTCGAAGGCATCGTGCTCGACGATGTACCGGAGGGCGACTATGAACTGATCGCGCTGCCGCTGCGGTTTGCCAACCTCGACGCCAGCCCAGTCCGCGCCATTCTCCGCCCGCTCAAGGAGCCCACGCGATGAGCCAATGTCCTTTCTCTTCCGACTACCAACCCCCGGAAGAATGGCATAACGCCGAACTGAATTTTTCCGAGTCCATGAGCTATGGCGATTACCTGGACCTGGGCAAAGTCCTCAGCGCCCAGCACCCGCTGTCGCCGGACCACAACGAAATGCTCTTCATCATCCAGCACCAGACCTCTGAGCTGTGGATGAAACTCATGCTCCACGAACTCAAGGCCGCTCGCGAACATGTACGCCTGGGCGAGTTGCCGCCAGCGTTCAAGATGCTGGCGCGGGTGTCGCGGATCTTCGACCAACTGGTGCACGCCTGGGCAGTGCTGGCGACCATGACGCCGTCGGAGTACAAGGCGATCCGCCCGTTCCTCGGGCAGTCGTCGGGGTTCCAATCGTTCCAGTACCGCGAGATCGAATTCATCCTCGGCAACAAGAGCGCGGCGCTGTTGCGGCCCCACGCCCATCGGCCGGAGCTGTTGAACGAGTTGAAAGTGGCGATTGCCACACCGTCGCTGTATGACGAGGCGATCAACCTGATGGCCAAGGCCGGCCTGGCGATTGACCCGACACGCGCCGAACGCGACCCGACGGCGCCGACGGTACATGATGAGTCCGTGGAGGCGGCGTGGCGCGAGGTGTACCGCGACCCGAGTCGCTATTGGGATTTGTACCAGTTGGCCGAGAAGTTTATCGACCTAGAGGATTCGTTCCGCCAGTGGCGTTTCCGCCATGTGACGACGGTGGAACGGATTATTGGTTTCCAGCCGGGAACCGGCGGCACCGAGGGCGTGGGGTATTTGCGCAAGATGCTCGACACCGTGTTGTTCCCAGAGCTATGGCGAGTACGCTCTACGCTCTAAACAAAAAGCCCCGGATTACCGGGGCCTTTTCATTTGGAATGCATTCAAAACTGTGGGAGCGGGCTTGCTCGCGAAAGCGGTGGTTCAGCCAGCACATCTAGTGACTGACACACTGCATTCGCGAGCAAGCCCGCTCCCACAGGGGTTACTGCGCCACGGCTGCTTTCGTGTTTCTGACCCGCAACCGGTAGGCCACATAGATAATCCCCACCCACACCGGCATCGCATACACCGACTCGCTGATTCCCGGAATCGCCAGCATCACGCTGATGATCATCACCATGAACGCCAGGCACAGGTAGTTGCTGAACGGGAACCAGAAGGTCTTGAACGACGGCGTCACGCCTTGCTGGCCCATGGCTTTGCGGAATTTGATGTGGGTGATGCTGATCAGCGCCCAGTTGATCATCAGCGAGGCAACCACCAGCGCGAACAGCAACTCCAGCGCGCTCTTCGGTGCCACGTAGTTGACTACCACGCACAGCATCGTCACCAACGCCGAAATCGCCAGGGCGCGAATCGGCACGCCTTGTTTGTTCAGCTTCATCAACGATTTCGGAGCATCGCCTTGCTCGGCCAGGCCGAACAGCATGCGGCTGTTGCAGTACACGCCGCTGTTGTACACCGACAGCGCCGCAGTCAGCACCACGAAGTTGAGGATGTGGGCAGCAGTGTCGTTGCCGATCAGCGAGAAGATCTGCACGAACGGGCTGCCGCTGTAGGCATCGCCCGACGCGCCGAGGGTTTGCAGCAGTTGGTCCCATGGGTACAGCGACAGCAGCACGGTCAGGGCGCCGACGTAGAAAATCAGGATCCGGTAGACCACCTGGTTGATCGCCTTCGGGATCACCTTGCGCGGCTCGCTGGCCTCGGCGGCGGTGATGCCCACCAGCTCCAGGCCGCCGAACGAGAACATGATGAACGCCATGGACATCAACAGCCCCATGCCGCCATTGGGGAAGAACCCGCCGTGGCTCCACAGGTTGCTGACGGTCGCTTGCGGGCCACCGGTGCCGCTGAACAGCAGGTAGCAGCCGAGCACGATCATGCCGACAATCGCTACCACCTTGATGATCGCGAACCAGAACTCCGCTTCACCGAAGAACTTCACGTTCAGGGTGTTGATCAGGTTCACGGCCACAAAGAACACCAGTGCACTGACCCAGGTCGGGATCTCCGGCCACCAGAACTGGATGTACTTGCCCACCGCCGTCAGTTCGGCCATGCCCACCAGTACGTAGAGCACCCAGTAGTTCCAGCCCGCCAGGAAGCCCGCGTAGCCACCCCAGTATTTGTGGGCGAAGTGGCTGAAGGAGCCGGCCACCGGCTCTTCGACGATCATCTCGCCGAGCTGGCGCATGATCAGGAACGCGATGAAACCGGCAATCGCGTAGCCCAGGATCATCGACGGCCCTGCCGACTTGAGTACCCCGGCCGAGCCGAGGAACAACCCCGTGCCAATCGCCCCTCCCAAGGCGATCAGCTGAATATGCCGGTTCTTCAGGCCACGCTTGAGGCCTACCGGGTTAACCATGTCATCCGCCATTAACATTCCCTTCTACTTGTTTTTCTTAGGGTAAGTGCACGCGCAGCTGCCCCTCAGAAGTACTGAGGGTCAGATATTACTCTGCGTAAACTTTTCGTAATACAGCTGAACGCCATCAAGTGCCTGATCCGCCAGCCATTGTTGGACGGATTCGACCATTGGAGGGGGGCCGCACAGGTACATATCTGCCGAACTGTCCCGCCATTCGGCCAAGTCGAAATGCTCGGTGAGGTAGCCGCGCTTGCCGGGCCAGTCTTCGGCGGGCGCGCTGAGCACTTCGGTGTAGCGAAAGCCCGGAATTTTCGAAGCATAGGCCTGGATGCGCGCCGCTTCGCACAAGTCTTCGGCCCCGCGTACGCCGTAATACAGATGAACGGGGTGGTCGCAGCCGTTGGTAGCCAGTTCGTCGAGCATGCCCAGCAAGGCCGACAGCCCGGTGCCGCCGGCCACCAGCACCAGCGGCTTGGTCACGTGGCGCAGGTAAAACGCGCCCAGCGGGGCTTCCATCACCAGCTCATCGCCCACCTGGCAGCGTTCGCGCAGGTAGTTGCTCATCACCCCGTCGGGCAGCAGGCGCACCAGGAACTGCAGCTGATTACCCGGCAGGTTGGCGAAGGAGTATGACCGCCAGCTGTTCGTGCCTGGCACCGACAGGCGCGCATATTGGCCCGGCAGAAAATCCAGGGCCTGTTCCAACTGCACCTGCAGGATCGCCGTGCTGGCCGACACCTGCTCCACCGCGCTCACGCTGCCCCGTACCTGCACCGGCCCCGGCGCATTGCACAGGCTTGAGTCGAAGTCGAAATAGAACGTCGCGTCAGACTTCACCCGCGTCTGGCAACTGAGCATCTTGCGCTGTTGCAGGTCGAGGCTGGACAGGGCTTCTTCGTCGACATAATCCTGGGTGTAATCGCCGCTCTCGCAGCGCCCCTGGCAGGTGCCGCACACACCCTCGCGGCAATCCAGCGGGATCTTGATGCCATTGCGCAGCGCCGCATCCAGCAGGATTTCATTCGCGGCCACCGGGAAAAACAGCGTCTTGCCATCGGCAAAACTGAACGCCACTTTGTGATTCATCTTATTGGCTCACAGAACTTGTAGTGAGCGGGCTTGCCCCGCGCCGCGGTCAATCAGACACACAAGCCGTATCTGACACACCGCCGCGCGGGGCAAGCCCGCTCACTACAGTCCGTTGTCAGAGGTGATAGAAATCGAGCACCGAGTTGATGGTGTCGTTGAGCAGCAGCGCATGCTTGCGGGTGATTAACCAACTGTCGCCGTAGGGCTTGAGGCGGTACGTGGCATGCCCGTAGAACTGCTCCGAAGTGGCCAGGCGATAGAACAGCGTGTGCCAGTTCAATTTCACCTCCAGCGTTCCATCCCCCTGCTCGGCAATGCGCACGTTGTTGATCAGGTGCAAGGTGCGCGGCATCGGCGTGGCCGACGCGGCTTTGCCGGTGCGCAGTCGGAACACACGGTCTTCCAGGCCGGAGCGGTTGGCGTAATAGATCAACGACATCTCACGCTTGGGGTCGCGGGTGTAGACGTGCTCCGAGTCCCACTGCGGCAGGTGGAATTCACTCTGCGGGTCGAACAGCTGCACATAGGCGTCCCAATCCTGGGCATCGCACAGCTCGGCCTTGCGGTAGAAGAACTGCTCGATCCGGTACTGCAATGGGGCATTCATCACTCCACCTCCCGCAGGGTCAGCGCTTGCTTGTCCAGGCCATCGAGCAGGAATTGCTGCCAGTTGCGGTGCTGGTTCACATACAGGCCTTCATGGGTGAATTCGGTGCCGGTCATGGCCGGTTGAATGCCGATGGCTTCGCTGTTGGGTGTCGGCCCGGTTTCCCAGCGATGACTGCCACGCGAGATATCGCTCCAGCGCTCCAGGCGCCCCTGGAAACCGCGCTGGGCTTCGCGGAACTCCACCAGGTCATCCGGCGTGCCCATGCCCGAGACGTTGAAGAAATCCTCGAACTGGCGGATACGGTTTTCACGGTCGGCGTCGGATTCGTTCTTCACCCCCAGGCACTGGCTGATGATCTCGGTCTTGTTCCATGCCACCGGGCGGATGATGCGCAGTTGCGAACTGATCTGATCAAGGAAGAACAGGCTCGGATAGATGTTCAGGTTGCGCAGACGGTGCATCATCCACTCGGCCTTCTGCTGGCCGTGTTCTTCCACCAGGCGCGGCATGATGGTGGCGTAGCCGGAGCGCACGCTCGGGTTGGGCATGTCGCTGAACAACAGGCTGTGGCCGTTGTTGAAGGCGAACCAGCCGTCGTCAGTGTTTGCGTCACCGGCGCCGAGCTTGCTGTAGTCCAGGGTGCTGCCCGAGCCGGTGCCGTTTTCGGTGTTGACCTGCTGGCGATGCTGCACCGTGGCCACGTAGTTGTAGTGCACGGTGCTGACGTGATAACCGTCCAGGCCGTTCTCGTTTTGCAGCTTCCAGTTACCGTCGTAGGTGTAGGCGGACTTGCCCGGCAGTACTTCCAGTTCGCCGGTGGCAGACTGCGCGACCATCATGTCGAAGAACACTTTGGCATCACCGAGGAAGTCTTCCAGGCTGTCGCTGCCATTCACGTCCAGGCTGATGAAGACAAAGCCCTTGTAGCTGTCGATGCGTGCCTTTTTCAGGCCGCGCGTAGCCTTGTCGAAGCCCTCTGGGTATTCCCCCGGCGCCTTGACCTTCACCAACCGGCCGTCGCTCTTGTAGCACCAGGCGTGGAACGGGCAGGTGAAGGTTGATTGGTTGCCCTTGCCGACCCGCGTCAGGGTGGTGCCGCGATGCTGGCAGGCGTTGATCAGCGCATTGAGCCGGCCTTCGCCATCGCGGGTGATGATCATCGGCTGGCGCCCGGCGCGCATTGTCACGAAGTCGTGGGGGTTGGCCAGTTCGCTTTCATGGCAGGCGTAGATCCAGTTCTTTTCGAAGATCAGTTCCATCTCCAGGTCGAACAATTCCGGCTCGGTGAACATGTCCCGGGCGATGCGGAACACTTCATCCACCGGGCGAAAATCCAGGCAGCCTTCGATAAACGTTTTCCACTGCTCGACGCTTCTTGCACCACTCATGGGAGGCACCTTTCTTGATCAGGGCTAATCGGTGGCTCATTAGAGGGGGCGGGGCAGGGCGCGGGCTATCCGCTAAATGGGCGAACCTGCGCCGGAAAGTTGGGCCGCAAAATTGGGCAGCAAATACCCAACCCGGTGCAGGGCGGTGACGGGATGCGCTACTGTCTTGCAGGGCAAGGGGCGCGCAAACCGGCGACTTATCCACATAATCGACTGTTGCTATCCACCCAGTGGCCATGGGGCGCGTGTGGCGCATAACTTGCTGTCGAACAATAACGACGCGCCGCCAGAGCGCGCAAAAAGCCTAACCGCCGTGGGTGCACCTTGATGAGTAGCCATACACGCGAAATCCATATTCAACGCTTTGACCTGGAAGGCGCCTGCAGCTGGATGTCCGGCATCTGTGGGCCGCACAGGCTGGCGACGTCCACGCCTGAGCGCCTGCGTTTTCACCACAGTGCCAACGTGTTCAAGTCCCGCGCCACCACCCTGGGCGTGATCGAGTACGGCACCGACGTGACCATCGACATCGAAGACGCCGAACACTTCAGCAGCTACAGCCTGAGCCTGCCGCTGGTGGGTGAGCAGGAACTGAGCAAGAACGGTGAGCGCCTGAGTTCCAACCGCGACCAAGGCGTGATCCTCTCGCCCAACGAGCACCAGGTGCTGGCGATCTCTGGCGACTGTCGCAAGTTGCAGGTGGTGATCACCCGCGCGGCGATGAGCGAAACGCTGGAAGGTTTGTTGCAACGGCCGATCGAATCACCGCTGCGGTTCGAGTCGGTGATGGATGCGGTGGACGGCGCATCGGCGTCGTGGTGGCGCATGGCGCGTTACTTCATTGCAGAGCTGGAGCGCAGCAGCGAGTTATATGAACAGGCGGCGTTTACCCGAGACCTGGAAAGCTCATTGATCAAGGGGCTGATCCTGGCGCAGCCGAACAACTACTCCGAAGAACTGCGCGACGTACTCGGTGTGAAACTGCCGCACTACCTGATTCGGGCGCGCCAGTACCTGCACGACAACGCTCGTGAGGCGGTGTGTCTGGAAGACCTGGAAGCTGTCTCCGGGGTGACGCGCTTCAAGCTGTTCGATGCGTTTCGCAAATACTTCGCGCTGTCGCCCATGGCGTATTTGAAGAAGCACCGGTTGGGTGCGGTGCGTCAGGAGATCCTCGAACAAGGCTCTACGCGCACCATCTCCGAAATTGCCCTGGGGTGGGGGTTTACGCACCTGGGGCGGTTCTCTGCGGAGTACCGCAAGCTGTTCGATGAATCCCCCAGCCAAACCCTGCAGCGCAAACGCCTGCGCAGTAGCTGACCTCAATGAGGATCCAAATGTGGGAGCGGGCTTGCTCGCGAAAGCAGTGTGTCAGCCAATACATCCGGCGACTGGTAGACCGCATTCGCGAGCAAGCCCGCTCCCACAGTGGAGATGTGGTGTTTGGGAGGAGTCAGATCAATTCTTCCACCAGTTGCAGGCAATGATTCAGCCCCGGCGACTGGTCATTCACCCGTCGGCTGAGAATGATCGGCGAGGTCGCCGTGGCCTCCACAATCGGCGTGTAGCCGATGTCTGCACGGTGCAGCACCTGCACCGACGCCGGCACCAGCGTCACGCCCATCCCCGCGCCCACCAGCCCGATGGCGGTCTGCAATTCGTTGGTCCACTGCGCCACCTTGAGGCTCAGGCCGTGGGCGTCGAACAGCGCGATCACGTGGTCGGCATAACTGGGTCGAGGGTTGCCGGGGTAGAGCACAATCGGTTCGGCGGCCAATTGGGCGAGGGTGGCCGGCGCCTCCAGCAACGGGTGGCCGGCGGGCAGCACGGCCACCAGTCGATCTTCCACCAGCACGCGCTGGACGATGGCCGGGTCGTCGATGCGAATGCGCCCGAACCCCACATCAATCCTTCCAGCCTTGAGCGCTTCGACCTGTTGCAAGGTGGTCATTTCCGACAGCCCCAACTCCAGCTCCAACGCCTCATGGGTGCGCAGGCGACGGATCAGTTCCGGCAGCACGCCGTACAGGGTCGACGGGGCAAAGCCGATGCCCAGCCAGGTCTTCTCGCCCTGGCCAATGCGCCGCGTGTTGTCGCAGACCTTGCTCAATTGTTCGAGCAACACATTGGCATGTTCGTAGAAAAACCGTCCGGCTTCGGTCAGCCGCAGCGGTCGGCCGCGTTCCAGCAGGATCACCCCCAATTCGTCCTCCAATTGCTGGATCTGCCGGCTCAACGGCGGCTGGGCAATGTGCAGGCGTTCGGCGGCGCGGGTGAAGTTGAGGGTTTCACCCAGCACCTGGAAATAGCGCAGATGACGCAGCTCCATGATGGCTCCTTTCATACCTTGAGGGTATTGCTCGAGACCCATTCTATATTGGAAGCCTGTAAAGATACGGCACAGAATCGGCTCAAACCTAAAAAGAACCCAACGGGTATAGCCATGCCGATTTGCGCCATCGAGTCGATCGAGACGATCATCGTCGACCTTCCCACTATTCGCCCGCACAAGCTGGCGATGCACACGATGCAAAACCAGACGCTGGTGATCATCCGTCTGCGTTGCGCCGACGGCATTGAAGGCATCGGCGAAGCCACCACCATCGGCGGCCTGAGCTACGGCGACGAAAGCCCTGACAGCATCAAGATCAACATCGACCGCCACTTCGCCCCGCTGCTGATCGGTCAGGACGCCAGCAATATCAACGCGGCCATGTTGCGTCTGGAGCGCAGCATCCGTGGCAACACCTTTGCCAAGTCCGGGATCGAAAGCGCCTTGCTCGATGCCTTGGGCAAACGGCTGAACTTGCCGGTCAGCGAACTGCTCGGCGGTCGCGTGCGTGATGCCTTGCCGGTGGCCTGGACTCTGGCTAGCGGCCATACGGACAAGGACATTGCCGAAGCCGAAAAGATGCTCGACCTGCGCCGTCACCGCATTTTCAAATTGAAGATTGGCGCCGGTGAAGTCGCCCACGACCTGGCTCACGTCATTGCCATCAAAAAAGCCCTGGGTGATCGCGCCAGCGTGCGGGTCGACGTCAATCAGGCCTGGGATGAAGCCGTTGCGTTGCGGGCGTGCAAGGTGCTCGGCGATAACGGCATTGACCTGATCGAACAACCGATCTCGCGCAATAACCGCAGCGGCATGGCCCGGCTCAACCTGTCGAGCCCGGCGCCGATCATGGCCGATGAGTCCATTGAGTGTGTCGAGGATGCCTTCAACCTGGCCCGCGAAGGTGCGGCCTCGGTGTTCGCCCTCAAGATTGCCAAGAACGGTGGACCCCGCGCCGTGTTGCGTACCGCCGCGATTGCTGAAGCGGCGGGCATTGGCCTGTACGGCGGCACCATGCTCGAAGGCGGTATCGGCACGCTGGCCTCGGCCCACGCCTTCCTCACGCTGAACAAACTGGCGTGGGACACCGAGCTGTTCGGCCCGCTGCTGCTCACCGAAGACATCCTCGTCGAACCACCGGTTTACCGCGATTTCCAGCTGCATGTTTCCACCGCTCCGGGCCTGGGCCTGGCCATCGATGAAGAGCGCCTGGCGTTCTTCCGTCGTGACAAACACTAAGAGGCGCCTGCCATGTTGTTCCACGTAAAAATGACCGTGAACCTGCCCCTCGACATGAGTCCCGAGCGCGCTGCTGGCCTCAAGGCCGAAGAAAAAGCCTTGGCCCAGCGCCTGCAACAAGAAGGCAAATGGCGCCACCTGTGGCGCATCGCCGGGCACTACGCCAACTACAGCGTGTTCGATGTCGACAGCGTGCAGGACTTGCACGACCTGCTGATGCAACTGCCGCTGTTCCCCTACATGGCCATCGAAGTGAACGCCCTGTGCCGGCACCCTTCGTCGATCCATGAGGACGACCGCTAGGCCGTTTTCCACACGAATAACTACAAGATGAGGAATGCACCATGTCCATCCGACTGTCCCAGACTGCCCATGCCCAACAGTTTCTCGAAGAAGCCAGCGGCAACCTCAACGACGGTGGCAACCCGCGTACCAAGGCGCTGATCTACCGGATCCTGCGCGATACCGTGAACATCATCGAAGACCTGGAAGTGACCCCGGAAGAGTTCTGGAAGGCGGTCAACTACCTGAATGAGCTGGGCAAGAACCAGGAAGCCGGTTTGCTCGCGGCCGGCCTGGGCCTGGAGCATTACCTGGACTTGCTGATGGACGCCGCCGACGAAGAGGCCGGCAAATCCGGCGGTACACCGCGCACCATCGAAGGCCCGTTGTATGTGGCTGGGGCGCCTTTGTCGACATACGAGGCACGCCTGGACGACGGCACTGACGCGGCCGTGCCGCTGTTCATGCGCGGGCAAGTACGCGACACGCATGGCAAGCCATTGGCCGGGGCCATTGTGGATGTGTGGCAGGCCAACACGGGTGGCACTTACTCCTGGTTCGACCCGACGCAGTCGGAATTCAACCTGCGTCGGCGCATCGAAACCGATGCCCAGGGCAACTACCGTTTTCGCAGCATCGTGCCGTCAGGCTACGGCTGCCCACCGACCGGCCCGACCCAGCAGTTGCTCGATCAACTGGGGCGTCATGGGCAGCGGCCGGCGCATATTCACTTCTTCATCTCGGCGCCCGGGCATCGGCACCTGACCACGCAGATCAACCTGTCGGATGACCCGTACCTGCATGATGATTTTGCCTATGCGACGCGGGATGAATTGATCGCTGAAATCCGCTTCAGTGACGATCAGCAACTGGCGCGGGAGTTTGGTGTGGAAGGGCGGTTTGCGCAGATCGACTTTGACTTCGAGTTGCAGGCCTCGGCGGCACCGGTCGAGCAAAAACGCATGCAGCGCGTGCGCGCCCTCGAAAACTAAACAGCGAACACGCTTCAAAATGTGGGAGCTGGCTTGCCTGCGATAGCGGTGGTGAATGTTACATAGCTATCGCCGGCAAGCCAGCTCCCACAGGTTCCAGTTTTCGTAGGTTTTTTTGTGGTGTTGCTGGTTATTTGCGGATAACCAGATCCAGCACCTCATCCCGATCCTTGATCTTCTGCAGCACAATCTCCGAACGGATATCCATCACCCCCGCCGTGCGGTTCAGGTGGTTCACGATAAAGTCCGAAAAGTGCTTCAGGTTCCTCGCCTGCACCCGCAGCACATAGTTGCTGGCGCCGGTGATCACGTAGGCGCTGGCCACCTCGGGCCAGCCCTGTACCTTCTTGATGAACGTCTCGTGCCAATCCTCCACATCCTGGC
>Ga0207655_1001228_pt1 | contig 24726 bp, 25 predicted proteins | sample KBSM44metaG_FD_184398 | JGI IMG/M metagenome (GOLD analysis project Ga0207655, IMG submission 184398) | Miscanthus rhizosphere microbial communities from Kellogg Biological Station, Michigan, USA - KBS M4-4 metaG (SPAdes) (version 2) | ecosystem: Host-associated > Plants > Roots > Rhizosphere >... | reverse complement strand
GCTTGCGGGCTGTCATCCAGACGCAGGCGAATATCCGTGGCGTCCGTCGGCAAGGTCAACGGCGTGTCGCCGCTGACCGCGTCCAGGCTTTGGCTCTGGGTCACCTGCCAGCCTTCGCCAGTCGCGGTCAGGCGAACGGCCAAGGCGTCAGCGGTTTTACCGTCCTGCACCAGCTCGGCGGTCCAATCGCCATTGGCCAATGTGAATGCCGGCAATGGGACGTAGTTGACGCCGTTGTTCAGTGTGACCGGCACACGTTGCTCGGCACCCGCGTAATGAATCACCAGCTCAGCCTTGACCGGTTTCTCGGCCTGACTGAAAGCGAATACGCCAAGATCCGGTTTGTCGCCGTTGCGGAATTTGGTCGGGCCGCTCCACTTCAGGTACAGCGGTTTTTCCGAGCGCACGAATTGCTTCTTCTGCCCGACCTGACCGTCATCGGCAATGGCACGGGCGGTGATGCGCCAGCGGGTCAAGGAGTCCGGCATCTTGAAGGTGAAGCGGGTCTTGCCGTTGGCGTCGGTGATCAATTCCGGCTGCCACGCGGCGGTGTCGACGTCTTCACGACGCGGCCGCTCCAGCACTTTCACCCCACGCTCGCTGCGGTTGGCTTTGCCCGGCGCGCCCGGGCTGCCCGGCAGTGCCACGTCGTAGCTGATGAACGACAAACTGGCGCTGGTGCGCACGTTGTTGCGGCGCGGGTGGTAGAAGAACTGGTCGATGGTCGGCGCCACTTCCGGCTGCAGCGCGTAGATCATTTCGTCGACCACACTGACCGTCAGGTGCGCCGGAATCGGCTTGCCGGCGAACTGGGTGGTGAGGTCCACGGACACGGTATCGCCGGGCTGATACGCCTCTTTGTCGGTAGTGATCGCCACATCGATCTGTGGCGCGACCACCTTGATACCGGCGTTCTGGAAGCTGTACTGACCGCCCTTGGTATAGAGCACGGAGAACGTCAGGTTCGGCGCGAAGTTGTCCTTCACCGCGATGCGCGCGCGGTATTGGGTGTCGCTGAGTTTTTCCATCTTCAGCCAGTCAGCGCCCTTGGACAGCAACGCCGTGGCCTCGACCTTGTCGCGCTCGAGCGACAACAACGCATCGCTGACCGGCTCGGGGAAAGTGATCAACGCGAGGGCTTCGTCGCCGGCCTTGTACTCGGGTTTGTCGAGGACGATTTCCACGGTGCCGGGCACGGCTTTGACGCCATCACCCGTGACCGAATGACCGGTCGCGCCAAGCACGCGGCCATGATCATCCTTCAACGTCAGGTTGTAAGTACCCGGACGGTCGAAGGCCAGGGTGAAGCCTTTGTCTTTGGCGGCAAGTTTGCCTTCGCCAGTGGTCTGGTCTTCGAGTCGCACCCAGCTGTAGCTGCTCGGGTTGACCGCTTTGCTTTGCTCGCTGCCACCTTCGTTGGCATAGCTGAAGGCAACCTTGCCGCCCACCGCGCTGAACCGTTGCGGCGCGCTCAGGCGGAAACTGGCGGCGCCCCGGTCGATGAGGATTTCCTTGGTAGTCTTGACCCGATACGCCGCACCATCGCTGGCGAACACGGTGAGCATGTAGCGGCTCGGCTTCTCGGCGGCGGGCAGGTCAAGCGTCGCGTTGCCTTTGGCGTCGGTGGTCAGTTCGGCGCTGGTCAGCTCCACCGGGAATTGCCCCAGGTATTGCAGTTCGTTATCGACCATCGACAACTGCTGGGCGCGCAGGCTCAGGCTCACCTTGGCGTCGGCCACCGGTTTACCGTCCGGGTACAACAACACCAGGCTGCCTTTGACCGGCTCGCCAGTGCGGTAATCCTGCTTGGCCAGGTTCAGGGAGATCTCGAAGTGCGGCTTGATGTACTCAGCCACGCGGAAGGCGCTGCTGTAGGCCTGATCCTTGTAGCTGAAACGCAGTTCATAACCGCCCGCCACCGCATTGTCCGGCAACTGGAAACGGCCCTGAGTACCGGCCTTGGAATCGAGCTTCAACGCCAACGATTGCAGCGCCGTGCCGGTGGCATCGAGCACCGTCACATTGACATCGGCAGCGGTCGGCGCCACGGAATCCCGGGCATTCTTGAACTCGCGACCGACGATTTTCAACGACACCCAATCCCCCGGCCGGTACAGCGGCCGATCGGTAAACGCATAGAGTTTGGTGTCGTAGATTTCGCTGTCGTAATAGAAGTTCTCGGAGACGAACACCCCGCCCTCTTCGTCTTCGCCGATCACGAACGAACGCTCGGGGCTGACGTGTTTCAAGCGCAGCAAGCCATCGGCATCGGTCGCGCCACTGCTCATCACACCCAGGCCATCGGTCCACAGCACATTCACTTTTGGCACCGAACTGCCTTCGTGTTTGCGCGCGGCCCACACCAGCAATTCATCACCGGCAATCTTGCTCACGGCCACGGTGTTGGAGACGAACACCATGGTGGTCGCGCGGTACTTGCCGATCAGCGCTTCCACCAGATACAGGCCCGGGTTCAGGTTGCCCAACGGGATGTACACGTTGCCCGGCGAGACGCTGACGAACTCGCTGGAAGAACCGACCAGCTTCACGCCTTCGGGCGGCTGGATCGGTTTGGCTTGCCACAGCGGATAACGGAATTGACTGACCACCGGCAGACCCGGAATCAACGCGAATTGTGGCTGGGCGTCGTAGGGCGTTGGCGCGGCGATGGCGGTGCCCATCTTCAGTTCCGGCACTTCCTCGGTGACTTGTTTACGCGACTCGTAGGAAAACGCCCGCTGCATCACCCGACGGGATTTGCGGTACCAGTTGTCCCACAGGTACGCGAGGGTGTTCGACAGGCCTTCGCCCTTGAACTGGCCGTCGCTGACCACACGGTGCAGGTTCTTCTGGCGCTTGAGGAAATCCAGCGGCTTGTCGATGCGATACACCCGAATGTCCGCACCGCCGTAAGGCTCCATGCGGAACCGGCGATAGTCACGACCCGGCGCTTCGAGGCGTACCACCGCCTGTTCATCGCTGGCGAAACTACTGTCGGCCAACAGGAAAAAGCTTTCACCGGCCACCGGCGTATAGCCGCTCGGCTCGACGGTGTCTTCGGCGTTGACTGCCGACAGAGGCAGAACCAACGCAAGCAAAAGAGGCAGTTTTGAGCAAATGCGCAGCATGCGGGCACCGATCATTGGGAGAGAAAGTTCAGTCGATAGACGCCGATGAAGTTGGGGTTGGCTGCGTCGGGTATCCATCGGGTGTCCTTCCATGTCATGAGTTGCTGCAGGCTTGCGGAGCGCATGCCGTTGTCGGTGGGGGTGGTGGTGCCGGTGTGATAGGCGATGAAGCGGCCCATCCAGATCATCAGGTGCTGGTCATCGCCCTGATCGAAAAACATCAAATCGCCGGGCCGAGCCTGGGCCAGATCGCGGCCGACCAGATGGCTGTTGAACTGAATCAGTTTGATCGCGTTGACGTAGGGCCCGACCTTGCCGCCGCCCTGCTGCCATTGCTGGGCGAGGCCGCGTTGGGCGTCACTCAGCTGCAACTCCGGCGGCAGGTAGCGGTTGGACAGGCCATTGCTGCGCAGCCATTTGTCGTCATGGACTTTCAGCGCTTCGTTGGCGGCAAACCGCACCAGCCCGGCGCAGTCCTGCTGATACCAGCGCGGGCTCGGGCCTTGGGTCAATTGTTCCTGGGCGATGCGCACGAACCAGGCACGGAATACCTGGGATTGCTGCGGGTCGAGCGCGGCGGCTTCGCTGGCGAATGTGCGGGTCCCCAGCAGCAACGCCAGCAAGCCGAGGCCTCGGATGAGTGCGGTCACAGGGCTTTCCACTCCAGCGGCAGCCATTGCCAATGGCCGTCGGGCTCGCTGCCTTTGGGCAAGGTCAGGGCGTATTTGCCGTAGCCGCCAAGGGTGCGCAGTTTCGGGATCAGGTAGGTTTGCGCGGCGTTGTAGAACACCGGTTCCATGTCCTGCGGCAGGCTGTCGAGGGTTTCCTGCTGCATCAGTTGCGCCATGGAGTCGGGGCCGAAATAGATCGGCATCAGCAGGTCTTTCGGCAGCACGTCAGCCAGCGGCGGGAAGCGTTTGTCGAGGGTGCCCAGCGCTTTGTCGACGAGTTTGTCGTCGAGGGAGAACAGCAGCGTCGAACCATGGCGCGCCAGGCTGACGCGCATGAAGGCTTTGCCGGTGATCGCGTCCGGCTGCTCGGCATCCTTGGCCTTATAGGGGCCGAAGTTGGAGCTGACCTGGCGCTGCCACTGATGGGTTTTACCGTCCTGTTTCTCGACCACCGGGAATGCGTGCTCGGCAACATTGCCTTCGTAGGCACCGACCATCGAGCCGAACAGGTTGCCCAAGTCACCGTCGAGTTTGGCACTGTCATCGTCATTCAGGCTGGCCACCAGCAGCGGCGTGTACAGCCGCGAATCGGCGTACCAGCACAGGCCGGCGGCACCGGCCATATGTTCGGTCAGGGCCTGGGCCACGGACTCTTCGGCGCCAAGTTTCACCAGCAGCGGTTTCTGTTGTTCGGCGGCCAACGGCAAGGCCACGCAAGCGCTGGCGCCCATCGGCATGGCTTGCCAGATCGGTTTGAAGTCGAAGTCCGGCTGCTTATCCAGTTCGTCCATGGCGAGGAAGCTGTGCCAGCCCTTGTCATCCATGTCGAAACGCAGGCCGGCAAAGTTCGGGATGAAGCGCTGATACCCCATGGCCAACACGCTGGAGTTGACCGAGAGGCGTTGTTTTACCTCGGGCGCACGCGGCGGCAGGCCGAAGGCTTCGGGGAACAGTTTGTCGCCGTTGAGCAAGGCGGCGATCGCCTTGGTCGAAACGCCGCCGGTTTCCTCCAAAGCCCCGTTATCCGGGTCGTAGAGTTTGGCCGGATTGGACAGCACCACCAATTTGTCGCCATGGGAAGCAAACACCAACGACTTGCTGGCGTTGTAGTTGAGCTGATAGAGGGTGACGGCGTCGGCACCGACTTTCACTTCGCCGAGCTTGCTCAGTTGCGAATCATCCAGCGCCACTTTCGCCAGCGGCTCCAGCACCTTGGCCAGTCCGCCGCGATCCATCACCAACAGGAAATCCTTGAGACGCCCATCCGCCCCACGCCACAGCGCCACATCCGCCGGTTGGTCGAAGAGCTGCTCGATCAGGCTGTCCTGCAGCTTCAGGTCATGCTCGTAAATAATCCGCCGCAGACTGCCAATCAAACCGAGACGGTCGGCGTGAGCTTCGTAATAGAAGACGAAATCTTCGGTCAGGGTTTCCTTGAGGAACGGCACGGCCAGCAAATCCTTGGGCAGCTGACTCAAGGAATGTGTTTCGAGCAGACCGTCCGGCCGGCTCATGCCCAGTTTGTCACTGGCCAACTGCGCAGGCGGGGCCTTGGGTTTGTGCAGGAACCAGCCCAATCCGCCCGCCACTCCGGCCACCAGGCATAGCCCGATCACCAGCGCTGGCCAGCGGCGAGGAGGTTTGGCAGCGGGTGCGTCGGCGGCCGGGGAAACAGTGTTATCACTCATGTTCACGCTCATTTTCACAAGGCTGAATTCATCCGTGGTGCGGGATGTTTAATAGTTGAAAGTCTTGACCAGCAGCAGGTCGCCGATCGCCCGCAAGGGCACGATGAACGTCTCGCGTTTTTCGTCGACGGTGTTTTCATTGAGCACCAGATTGATTTGCGAGGTGATCACCTCGTTCTGGTTGCTGTTCTCATCGAAGTTATAGCCGCCGCTGCCGTAGTTGCCCCAATAGTTCACGTAAACCAGATAGGTGCCGTGCATCGGCGCAGTCATGGTGAACATTTCAGGGCCAGGGCCATCGACACCGTCCGGGTCCAGCCCACCGCCGTTGCTCATCGCCGGACTGGCCCAGAACGCGTGCTGGCCGTCGGGGGTAATGATGTGCAGGTCGAGTTCGGCCTTGGGATCGTCCCAGCCCAGCACCACGCGAATCCGCGCCGGGGTGCGCAGGTTATTGGCTTCATAGAATTGAACGCGCTTGAGCGACTTGCCCTCGGAACTGCGCACTTCGACGCTGTTGGAACCGGCGCCGAACGCATACGGGCGGGCAAAACGCCCTTGATCGTCGGTGTACAGATTCAGGGGATTGCCGTTGACCGCCAGGCTGTGGGGCGGACGGAGCGTGCCGAGGGCCTTGAGCTGGCCTTCGATCATTGTGCGATTGCGCTGCACGCCCCGGTCGATGGGCGGTGTGGGATAGGCGACGCGAGGGTTTTCACTGCGGTCCAGCAAGCCGTGATAGCGCCAACCACCCACCGGTTCCGATAGCTCGGCCGTGGGCTCGGCCCGCGCCACTTGAGCGCAGACCAGCGTAATCAGCAGTGAAAGAACCCAACGCATGTGACGCCTCCTGCCATGCATAACGAAACCTGGCGCCTGATCCTCGGCGCGTTACAGATCAAAAAAACTGCGTTTCGTCAGAAGACCCTGAATATAGGGTCGTTGAAGGCGCGAAGATTAGCCATTCGGCAGTTTTTTAACAATCGGATACATCTATATTTGCGGTGAGAATCACGGTGTTTGTTGGGCGTGAGCCGAATAGCGATCTTATTCGGCTCATAAAGTGAGCCGAATAATCCACACAACCTATATAGACGACATACATCTGTGGCGAGGGAGCTTGCTCCCGCTGGGTAGGGTAGCGGCCCCAAAACCATACATCGCGTTTATTCAGGCCTACCGCGTCCAGAGGCTCGCGACTGCTGCGCAGCCGAACGGGAGCAAGCTCCCTCGCCCCAAGGTGTGTTGTCACCCCGGAACTGCTGCTCCAAATGGCCCAGCTCATTTGCCCATACCCCCCATGTCTGCTAGTGTCGCGCCGGTTTAACGTCAACCGGAAATAGCCGCCATGGCCCGCAAAAAAGCTGCACTGGATTTCGAACAATCCCTCGCTGACCTGCAAACGCTGGTGGAGCGTCTGGAGAACGGCGAATTGTCGCTGGAAGACTCGCTGACCGCTTTCGAGCAGGGCATCGGGCTGACCCGTGATTGCCAGGCGGCGCTGGCCCAGGCCGAGCAGAAGGTTCAAGTGCTGCTCGAGCGTGATGGCGAGTTGGCCGAGGAACCCTTCGACGCGGATCAGCCAGAATGATTGCAGCGTATTCGGCAGCCAGCCAGGCCCGCGTCAATGCAGCACTGGAAACCCTGTTCAACCCGCCGAGCCCTGAGCTCGCCCGCCTCTATGAAGCCATGCGCTACAGCGTGATGAATGGCGGCAAGCGCGTACGTCCGCTGCTGGCCTACGCCGCGTGTGAAGCGCTGGGCGGCAAGGCCGAGCAAGCCAACGGCGCAGCCTGCGCGGTTGAGCTGATCCATGCCTATTCGCTGGTGCACGACGATTTGCCGGCCATGGACGATGACGACCTGCGTCGTGGCCAGCCGACCACCCACAAGAAATTCGACGAAGCCTGCGCGATTCTCGCCGGCGACGGTTTGCAGAGCCTGGCCTTCAGCGCCCTGCTCGACCCACGCCTGAGCTCGTCGGATACCGAAACCCGGCTGCAGATGGTCAGCGCCCTGGCGCTGGCGGCAGGCCCGGCGGGCATGGTCGGCGGGCAAGCCATCGATCTTGGCTCGGTGGGACTGAAGCTCGATCAAAAAGCCCTTGAATACATGCATCGGCACAAGACCGGCGCGTTGATCGAAGTCAGCGTCAAACTCGGTGCCCTGGCCAGTGGCCGTGCCGAGAAGGACGAACTGAAGTCGCTGCAAAGTTATGCACAGGCCATCGGCCTGGCATTTCAGGTCCAGGACGACATTCTCGACGTCGAAAGTGACACCGCCACCCTAGGTAAACGCCAGGGCGCCGACATCGCCCGGGACAAGCCGACCTATCCGGCACTGCTCGGTCTCGACGTGGCCAAGGCCTACGCTCTGGAACTGCGCGACCAGGCCCTGCACGCGCTGCGACCGTTTGACGCGGCAGCCGAGCCCTTGCGCGATCTGGCCCGGTACATCGTTGACCGCCGCAACTGACGGCGTATCCGCCAAAAAAGACCAACGCGTGGGCAGGGGGCGATGCATCAGGTAAACTGCCGCATCTTTTATACCTATAACGATTCGCCTGATGCCCACGACGTTTCATGAGATTCCCCGTAAGCGCCCGACCACGCCCCTGCTCGACCGTGCCAACACGCCGGACGGCCTGCGCCGGTTAGGCGAAGCCGAGCTGGAAACCCTGGCTGATGAGTTGCGCCTGGAATTGCTCTACACGGTCGGCCAGACCGGTGGGCATTTCGGTGCCGGCCTGGGCGTGATCGAGCTGACCATCGCGTTGCACTACGTTTTCGACACCCCGGACGACCGGCTGGTGTGGGACGTGGGTCATCAGGCCTATCCGCACAAAATCCTCACCGGCCGTCGCGCGCGCATGAGCACCCTGCGCCAGAAGGATGGCATCGCCGCCTTCCCGCGTCGTTCCGAGAGCGAGTACGACACCTTTGGCGTCGGCCACTCCAGCACCTCGATCAGCGCAGCGCTGGGCATGGCGATTGCCGCCCGCCTGCAACACAGTGATCGCAAGGCGATCGCGGTGATCGGCGACGGCGCACTGACCGCTGGCATGGCCTTCGAGGCGCTGAACCACGCGCCGGAAGTGGACGCCAACATGCTGGTGATCCTCAACGACAACGATATGTCGATCTCGCGCAACGTCGGCGGGTTGTCGAACTATCTGGCGAAAATCCTTTCCAGCCGCACTTACGCAAGCATGCGCGAAGGCAGCAAAAAGGTCCTGTCGCGCCTGCCCGGCGCCTGGGAAATCGCCCGTCGCACGGAAGAATATGCCAAAGGCATGCTGGTCCCTGGCACGCTGTTCGAAGAGCTGGGCTGGAACTACATCGGCCCGATCGATGGCCACGACCTGCCGACCCTGATCGCCACCCTGCGCAACATGCGCGATCTGAAAGGCCCGCAATTCCTGCACGTGGTCACCAAGAAAGGCAAAGGCTTCGCCCCGGCGGAAGTCGACCCGATCGGTTACCACGCCATTACCAAACTCGAACCGCTGGACGCTCCGGCCGCCGCGCCGAAAAAAGCCAGCGGGCCGAAATATTCCGGTGTGTTTGGTGAGTGGCTGTGCGACATGGCCGCAGCCGATCCGCGCCTGGTCGGGATCACCCCGGCGATGAAGGAAGGCTCCGATCTGGTGGCCTTCAGTGAACGCTTCCCGACGCGCTATTTCGACGTGGCGATTGCCGAGCAACACGCCGTGACCCTGGCAGCCGGCATGGCCTGTGAAGGCGCCAAACCGGTGGTGGCGATCTATTCGACCTTCCTGCAACGCGGTTACGACCAGCTGATTCATGACGTCGCGGTACAAAACCTCGACGTACTGTTCGCCATCGACCGCGCCGGCCTGGTGGGCGAAGACGGCCCGACGCACGCAGGCAGCTTCGACCTGTCGTTCCTGCGTTGCATCCCCGGCATGCTGGTGATGACCCCGAGCGACGAAAACGAACTGCGCAAAATGCTCAGCACCGGCCACCTGTACAACGGCCCGGCAGCGGTGCGTTACCCGCGTGGCACCGGCCCGAATGCACCGATCGCGAAAGACCTCGAACCGATTGAAATCGGCAAGGGCGTGGTTCGTCGCCAGGGCAGCACAGTCGCCCTGCTGGTGTTCGGCGTGCAACTGGCCGAGGCACTGAAAGTCGCCGAGAAGCTGGATGCGACGGTCGTCGACATGCGTTTCGTCAAACCGCTCGACGAAGCACTGGTTCGCGAAATCGCCGGCAGTCACCAATTGCTGGTGACCGTCGAAGAGAACGCGATCATGGGCGGCGCCGGTGGCGCGGTCAGCGAGTTCCTCGCCCGCGAGAACATCCTAAAGTCGGTGCTGCACCTGGGCTTGCCAGACATCTACGTCGAACACGCCAAGCCTGCGCAAATGCTCGCCGAATGCGGGCTGGATGAAGCCGGGATCGAAGAGGCGGTGCGTCAGCGCCTGCAATTGCTGAATATCTGATCCTCTGGCTACATGCAAAACCCTGTGGCGAGGGAGCAAGCTCCCTCGCCACAGGTTAAAGATCGGGTGCGATCAACTGACAGAGCTTGGCCGTCGCTTCGATCATCTGCCCACTCGGCCGTTCCAGGCCTTTATCCGTCACCAACAGCAATTGCCCCTGCGCCACCGCCGTCACCTGGGGCCAGGCCTTCCACGCCTCGAGCTGCGCCTGATCGCTGGCCAGAATCACCTCGGGGTTGCGCTGCAACACCGCCTCCACACTGACCTGCGGTGCAGGCTGTGGCAGATCGGCAAACACATTGCTTGCCCCGCAAACCTGCAGCGCATCACTGATGATCTGCCTTCCGCCCACGGTGTACAGCGGCCGATCCCAGACTTGATAAAACACCCGCAGCGGCTCATCCCTTCGATAGCGCTGGCGCAGGGAGTCGAGTCGCTGACGCAGTTTTTTGGCCAATGCAACGCCCCGCTCCGCTCGCCCTAGTTGCGTGGCTATCGCTTCGATCTGCACAGTGAGTTGTTCGAGGTTATGCGGTTCGGCGACGTAGGTGGGGATGTTCAGCCGTTTGAGCTGTTCACGCTGAGCCGGCCCCACACTGCCTGGCCAGAGCAGCAGTAAATCGGGTTTGAGGCTAAGCAACCGTTCGATGTCCAACTGACCGTAGCGGCCCACCGAAGGAATGTCTTTGAGCTCGGCCGGACGCTCACCGGCATCCAGCACTCCGACCAGCAGGTCAGCCGAATTCAGTTCAATCACGATTTCGGAAAGCGACGGTGCCAGGCTGACAACCCGCTCGGCCGCAGCTGCCGGACCACCGATGGCCAGCAACAGGACTGCCAGCCAGACGCAGCGCATCAGCCGAGTTGACGCGGGATACGGTAGAGGTAGAACAGTACCGCCGTCGACAACGCCAGCAGCATCAGCGGCACGGCTTCCAGACCAACGAAGACTGCCAGTGCGCCGATCCAGGCGGGCAGGCCAGCGACCAGAAACGCAGCACGGCGTTTCGCGGCCAGGGCGATCCAGGCAGCGGGTTCTTCAGGGGTATCGAGGGCTTTTTGGGTCGCGATCAGCGCATGTTTGTAACCGCCAAAGAACTTCAGGCTGACAAACATCGAGGCCACACCGGCAATGAAAAACGGCATGGCCAGCACAGGCAGAATCGCCTCGCTTTGGCCGAATAAGCCATTGACCACGAACAGCGGCAGCAAGGCCAACGCCAGATATTGCCACCAGTTGACGGCCAGTCGTCGCCGTACCTGACCGCGGGTCACGCCCTGTCAGCCTCGCCCTGGTGCTCGTTGCCCATCATGTGGTCGAGCTTGCTGGCCTTGGTCGCCAGGTAGAGTTTGTTATGCGGGTTGTGCCCGGTGTGCAACGGCACGCGCTCGGCAACCACGATGCCCATGTCAGTCAAGGCTTTGACCTTGCGTGGGTTGTTGGTCATCAGACGCAGGGACTTCACGCCCAGGTGCTCCAGCATCGGCAGGCACATGGCGTAGTCGCGCTGGTCGGCGGCAAAGCCCAGACGTTCGTTGGCTTCAACGGTGTCAGCACCGCCGTCCTGCAATTCATAGGCGCGGATCTTGTTCAGCAGGCCAATGCCGCGACCTTCCTGACGCAAGTAGAGCAATACGCCACGGCCTTCACGGGCGATCGCCTGCAACGCCGCCTCGAGTTGCGAACCGCAGTCGCAACGCTGGCTGAACAAGGCATCGCCGGTCAGGCATTCGGAGTGCAACCGGCCGAGTACCGGCGCACCGTCGGCGATCTCACCCAGACTCAACACCACGTGCTCGCGCCCGTTCTCTTCATCGAGAAAGCCGTGCATGGTGAATTGCGCAAAAGGCGTTGGCAGCTTGGAAGCGGCGACAAAAACGACAGGCACCGGTGTGCTCCTGATCTATAAGTACTGAAGATTCGCAGAGGCGGCATTGTAACAGCACGTTCCTACAGACGCTTAGGCTGAATTATCGGCCATAACGATCAAAAAGTTTGATATCTGCCCCGCGCCCGCATTGAACGTTTTCATTTCGAGCCGAACGGATAGGGCTGTTTCCAGCGTTCGAAGACCGGTTTCAGCTGACCGCTTTTTACCAGCAATTCCATACGCTGGTCGAACAGCACCATCAACTGCCGTGCCCGAGGGGTATCGGCGAAGCACAGGTACAGCGGTAAATCCGCGATGTGCGTGCGGCGGAACTGCGACGGATCCTTGGCTCGGCTGACGATAGAGTTAACCTCGTCCAGCGCGTCAATGTAGTAGTCGACGTGGTTGTGGATCAGCATCGGCAGAATCCCGGTACGCCGCGCGACTTCGTTATAGCGCTGCACGTTGGGCAGGTAAGCCTGGTACTTGTAGCCGCGTACCCAGGCCAAACGGTAATTGCCAAGATTTTCCGGGGTCGGCGCCGGATTGGTGGCCAGGCCCAGTGCATAGATCGGATCGGTATCGAAACTCCAGCGCGGATAGAGCACGTCACTGACTTCATCCCGATAGGCACCGACACACGCGTCCACTTCGCCACGCTGTGCCAGGCCCGTGGCGCGTGTATACGGTTCGATTCGAATATCCAGTTTGACGCCCGCAGGCTCGAACACTTCGCGCAACACGTCCCAGCCCAAACCACGACCATCGGCGGCGGTAAAGTCTTCCCACGCTTCGCTGGCCAGGTGAATCACGGACGGCGTCGTCGGTGCATCCCCCGCCTGGGCGAACGAGCAAAACGTCGCGAAAACCATCACCATCAACCAGCGAGCCATCTTTCGTCCTCGACTGTAGCCTTCAGGCGAAAAGCCAGACCAGCCCTTGCATCGCCAACCACGCGAACACCCCCGCCAGCACGTCGTCGAGCATGATCCCGACGCCACCGTGCACATGCCGGTCGATCCAGCGAATCGGCCACGGCTTGAGGATGTCGAAGAAGCGGAACATCAGGAACCCCGCCAGCAACCAATACCAACCTTGCGGCACCAACCACAGGGTGATCCACATCCCGACCATTTCGTCCCAGACGATGCCTTCATGGTCGTGCACGCGCAAATCGTCGGCGACCTTGCCGCACAGCCAGAAGCCGAACAGCATGGTGATGCCGAGCATCAGCCAGTAGCCCCAGTCGGGCAGCATCTGCCACAACGGAATAAAGGGTAACGCCACTAACGAACCCCAGGTGCCCGGCGCTTTTGGCAGGGTGCCCGAGCCGAAGCCGAACGCCAGGAAATGCCATGGATTGCGCCAGACCGACGGTGGTACGAACTCCGACGGAACCTGTTTGGGATGATCTGTCACGGTGTCTCCCGAAAATGTTGGTAACCCCGGATTGGCGGGGTGATGTCGTGTCCGTCGGCGTCCAGCAGAATCACGCCCTGCCCTGCAACCACCTGCCCGAGCACATGGATCGGCCAGCCGTCCGCCAGTAACGATGGCAACTCGGCAGGCGGCAAGGTGAAGGCCAGCACGTAATCGTCACCGCCACTCAGGGCAGCCTGCTCAGCGCCGGATTGACCGAGGAAAGCCAGCAGCGCCTTCGACAACGGCAGCCTGCTGCGCTCTACCCGAATCCCGACTTTCGACGCCAGGGCAATATGCCCGCAGTCGGCGAGCAGGCCGTCGGAGATGTCCAACGCGGCGGTGGCCTTGCCACGCAAGGCCTGCCCCAACGCCAGTTGCGGTTGCGGCGACCAGTAGTGGGCCAGCAATGGATCGGCGATGGCCGCGTCCGCAGTCCGCTGGCCGAGCACCAGCGGCAATGCGCCCGCGCCGTTACCCAGTTCACCGCCCACACAGAGTAAATCACCCGGTCGTGCGCCACTGCGGGTCAGCGCCAGACCGGTCGGCACTCGACCGAACACAGTCATGGTCAGGCTCAACGGCCCGCGAGTAGTATCGCCGCCCACCAGTGCCACACGGCAATTCTGCGCCATGAGGTTCAAACCACGGGCGAACGCTTCCAGCCAATCGGAAGTCCCGGTCGGCAAGGTCAAGGCAAGGGTAAAGGCAACGGGGGTGGCGCCCATGGCGGCCAGGTCGCTGACGGCCACGGCCAGCGAGCGCTGGCCGAGCAGAAACGGATCGCAGGGGTCGGCGAAATGCACACCGGCCACCAGCGTATCGGTAGAAATCGCCAACTGCTCCCCGGGAGGAATAGCCAGCAAGGCGCAGTCGTCGCCGATCCCGAGGGCAACGCCTTCACCGCCCTGCGCGCAAGGCGCGGCGGCGAAGAAGTTGCGGATCAGCTCAAACTCACCCATGGCAATGGCAGTTCAAGCGCCAATCAGCGCTTGAACGCCTTCACTTCGGCTTCACGCAGACGCGGGGCCAGCTTGTCGAGCACACCGTTGACGAACTTGTGGCCGTCGGTGGAGCCGAAGACCTTGGCCAGTTCGATACCTTCGTTGATCACCACGCGGTATGGCACGTCGACACGCTTGAGCAGTTCCCAGGTGGACAGGCGCAGAACCGCCAGTTCAACCGGGTCCAGCTCTTCGATGGTCAAGTCCAGGCAAGGCTTGAGCGCGGTGTCGATCTCGGTCTTGAACTGCGGAACCCCGTGCAGGATTTCGCGGAAGTACGCGCCATCGACATCGGTGAAATCGTTATCGACCCGGAACTGCGCTTCGATCTCGTTCAGCGACTGCTTGGCCATGTGCCATTGGTACAGCGCCTGGGTCGCGAGCTGACGGGCTTCGCGACGCTTGGCGCTTTTCGATGGCTTGCCGGCATCCGCAGGCTTTGGATCGCGCGGGTTGAAACGATCGCTATCGTCGCTAATCACTTGGCCTCCAACTGCGCCAGCAGGCTGACCATTTCCAGAGCGGACAGGGCAGCTTCAGCACCTTTGTTACCGGCCTTGGTGCCGGAACGTTCGATGGCTTGTTCGATGGAATCAACGGTCAGTACGCCGAAAGCGACCGGTACGCCGAACTCCATGGACACCTGGGCCAGGCCCTTGGTGCACTCGCCAGCCACGTATTCGAAGTGCGGAGTACCGCCACGAATGACCGCGCCCAGGGCGATGATTGCCGCGAACTCGCCCTTCTGAGCGACTTTCTGCGCAACCAGCGGGATTTCGAAGGCGCCAGGCGCACGGATGATGGTGATGTCGCTTTCGCTCACGCCATGGCGAACCAGGGCATCAACTGCACCGCTGACCAGGCTTTCAACCACGAAGCTGTTGAAACGGCCCACTACCAGAGCGTAGCGGCCTTTAGGGGCGATGAAGGTACCTTCGATGGTCTTCAGGGTCATTCGTTAGATCTCTTAAAGAGCCGGGACGCGTTTTCTACGCATCCCTCAGTGATGTGTTAGCCGCGAATCAAGGACTGGAAACAACCGGTCATTATTCGGAGGGCACGTATTCTACAACTTCCAGATCGAAACCGGATATCGCATTAAATTTCATCGGCGCAGACATCAGGCGCATTTTACGCACGCCCAGGTCCCGAAGGATCTGCGAACCGGCACCAACGATGCTGTAGGTGGTCGGCTTTTTCACTGCGCTGTGGTCGGCGGTTTCGCGGATGTGCGCCAGCAACACGTCGCCATCGAGCGGGTGACCGAGCAACAGCACCACACCGCTGCCAGCCTCGGCAACCGCGGCCATGGCGGCGCGCAGGCTCCAGCGGCCCGGTTGCTTGACCATCAGCAGGTCACGCAGCGGGTCCATGTTGTGCACCCGAACCAGGGTCGGTTCTTCGGCGCACACGTTGCCCAGGGTCAGGGCCATGTGCACGTCGCCTTCCACCGAATCACGATAGGTCACCAGGTTGAACTGGCCCAGTTCGCTGTCCAATGGCTGCTCGGCAATCCGCTGAACGGTACGTTCGTGGATCATCCGGTAGTGGATCAGGTCGGCAATGGTGCCGATCTTGATGTTGTGCTCGGCGGCAAACGCTTCGAGTTCGGCGCGACGGGACATGGTGCCGTCGTCGTTCATCACTTCGCAGATCACACCGCTCGGCTCGAAACCGGCCATGCGTGCCAGGTCGCAAGCCGCTTCGGTATGGCCGGCGCGGGCCAGGGTGCCGCCGGCCTGGGCCATCAGCGGGAAGATGTGGCCGGGGCTGACGATGTCTTCGGCCTTGGCGTCTTTGGCGGCAGCGGCTTGTACGGTACGCGCACGGTCGGCTGCAGAGATACCGGTGGTCACGCCTTCGGCGGCTTCGATGGACACGGTGAACTTGGTGCCGAAGCCGGAACCGTTGCGTGGCGCCATCAATGGCAGCCTGAGCAGTTCGCAGCGCTCGCGGCTCATTGGCATGCAGATCAGGCCACGGGCGTGCTTGGCCATGAAGTTGATGTGCTCAGCCTTGCAGCACTCGGCGGCCATGATCAGGTCGCCTTCGTTCTCGCGGTCTTCGTCATCCATGAGGATGACCATCTTGCCTTGGCGGATGTCTTCAACCAGTTCTTCGATGCTATTGAGCGCCACAAGGCACCCCCTTGAGTCAGGATTTGAGGTAGCCGTTTTGGGCCAGAAAGCTTTCAGTAATAGTGCCGCCAGACTTCTGCGAAGAGCCAGGCTCAGCAGCTTTGTCACCCAGCAGCAGGCGCTCCAGATAACGGGCCAGCAGATCGACCTCCAGGTTCACCCGGCGACCTGGCTTGTAAGAAGCCATGATGGTTTCGCTCAGGGTGTGCGGAATGATCGTCAGCAGGAATTCGGCACCATCGACCGCGTTCACCGTCAGGCTGGTGCCGTCGACGGTGATCGAACCTTTATGGGCGATGTACTTGGCCAGTTCTTTCGGCGCACGGATGCGAAATTCCACGGCGCGGGCATTGTCGGTGCGCGAGACCACTTCGCCGACACCATCGACGTGACCGCTGACCAAGTGCCCACCGAGGCGGGTGGTCGGGGTCAGGGCTTTTTCCAGATTCACTGGGCTGCCGCTCTTGAGGTCATTCATGGCGGTGCAGTCGAGGGTTTCGCGACTGACGTCCGCCGCAAAGCCATTGCCCGGCAGCTCAACCGCCGTCAGGCACACGCCGTTGACGGCAATGCTGTCGCCCAGCTTGACGTCGCTCAGGTCGAGCTTGCCGGTTTCTACGTAAACCCGCACATCTCCGCCTTTTGGGGTCAATGCACGAATACTGCCGATGGATTCGATGATGCCGGTAAACATGGAGTCCTCCTCGAGAACAGGGCCTTCTGGGCTGCAGCCGGGAATTATACGCTGACCGTTGGGACAGGTATGGCAATGACTCGCCAGTCATCGCCAACCGCGCGGATTTCGGTAATTTTGAGCTCGGGCGCATCTTTCATCTGCGCCAGCGGCCAGTCCAGCAACGGTCGCGCCGTGGAGCCGAGAAACTTGCCGGCAATGAAAATCTGGAACTCGTCCACCAACCCTTGCTGAGCAAACGCCCCGGCCAGACGCGGACCGGCTTCGACCAGCACCTCGTTGACGTCACGGGCAGCCAGTTCAACCAGCAACTTGCGCAGGTCGACCTGGCCATCGTCGCCCGCCACGATCAGGCACTCCGGACCGTTGGCGTATTGCTCTTCGATCGCCATGCACGTCGCAACCAACGCCGGACCAGCCTTGAAAAACGGCGCGTCCAGAGGCACCCGCAGGCGACCGTCGATCAGCACGCGCAGTGGCGGACGGCTCATGGCCAAGGCGGTTTGTTCGGGATCGAGGCCCAATTCATCGGCACGCACGGTCAAGCGGGCATTGTCCGCCAGCACCGTGTCGGCGCCGGTCAGCACCACGCTGGCCTGCGCGCGCAGCCGTTGTACCGCCGAGCGCGCCGCCGGGCGGGTAATCCATTGGCTCTCGCCGCTTTCCATCGCTGTGCGACCGTCGAGGCTCATGGCCAACTTGACCCGCACGAACGGCAAGCCGTGTTCCATGCGCTTGAGGAAGCCTTCATTGAGCTTGCGCGCCTCACCTTCCAGCACGCCGCTTTCGGTGGCGATTCCCGCCTGGGCCAGACGTTGCAGACCGCGACCGGCAACTTCCGGGTTCGGGTCCTGCATCGCCGCAACGACGCGCGCCACACCGGCATTCACCAGCGCATCGGCGCAGGGCGGTGTACGTCCGTGGTGGCTGCACGGTTCCAGGGTCACGTAAGCCGTGGCGCCTCGCGCCTTGTCACCGGCGGCACGCAAGGCGTGGACTTCGGCATGGGGCTCGCCGGCGCGCACATGCCAGCCTTCGCCGACAATCTGCCCGTCACGCACCACCACGCAGCCAACCCGCGGGTTGGGGTGCGTCGTGTAATGACCTTTGCGCGCCAGTTCCAGGGCACGGGCCATGTAATGGGCGTCGAGGATGGCTTGTTCCGGGGAGGTGGTCATTCTTTCACCGGTTCACGGGCGAGGCGATCGATCTCTTCACGGAACTCGTTGAGGTCCTGGAAGCGTCGGTACACCGAAGCGAAGCGGATATAGGCGACTTCATCAAGCTTTTTCAGCTCGGCCATCACCAGTTCGCCGACCACGAGGGATTTGACCTCGCGCTCGCCAGTGGCGCGCAGCTTGTGTTTGATGTGCACCAGCGACGATTCCAGGCGCTCGACACTCACCGGGCGCTTCTCCAGCGCTCGCTGCATGCCGGCACGAAGTTTTTCTTCGTCGAACGGCTGGCGACTGCCGTCGGTTTTGATCAGGCGCGGCAACACCAGTTCAGCGGTTTCGAACGTCGTGAAGCGTTCGCCGCAGGCCAGGCATTCACGCCGGCGGCGCACCTGTTCGCCCTCGGCGACCAGACGCGAGTCGATGACCTTGGTGTCGTTGGCACCGCAGAAGGGACAGTGCATGGTGGCAGGCAACAAAAAATGGGAGGGCCATGGTAGCGCATCCCCGTGGCAAGACAAGCCATAGGGTTTGCGGTATACAGACGGGCTATAATGTTTTCACCTTGCTGGAGCCGCCAATGTCGTTACGACCGCTCGTTTTGCTCAGTCTTTTCAGCCTGCTGGTGGCCTGTGGCAGCGATGCACCCAAGCCCCAGCCACCAACACCAGGCCCAGCGCCGCAACAGGCGCAGAAGAAGGCCAAGGCGTCTGCCGAGCTCGGCCCGCTGCCGGCTTACCAACGTGAAATCAGTGGCACCCTGATGGGCGTGCCGGCCGACGCTGAAGTCGAACTGGCGCTGCTGGTGATCGACGAAAAGGATCGCCCGCAACAATTGCTCGCCAGTGCCAACCTGATCGGCACCAATCAGGTGTTGCCGTTTCGCCTGCGTTTCAACCCTGAATCCTTCCCGGTTGGCGCTCGCGTTGAACTGCGCGGCCGCGCCAGCCAGTCCGGGCAGTTGATTCTGCATCTGCCGGCGCAACTCATCACCCAGCCGACGACCCAGGCCCTGGGTCAGTTGCAATTCGTCAAAGCGCCATGATTGCACCGCTCGACCTGCAACAGGCGTTGGGTGAACTGCTCGGTGACGCACAGCTTGTAGCCTGTGAATTGCCGGGCACCGAGCTGAAACTCTGGCTGATCGACGGCGACAACATGGACCGCGCTTTCAGCCCCGAAGAAACCCGGCGGATTCTCCACGAGCCGCCGTACTGGAGTTTCTGCTGGGCCAGTGGGCTGGCCGTGGCCCGCTATCTCGCCGAACACCCGCACTGGGTCGTAGGCAAACGGGTGCTGGATTTCGGCGCCGGTTCCGGCGTGGCTGCGATTGCGGCCGTGAAGGCCGGGGCGCTGGAAGTGGTGGCCTGTGACCTGGACCCGCTGGCGATTGCCGCGTGTCGGGCGAATGCCGAACTCAATGATGTGCAGCTGCGCTACTCGACGGATTTTTTCGCCGAAGCGGATCGATTTGATCTGGTTCTGGTGGCCGACGTGTTGTACGACCGGGAAAATCTGCCGCTACTCGACGAGTTTCTCAGCCGTGGCCGGGAAGCGTTGGTGGCGGATTCACGGGTGCGGGATTTTCGCCATCCGCTGTATCGGCGCATCGAGATGCTGGAGGCGATGACCTTGCCGGACCTGGCCGAGCCCGAAGAGTTTCGGCATGTGAGCCTTTACCACGCGCGGCGCGGTTAGCAAAAAGCTTCACGGGCAAGAGTTGGATCACCCCCGCTTTCAGCCGCCCCCCACCAAGCCTTATAGTGGCCTCATCCACGCTTTTACGAGATCCCCCATGAGTCAGGAAACGCCGTACATCTTCGACGCCACGACTGCCGATTTCGACCAGTCGGTGATCGAGAACTCTTTCCACAAACCGGTACTGGTGGATTTCTGGGCCGAATGGTGTGCGCCGTGCAAGGCCTTGATGCCGATGCTGCAAACCATCGCCGAGAGCTATCAGGGTGAGTTGCTGCTGGCCAAGGTCAACTGCGACATCGAGCAGGACATTGTTGCGCGTTTCGGCATTCGCAGCCTGCCGACCGTGGTGCTGTTCAAGGACGGTCAGCCGGTGGACGGTTTTGCCGGTGCGCAACCGGAATCCGCAGTGCGCACGATGCTCGAACCTCATGTGCAAATGCCGCCTCCAGCCGCCGCCGACCCGTTTGAACAGGCTCAGGCGCTGTTCGATGAAGGCCGTTTCGCCGACGCCGAAGCCACGCTCAAAATCTTGCTGACTGAAGACAACACCAATGCCAAGGCACTGATCCTCTACGCCCGCTGCCTTACCGAGCGCGGCGAACTGAGTGAAGCGCAAGCCGTACTCGACGCGGTCAAGACCGATGAACACAAGGCCGCGCTGGCCGGCGCCAAGGCGCAGATCCAGTTTCTCGGCCAGGCCAGGGATTTGCCGGATGCGGCAGACCTGAAAGCACGCCTGGCGAAAAATCCGCAGGATGATGAGGCGGTCTATCAGTTGGCGATCCAGCAACTGGCCCGTCAGCAATACGATGCGGCGCTGGATGCGTTGCTGAAACTGTTCATCCGCAACCGCAGCTACAACGAAGGCTTGCCACACAAGACCTTGCTGCAAGTGTTCGAACTGCTGGGCAACGATCACCCGTTGGTGACCACGTACCGTCGCAAGCTGTTTGCCGCGCTCTATTAAGCTCTTTTTTGCGGCTTACTCGATCCAGCTGTAGAGCGGTGTATCCCCGCCGCTCACCACTTTGACATCTGCGCAGTGGCGCAAGCGCACCAACAAGCGCTTGCCCGCCGCTGCGCTGCCGGTCAGCCCTTCCAGTTGCTCCAGCAAATCCGGCCCACTCAATTGCCCGGCCTTGCGCAGCAATTCTTTGGCGATCTGCCATAGCGCATCATCCTGATTCACCGGTTTGACCGGTGTTGCACTCGCCTCGGGTTTGGCAGCCTGCAACTGCGCACCGAGCTGCGCCCAGTCGCCCTCATCCAGTTCAAGGGTCAAATCCACCGGCCAGTCGCCGATGCTTCCGCGTATTCGCAACATAAGTCTGCTCCAGCACATACCTGACTCGCATGCTCCCATGGGTCTTGCACAACGCCAAGCAGACGGTCAAACTCTCGGCACTTTCGTTATAAGATTACATAACAAATTTTTCATTTTACTTTTCGGAGACCCGTCATGCGCCGTCTGCTGCTCGCTTTGCCGTTTGCCTTGTTACCGCTGGCTGTCGCCCACGCGGCTGTCGAGCAAGATCACGACCATGAGCACGGCAGCCTCGGTGCCCACGAACACGGCGTCGGTCGCTTGAATGCGGCGCTGGACGGCCAGACCCTGGAGCTGGAGCTGGAAAGCCCGGCAATGAACCTGGTGGGTTTCGAGCACGCCGCCACCACCGATGCCGACAAGGCCAAAGTCGCCGCCGTCCGTGCCCAGCTGGAAAAACCACTGACACTGTTCAACCTGCCGAAAGCCGCCGGGTGCGTGGTCGCGACCCAGGAACTGGAAAGCCCGTTGTTCGGTGACAAACCGGATGCCGACGATGAGCATGAAGAAGCCAAGGACGGTCACGAGCATCAACATGACCACAGCGAAATCCACGCCCGTTACCAATTCAGCTGCTCGGCCCCGGGCGCGCTGAAGACCCTGGACCTGGCGACTGTCTTCAACACGTTCCCGGCTACCCAGAAGATTCAGGTACAACTGATCAGCCCGAGCGGACAGCAAGGGGTTGAAGTGACGGCCAAAACCGCCGCCCTGAAATTCTGATCCGACACCGCTCCCACAGGGTTCACCATCAACCTGACCGGTTTCACATGACCCAAGCACTCATCGAACTGTCCGACCTGGGCTTCAGCTGGCCCGGTCACCCGCCGCTGCTGGACATCCCGGCGTTTCGCCTGGAGCCTGGTGAAACCCTGTTCCTCAAAGGCCCCAGCGGCAGCGGCAAGACCACCCTGCTCGGCTTGCTCGGCGGTGTGCAAAAGCCTGATCGCGGCAGCATCCGGTTGCTCGGCCAGGAATTGACTGAACTGTCTGCCGGGGCTCGCGACCACTTCCGGGTCGATCACACCGGCTACATCTTCCAGCAATTCAACTTGCTGCCGTTTCTGTCGGTGCGGGAGAACGTCGAACTGCCCTGTCACTTCTCGAAACTGCGCGCCGAGCGGGCGAAACAACGCCACGGCAGCGTCGATCAGGCCGCCGCCACCCTGCTCGCCCATCTGGGCCTGAAGGACGAAAACATTCTGGGCCGTCGTGCCGATTCGCTGTCCATCGGCCAGCAGCAGCGAGTCGCTGCCGCGCGTGCGCTGATCGGTCAGCCGGAACTGGTGATCGCCGACGAACCGACCTCGGCACTGGATTACGACGCCCGCGAAAACTTCATTCGCCTGCTGTTCGCCGAATGCCGCGAAGCCGGCTCGAGCCTGTTGTTCGTCAGCCACGATCAGAGCCTCGCGCCGCTGTTCGATCGCCACCTGTCGCTGGCCGATCTCAATCGCGCCGCCACCCCGTCCGAGGTTTGAGATGTATTTGTTTCGTCTAGCCATGGCCAGCCTCGCTAACCGTCGCTTCACCGCGATCCTCACCGCGTTCGCCATCGCCCTGTCGGTCTGCCTGCTGCTGGCGGTGGAGCGGGTGCGCACCGAGGCCAAGGCCAGTTTCGCCAGCACCATCAGCGGCACCGACCTGATCGTCGGCGCGCGTTCCGGTTCGGTGAACCTGCTGCTGTATTCGGTATTCCGCATCGGCAACGCCACCAACAACATCCGCTGGGACAGCTTCGAGCAGTTCGCCAACAACCCGAAAGTGAAGTGGGCGATCCCGATGTCCCTCGGCGATTCCCATCGTGGTTATCGGGTGATGGGCACCACTGAGGCGTACTTCGAGCATTACCAGTACGGCCATCAACAGCATCTGGAACTGGCCGACGGCCGTGCCTTCGCCAGCGATCCATTCGAAGTGGTGCTCGGCGCCGAAGTGGCCGACGCGCTGCACTACAAACTCGGCGACAAACTGGTGCTGGCCCATGGCGTGGCGGCGATCAGCCTGGTCAAGCACGACGACAAGCCGTTCACCGTGGTCGGCATTCTCAAACGCACCGGCACCCCGGTGGACCGCACGCTGCACATCAGCCTCGGCGGCATGGAAGCGATCCACATCGACTGGCACAACGGTGTACCGGCGCGGGGTAACGGTCGGGTCAGTGCCGATCAGGCGCGCAATATGGACCTGACGCCGCAAGCGATCACCGCGTTCATGCTCGGCCTTAACAACAAGATTTCGACCTTCGCGTTGCAACGTGAAATCAACGAATTCCGTGGCGAACCGATGCTGGCAATCCTGCCGGGTGTGGCGTTGCAGGAGCTGTGGAGTTTGATGAGCACGGCGGAAAAAGCCTTGTTCGTCGTCTCGCTGTTCGTGGTGCTGACCGGGTTGATCGGCATGCTCACGGCGATTCTCACCAGCCTCAACGAGCGGCGCCGGGAGATGGCGATTCTGCGTTCGGTGGGCGCGCGGCCATGGCATATCGCGACTTTACTGGTGCTGGAAGCGTTTGCCCTGGCGCTGTCGGGAGTGATTGCCGGCGTGGCGCTGCTGTATGTGGGCATCGCCGTGGCGCAGGGTTACGTGCAGTCGAATTACGGTTTGTACCTGCCGCTGGCCTGGCCAAGCGAATATGAATGGACGCTGCTCGGTGGCATCCTGATCGCCGCGCTGCTGATGGGCAGCGTGCCGGCCTGGCGCGCTTATCGCCAATCCTTGGCCGATGGCCTGTCGATCCGCCTGTGAGGACGTTGAACATGCCCCGCGCTCTGCTTGCGCTGTTGATGCTGGTTGCTCTGCCGCTGTGGGCGGCCGAGCCGAAAGACCTGACCTGGTCGGAAATGATCCCGCCGGATGCCCCGCCGGAAGTGCCGAACATGACGCCGCTGCACGACCTGTCGAAGATGAGCGACGCATTGTCCGCGGAGTCGGCCCCGGCCGCCAAACAGGACATGCCGAACGCGCCGGTGGTGAAAAGTCTCGATGGCCAGAACATTCGCTTGCCGGGGTACATCGTGCCGCTGGAGGTCAGTGAAGAAGGCCGCACCACGGAGTTTCTGCTGGTGCCGTATTTCGGCGCCTGCATCCACGTACCGCCTCCGCCGTCGAACCAGATCGTGCACGTCAAAAGCGAAGTCGGCGTGAAGCTCGATGAGCTGTACCAGCCGTACTGGGTCGAAGGTGCGTTGCAGGTCAAGGCGTCCACCAGCGAACTGGCGGATGCCGGGTATCAGATGGAGGCGCAGAAGATTTATGTGTATGAACTGCCGGAGTGAATCCGGTGGTGATCTGTCGCCTACAAGACTGCCATCGCGGGTTTGCCCGCGATGAGGCCCTCAAAATCAGCCCATCACTGTTTCGTTGAGCTGAGTCAAAAGACCGTATCAGTTGGATCCCTACCATTGGACATCAAGCATTTTTAACGTCCTTTGGAGCCCCCATGCAC
>Ga0207655_1001222_pt1 | contig 24774 bp, 19 predicted proteins | sample KBSM44metaG_FD_184398 | JGI IMG/M metagenome (GOLD analysis project Ga0207655, IMG submission 184398) | Miscanthus rhizosphere microbial communities from Kellogg Biological Station, Michigan, USA - KBS M4-4 metaG (SPAdes) (version 2) | ecosystem: Host-associated > Plants > Roots > Rhizosphere >... | reverse complement strand
CACGCGGTGGCGCTGCACCAGCGTCACGCAGGCCACGGCGATCACCATGCCCCAGACGTAGGCGCCGCCGTCGCCGGCGAAGATCTTGCCGCGCGGGTAGTTCCACACCAGGAAGCCGAAGGTGGCTCCCACCAGGCAGATCACCATGGCCGCCAGCTGCCGGTCGCCGACCTGCAACGCCACGTGGGAAATTGCCAGGCACACCAGCACGGCGACCGTGCCCGCCAAGCCGTTGTAGCCGTCGATGATATTGAAGGCATGCGGCAGGCCGCCGATGGCCAGGGCCGCGAACAGCACGGTGGCAAAGGGAATCATCGCCAGCCAGCCGTCGACCGTTTCGGAGCCGGTGCGCGCCACGCCCAGCCCCAGCACCCAGCACACGAGCAGCGCAGAGCCGATGGTGAGCCCCAGTCGGTAGCGCACCTTGACGTTCTGGGTGACGTCTTCGACGATGCCGCCCAGCACTGCCGGCGCGATGCACAGCAGCGTGAGCATCGAGGTCTTGACGGGCCACGACACGTTGAACGGATCGGTGCCGGTGACGCCGGCCGCCAGCCATGCCACGCCCATGCCCAGCAGGATGCCCGCACCGCCCAGGCGCGGCACATGGCCTTTGTGGAAGCGCTGAGGCATGTCGGCGCCATAGAGGCGGGCATGCCTGCGCGCGCGGCGCATGAACAGCTGGACCGCGAAAGCGGCGACGAAGAAACTGATGACGATCAGAGCAATCATGTGTGGGAGTTGGGGAACCCTAGAATTCCCGAGCGAAATTAGACCATGCCCACGCCTCCCTCCCCCCGCCCCCCGATCACCATTTCAATCGTGAGCCACGGCCAGCTCCCGCTGGTGCTGCCGCTGCTCGAGCAGTTGGACCGGCACAGCCGAGCCATCATTGCCAAGGTCGTGCTCACATTGAACATTCCCGAGCCCGATGTGCTCGCCGGCCGCAACTGGGGCTTCGAGGTGGAGCGGATCGGGAACGCGAGCCCCAAGGGGTTCGGCGCCAATCACAACCAGGCCTTCGAGCGCTGCGGCACGCCGTGGTTCCTGGTGCTGAACCCGGACATCCGCTTCGACAGCGACGTGCTGACGCCGCTGCTGGCGCAAGCCGCGGCTGACACCGGGTTGCTGACGCCGCGCATCCTGGAGCCGGGAAAGAACACACCGGAGCCGCACCGGGCCTTGCTCACCCCCTTCGAGATCGTCGGGCGCAAAAAGCCCGGTTACGTGCGGCCCAGCGTGCCGGCGTGGATCCCCGGGCTGTTCATGCTGTTTCGCAGCGAGGCGTACCGGGAAGTCGGAGGCTTCGACGAGCGCTTCTTCATGTACGGGGAAGACTTCGACATCTGCGCACGCACCCGGCTCGCTGGCTGGAAGCTGCAGGTGGGCGAGGACCTGGTGGCGCGACACGACGCACAACGCGAAAGCCACCGGAGCAAGAAATACCTGTACTGGCACGTGACCAGCCTGCTGAAGGTGTGGCTGTCGGGGGCGTTCTGGCGGTACTGGCGGCTTCGCGGTTGAGTCAGCCGCGTTCGAGCAAGTCCTGCACGATGGCGTGCCCACCGCGGCCAAAGCGCGCATAGCGCCCGCGCGCCGCCTCGATCAGGATCGGCAAAAGGCGCAGCGGCCGCGCTGACGGAAGTTCGGCCCGGAACCTCTGGTGCGCAACCTTGTCGCGCTGTGCCTCCAGGTAACGGGCTGGCACCCTGGTGCCGAGCTGCTGCAGGCGCCGCAGCAGCGCCTCGGCCCGGCGCAGACGCGCCACGTGCTTGTCGCCACGCTCGACAAATGCCTTGGCGATCTTCTCGGACAAGGTGAGCCGCCGCGCGCCGATCTGGTTGCTGGCGTGCTGGCGGTAGTCGATAGTCGGTTCGGGCAGCACGTCCATGCGGCCGATGGCCGCGGCCACGGCGGCCAGCCACTCGTCGTGCACCCATTCGGGCGCGAACGGCAACGCCGTGTCGAGCAGGGTCTTGCGGAACATCGTGGTGGCGCCGGTCACGAGATTGCGCCGCAGCAGCACGCCGAAGGCCTCGCCATGCGCGATGGCCGACAGTTCCGCGGGCTGCACTTCCAGCGCGTGGAAGAGTGTGGAGCCCAGGGGTTCGAGTTGGGCATCGACCAGGCGCGCATCGGTATGGAGCAGCAGCAGGTCGGGACGCGCCTCGAACTGCGCCACCATGCGCGCGAGCCGGCCAGGATGCCAGGCATCGTCCTGGTCGCACAAGGCAATGAGGTCATGGCTGCAGGCGCGCACGGCCTGCTCGAAATTGCGCGTGACGCCCAGCGGCGGCGTGTTGCTGAACACGCGCAATTCGATCCGATCGGCCACGCCGCACTGCGCAAGGGTGTCGCGCACGACGGCCAGGGTGTCGTCGGTCGAACCGTCATCGGACAGCACGATCTCCCGCGGCAACGGCGCCTGCGTGCAGATGCTGCGGATCTGCTCGGGGAGATAGCGCGCGCCGTTGCGGGTGCAGAGCGCGACGGAGACGTCGAGAGCCATCAGACCGGGGGCAGGCGGGGCGGCCAGGCGTAGCTGAAGTCCTCGCGGGCCAGCATGAGGTTGGGGCTGTAGGCGGGGTCATTCTGGATGAGATCGCCCCAGCGCTGGTGCATGTAGGCGGACTCTTCCTGGAACTGGGCCTGCCTCTTCGGGGACATGTTCTTCGAACGGGTCGCGGACTCGTAATGGAACAGTTCCGCATACGGCGTCCAGACATTGCGCAGGCCCGCTTCGCGCAGGCGCAGGCAGAAGTCGATGTCGTTGAAGGACTCCTTCAGATGCACTTCGTCGAGGCCGCCCACGGCGAGGTAGTGCCGTTTCTGAATCACGAGGCAGGCCGCCGTGACAGCGGAGAACGATTGAATCAGTGCGGCGCGGCCGCCATAACCCTCACGCCCGACCGGCATGCCCCGATGCGCATGCGCCGCAATGCCGCCGATGCCGAGGATCACGCCTGCGTGCTGCAGTGTCCTGTTCGGATACCAGAGCCGGGCCCCCACCGCTCCCACACCCGGCTGAACGGCCAGGCAAACCATCTCGCTCAGCCAGTCGGGCGTGATGACCTCGATGTCGTTGTTCACCAGCGCGAGGATTTCGCCGTTCGCTGCGGGGATCGCACCGTTGTTGAGCGCCGAATAATTGAAGTCGCGGTCGTCGCGCAGCACGCGGACATTCGGCTTTTCCGAAGCAATGCGCTTGAACCAGGCCAGCGTGTCCGGATCGTCGGAGCCGTTGTCGACGATGATGATCTCGTAGTTCGAATAGCTGGTCTTCGCGAGGATCGACTCCACGCACTGGCGCGTCAGTTTCAGGGCGTTGCGCGTGGGGATGATTACCGAAACCAAGGGTAAGACATCGGGCAAGGCGTAATGCACCCGATAGCCGAAGTCGAGGTGTTCGGCCGTGGCGCGCACACCGGTGCGCACGAAGTGCTCGTTCAGCGCGCGCTCGCCCGCGATGGCCGCATAGGGCTTGGCGCTCATCGAACGGGCCGTGCTCTCGCTGTGCACGCGCCAGTGGTACAGCACGCGCGGAATGTGCCGGATCTGCCCGGGCTCGACGCGCTCCATGCAGCGCAGCACGAGGTCCCAGTCCTGCGAGCCTTCCATGCCGACGCGGAAACCGCCGACCGAGCGCATGAGCTCGGTCGAGAGCACGCCGAGGTGGCTGAACATGTTCTGCGAGCGGAAGAGATCGACGTTCCAGTCGCACTTGAAGTACGGGCCGAACCGGTGGCCGCCCTCGTCGACCTTGTCCTCGTCGGAATAGATCAGCTTCACATCGGGATGGGCCACGATGCAATCTGCCACCCAGAAGAGCGCATGCGCGGGCAGCAGGTCGTCGTGGTCCATCAGCGCGACCCAAGGGGCCGAGACCAGTTCCAGAGCACTGTTGGAAGCGGCCGAAATGTGGCCGTTCTCGGGGCGGAAGAAGACCTTGATTCGGGGGTCGCTCTCGCTGTACGTCTTGAGGATCTGGCGCACCTCTGCCGAGGGAGAGGCGTCGTCGGCGATGCAGAGCTCCCAATTCGGGTAGATCTGCGCCCGCACCGATTCGATGGCCTCGCGCAGCCAGCCGGGGTTCGGGTTGTAGGTGGGCATGACGATTGAGATCAGGGGCCGGTCGTTCATGGCAGCCACGCGCTGGGCAATGCGGTCGCGCAGCTCGGGCGTCAGCGTGTCGTAGCGGCGCACCCAGGTCGAATAGTTGTTGTAGCCGCCGAAGCGCCGGCCCAGCTCCCAGCGGATGCCGGGCCAGCCCGATTTCCTGAACATTCGCCACGCCCGCTGCACGCGCCCCATCAGCCCGGGGCCTTGCCAAAGTCCGGCCAGGCCGAGGATGAATCGATAGACAGATTTCATAGAGATTGCGCATCCGCGAGGCGGATGAGGCGGAGCTTGTCGAGGAATACCTGAAATAGACAGGGCAATGCCGGAACCTGGCATCGCCGGTCTTGCGGGAGGGGATTATCTTCGCAACGAGCCGCAACGAAGGACTGCGGCAGCGTTTCTCCCCCGCGCGCCGGCAGTCAGAGGGCTGCCCGTAAAATTGACCGGTTCAAAAGCTAAAGGAAAACAATGAGACTACTCTCAGTGGTGCTCTCGGGAGGCGCCGGATCCAGGCTCTGGCCTGCTTCGCGTCAGGCTTTTCCCAAGCCATTCATGAAGATCGGTGATTCCACGCTGCTTCAACAAGCCGTCGAACGTGGGCAGGCTTGCGGGACCGGTGATCTGATGATCGTGACCAACAAGGACCATCTGTTCCTCACGAAGGACGTGCTCGGGCAGATGAGCGACCCGCCGGACACGACCTTTCTTCTCGAGCCCAAGGGGCGCAACACCGGTCCAGCCATCGCGCTGGCAGCGCTTCAATGTGCGCGTCAGTTCAGCGGCGACACCGTGATGCTCGTCCTTTCCGCAGACCACCTGGTGCCGGATGTGCACGCTTTCGTAGCCAGTGCAACGGAAGCCTTCCGGCTCGCCGAGGAAGGCAATCTCGTGGTGTTTGGCGTGAGCCCGACGAGCCCCGACACCGGCTTCGGCTACATCGAGGTAGAACACGTTTCACGCGAGAGCCAGGAGGTCAAGCGCTTCGTCGAGAAGCCCGACCTCGAGACGGCACAGAAGTACCTTGCCACAGGTCGGTACTACTGGAACAGCGGCATGTTCGCATTCACCGCGGACACCATCATCGCGGCACTCGAGAAGCACGCCCCCGATGTGATCAGAGCGGCAAGGCATGCGCTCGAAACCGCCAAGACCTCCGGTGCAGCCGTCAATTTCGATCTGCATGCGTTCGGCCTGCAACCGGACATCAGCATCGACTACGCGGTACTGGAGCACGCCTCGAATGTCCATGTGGTGCCCGCCAAGTTCAGCTGGAGCGACGTGGGTTCCTGGCCCGCAGTGTCCAACGCGCTGACGCCTGACGCCAGCGGCAACACCCTTCCCGACGATGTCGTGGCCCTCGACACGACAGGCACGCACGTGCAGGTCGAAAGCTATGGCCCGAAGGTCGTCGCCACCATTGGCGTGCACGACCTCGTGATCGTCGACACGCCCGATGCGCTGCTGGTTCTGCACAAGGACAGCGCGCAGAAGGTGAAGAAGGTCGTCGACGTGCTCAAGGCTCGCAAGCACGATACTGTGCACCTGCCGCCGGTAGTCCACCGCCCGTGGGGCACGTACGCCTCGCTCAAAGAAGAAGAAGGCTACAAGGTCAAGCGAATCACGGTCCGGCCCGGTGAAGCACTGTCGCTCCAATATCATCACCAACGCGCCGAGCATTGGGTAGTGGTACAAGGCCAGGGCATCGTGCAGATCGGAGACGTCGAGCACCAGACCTTGCCGGGCCAATACCGCTACATTCCCCTGAAAGAGAAACACCGCCTCACCAACACCGGCGACGAAGAGCTCGTGCTCATCGAAGTGCAGTGTGGTGGCTACCTGGGCGAAGACGACATCGTCCGCCTTGCGGACACTTACGGACGTACATGAGCCAAGTCCATTCCAATCTACATCGAAGCGCCTTATCTGACTGGTGGCAAGGCACCCGCCGCACCGACATCTGGTGGACCCTCGCCTGGTTCGACATCGTTCTGCGCTATCGCCGTTCGATGCTCGGCCCGATGTGGCTCACCTTGAGCATGGGCGTGATGATCGGCGGCATGGGTCCGCTGTACAGCTCGCTGTTCGGCACCGAGCTTTCCAGGTTCTTTCCGCACCTGGCGCTCGGCATCATCTTCTGGGGGTTCTTCTCCAGCATCGTTTCGGATGCCTGCAATGCCTTCGTCGGGTCGTCCAACTATCTCAAGCAGGGCTACTTTCCGATCAGCCTGTTCGTCTGGCGCAGCTTGGCTCGCAACCTGATCCAGTTTGCCCATCAGATCGTGCTCTACATCCCGGTGGCGATCTGGGCCGGCATTTCGCTGTCATGGTCGGTGCTTCTTGTCCTGCCAGCCTTTGCCATCCTGATCGTCAATGCGCATGCCCTCGGCCTCCTGCTGGGCCTGATTTGCACACGCTATCGCGACGTCACGCAGATCGTCACCAGCGTGATGCAGATGCTGATGTTTCTGACGCCCGTCTTCTGGCTGCCCGAGAGCCTTCCCGGACGCGCCAAGTACGTGCTGTGGAACCCGTTCGCGCAAATGCTGGACCTTCTGCGCACCCCGCTGATGGGCGGCGTTGCACACATCCACAGCTGGATCGGCATCCTGGTCTGGACGGCGATGTGTCTGACCCTGGCCATTCTTCTGTTCTCGAAGTACCGCCGCCGCGTCGTCTACTGGCTCTGATCCATGGCATTCATTTCACTCAAAAACGTCGCAGTCAACTTCCCGATCTACGGTGCTGGCGCCAACTCCCTCAAGAAGACGCTTGCAGCCTCTGTGACTGGCGGACGCTTCGGCAAGGAAACCGGCGTGACCGTGGTTCAAGCGCTCAGCGGCGTCAACCTCGAACTCAAGAGTGGTGACCGGCTCGGCCTGGTGGGTCACAACGGCGCGGGCAAATCGACCTTGCTGCGCACGCTGGCCGGCGTCTACGAACCGTCGTCGGGCGAGTTTGCGCGGCAAGGGTCGGTTGCCAGCCTGATTGACCCGTCGCTCGGCATCGAGATGGATGCCACGGGGGTCGAAAACATCATGTTGCGCGGACTCGTGATGGGCATGAACATGAATGAGATCGACCGCCTCACGCCCGACATCTGCGAGTTCAGCGGACTGGGCGAGTACGTAAACATGCCGGTGCGCACCTATTCGACCGGGATGATGATGCGACTTGCGTTCTCGATCTCCACCAGTGTCGAGGCCGACATCTTGCTCATGGACGAGTGGTTGTCGGTAGGTGATGCGGAGTTCACTGAAAAAGCCGAAAAGCGGATGAGAGACGTGGTTTCGAAGTCCGGCATTCTGGTGCTGGCTTCGCACTCGCCCGAGTTGATCGTCAAGGAATGCAACAAGGTCGTGAAACTCAACCATGGCCGTCTGGAAGCGGTAGACATGGAGGCGTATATGGCCGAATTGATGGCCGAGCGGGCGAAACTGGCCGCCTGATTCCTCGACGTCCAGGGGAGGACGCACGCGCCTGGCCTTGGGCGCGTCCCCTTCCCGTTGTCGGCGGGCTCAGCCCCTCGGAATCATCCGAATCGATGCTCGGATCTCGGCGAGTCGTGCAGCGGCCCTGTGGCCGGCGGTTTGCAACGACAAGTCGATTGCTGCCCGAGCCTTGCCCCGCGCCCCGATCTGCTTCGCCCATTCGCGGTCTTCGTAGAGTCGTCGCATGAGTTGCGCGGCGTGCTCTGTCGAGGGCTCTGCCCACTCAAACTTCTCGTCGTAAGGCGGAATCGGACGACCGAGTTTCACCAGCTTGTAAGGCACCAGCAGGCTATCTTCCTCACCCATGAAATCGACATTGCCAGAATAGTTGGTGGCAATGACTGGTTTGCCCATCAGCATCGCCTCCGCCATTGTGAGGCCTAGCCCTTCGCTGCGATGCAGCGACACGTAAGCGTCGCACGCGTCCATCAGCGACAGAACTTCGTCGGGACTGTAGACCTGGTCGATCACCACAATGTTATGGCCTTCAGCGGCTGCGCGCAGTTCCTTCAATTGCGCCGGGTGACGATCACCGAACGACGTCTTCAGCACCAGCGTCACATCGTCCGTCGGCGAAAACGCAGCCTTGAACGCGTTGATCAGGCCAAGCGGATTCTTGCGCTCCATGACGCTCATCATGTGGAACGTAAACAGGAACGTGAAGCTTCCATCCTTCAGGCCGAAGTACTTGCGCTCTCTCTGCTGGTAGGCGCCCAGCGCAACGCCTGGGAATATGGTTCGCACCGGGATTGACAGCCGATCACGCAGGCCCTTGGCAACGAATTCAGTGGCCGTCCAGACTTCATCGACCTTCGCAGCTGCATCAAGCCACGAATCCGGAATTGTGTCGAACTCCCAGTACCAGTAGGCGATGCGATAAGTGCGCGGCAAGTGCTCGTTCAGATCGCTGCGGCTATAGGCCTCGTCGAAGAAGGGCTCAGGTTGTGTGTGGATGATGGTCGTTTCGAAATCCTCGAAATCGCGGAACTGTGCGTGAACCGGATCGTCTTTCTTGTCGGTTCGAAGGTCGCGCAGCGCGGTTTGCACGCCGACCTCTCTCAAGCCCTTTGCCAGTGCCTCCACGGAGACCCGAAGACCCGACGGATACGAGAAATGGCCAATGACGTTGACGCCGAGCGTCGTCATTTCAGCCGCCACGCCTTCCTTGTCGAGACCGGCGCACCATGCCCGTACCGTCTCGGGCTGCATGGATTCGGGCAACTGGAGCCATTCAATCAGCGCCCTGGCGGCCTCGATCTTGTCGAGCGCTTCGGGATGCGCACGCTGCCATTGTTCGCGCGCGCGATAAGCCGATCGAAGCTGCCGGGCGGGCGGGAGGTCAACCGGCCAGCGCGCCGGGTCGGCCCACAGTTCGGCCACGCGGTAATTTGCGCAGAACCAGGAGGCAAACGCGCGGCGGCCGAAAATCGTCAGCCCGTCGGGATAGAGCTTTTGCCAGTCAGGCGTGAATTCGTAGGCCCTGACCAGTTCGGCCTCGGGCGTTTCCGCGGCAGTCCAAAACAGCCACCAGACTTCCTCCAGCCTCAGGCCCGTATCGCGCCGGCCGTGCTGCATGAACCAGTAGAACAGGTCGCGCCTGCCAATGGGCAACAAGCCGTGTGGTAGCACGGCCCTGACTTCCGAATGAAAAAGAAACACCTGTCGCGCACGAGCTGCGAGATCTTCCGACCACAGCATGCGGATCGAGGCGAGCGCGTCCCCGTCGAGCCCAAAACGATTTGCACCTTCGGCTTCAAGCCAACGGCAGAACGCACCATTGGGACCTTCGGACAGCGCAGCGGGGAAGCGCAGGCGGACATCAGCGCGCGTACGCAAGAGATCCAGGCACCACCTGGCCGCAGACCAGACGTCGCGCACGCCATGCGCAGGCTGAGGCGCCCAGATCACGCTCTCGCGCGGCAGCATGGCAACGGCCAGGCATGCGCCGTCATTCGACAGATCAAGAGTCTGCACCTGCGGCCTCAGCGAGCCGAATTCGCGAAGACTGACCTTGAGCTTCTCGCGGACCGTCGGCGCCGTGCCGACTCGAAGGGCCGGAATTGCGTAGTTCGCATCCAACTCGGGATGAAGATAAGGGTCGTCGTCGATACCCAGCGTACGAATGTCGTCAGCCACCCGGGACATATCGACGCCGGGGTTGCTGTTGCCTCGCGTCGCACCTTCATGATGCACGAGACGGGCCTGCGGTACATAGGCAGTCCGGTAGCCGGCGCGCCAGATATTCAGGCAGAGTGCGACGTCGCTCATTGCGATCAGGTACGACTCGTCGAAACCGCCGACGCGTTCGAAGGCATCGCGCCGCACCATCTGACATGCGCCCATGATCGCGAGCCAGTTGCGGGCATGGTCCGGCGAGCCGAACACGCCCCAGCCGCGCCCCTCGGCGCTGCGATACATCAGGCCACACAGGTGAATGCCGACGCCCACGCCGCCATGCTGCAGTTCGCCCGAGGGAAACACCAGCTTGGCACCGACCACTCCGACGCCCGGGCGCATCGCGACGCGCACCATTTCGTGCAGCCAGTCGGGAGAGGTGACCTCGATGTCGTTGTTCAGGAACAGCAGGATCTCGCCTTGCGAGAACGCAGCGCCGTAGTTGCACGCCGCAGAATAGTTGAAGGTCTTGTTGAAATGGACAACGCGAACGCTCGGCTCCGATGCGAGCTCGGCGTAATACGCCAGCGTTTCCGGCTCGGTAGAGCCGGTATCCACAATGATGATTTCCTTGTTCGCGTATGCCGTTCCTCGCAGCAACCCGCCGACCGACATGCGCAGCAGGTGGTCCTTGTTCTTGGAAGGGATCACGATCGAGACGAGCGGCGGCTGGTTGATCGTCCAAGTGGCGTGCTGGGTGCCGTCGGGTTGCGTCTGAACGGAAGCGTCAATCCCCTTTTGCGCCCAGAACTTGCGCAGTACTGCGCGCCGCGCTGTGGCCTCCGTCGAATCGGCATCCGGCCGGTCTCGATGGCCGCCGGCCGCACGATGGCACAGCACTTTGGGAATGCGGGTGATGGTTTGCGCGATGTCGCTCGCGCGCAAATTCAGGTCCCATTCGAAACCGTCCCCCGCTTCGGGGTCGATGCCGCCCGCGGCCTCGACGAGCTGCCGCCGCAACAGCGTCAGGCGACCAAAATAGTTGAAGACATAGAGTAGTTCTGGCGACCAGCTCGGCTTGAAGTAAGGCCGAGTTCGGCCGCCCTCAGCCGACAGTTCGTCCTCGTCGCCATAAAGAATATCGCTTGCGGGTTCGTTGACGAGCGCATTCGCAATTTCGATTGCAGTGCCCGGTGCAACAACATCGCCGACATCCAGCACCGCAATGAAATCGCCATCGGCGCGTGAAAGGCAGGCGGCCAGCGCTTCGGCGCGACTCTTGCCGTAAGCGGATACCGCGACGACACGTGGCTCTTTGTTCTGCAACGCGCGAAGGAACTCATCAACCGTGTCAGCAGCATGGTCACCCGTGTTCGCCACGACAAGTTGCCACTGGAGCAAGTTTTGCCCGCGGATCGATTGCACCGTCTTGCTCAGCATTTCGAGCTGCGCATCACTTGCACAAAGCAAAAAACTCAACCGCGGGTTCGCGGCCCCTCCCACCAACGCCGCCGAGCGAGATTCGTTCTCAGCGATCCATTGACGATAGGCGCTTTGGCTGTCACAGCCAACGTCGGCGCCGGCGGCAGGCACAACACGGAACGCATTCGCCTCATCCGTTTGACGACGATCCTTGAGAAACTGCAGCCGCTGAGACATGTGCCACGGCGTCGCGACCCACCATGTAGCTTTTGCCGCGCGCCGCAGATGTCCACGCCAGGAGGGGGGAATCGCAGCCGACACTCTCCGCAGCGGGGCAGTCAGGCGCCAGGACATCGATCGGAGCAGCTCGTTATGCTGCTGCAGCGCGAGTGCGGCGCGCTGATTTGCCGATTCGATCTGCGCCTCAACGGAGGCGTCGCTGCTTAATACGAGTCGCTCCTGCAACTCCAACCGCAAGTTAAGTGCGGCGATCTGCCGCTCGGCTTCGGCGAGTTTTTCTGCGTCTCGTGTTGTGTCACTCATACTTGCTTTGTATATCTGGAGCATTTGGCGGGCCCACCCCGTTCGATGCCAGTCCTTGCTCCCGGCGTCGGGGCACAACGCTTGGTGCATATGTCCGCGCTCTTCACATTTATTATCCCCGTTGACTGTTGGCTTTCAGCCACGTAATCCGGATCGGTGTTGCAGTTTCGGGCCCTGCACGTGCTTCCCCCGACCTGCAGCGAGGCGAAAACCTGCCGTTGATTGCTGTAACCCCCGTATACCCAACCGTCGGCAAGTTACGTAACCAAATATGCTCTGAATCAGGACTCCCCGATTTGGCAAAATCGGGGCTCGACGGCTTCTCCATTCGCAGTGTCTCACCACGAATGGCAGAAGCCACCGCGTCACGCGCTCTTTAGACAATACAGAGAAGGTTCTCATGAAGAAACATGCCGTTGTAACGGGCATCACGGGCCAGGACGGCGCCTACCTTGCCGAATTGCTGCTTGCCAAGGGATACGTCGTTTATGGCACCTATCGGCGCACCAGTTCGGTCAACTTCTGGCGCATCGAGGAACTGGGCATTCAGAGCAACCCTGACCTGCATCTGGTTGAGTACGACCTGACCGACCTGGGAAGCTCGATAGAGTTGATCCGCCTAGCCGAACCAGTCGAGGTCTACAACCTTGCGGCCCAGAGCTTCGTTGGCGTGAGTTTCAACCAGCCTGCGGCGACTGCGCAGATCACGGGCGTGGGCGCCCTGCACCTGCTTGAGGCCATCCGCCTCGTCAACCCGAAGATTCGCTTCTATCAAGCGTCCACCTCCGAGATGTTCGGCAAGGTGCAGGCCATTCCGCAGGTGGAAGACACACCCTTCTATCCGCGCAGTCCCTACGGCGTTGCCAAGCTCTATGCCCACTGGATGACCATCAACTACCGCGAGAGCTATGACATCTTCGGCTGCAGCGGCATCCTGTTCAATCACGAGAGCCCCTTGCGCGGGCGCGAGTTCGTGACCCGCAAGATCACGGACAGCGTTGCCAAGATCAAGCTCGGCAAGCTCGACACCCTTGAACTCGGAAACCTCGACGCCAAGCGCGATTGGGGCTTTGCGAAGGAATATGTCGAGGGCATGTGGCGCATGCTCCAGATCGACACGCCCGATACGTACGTGCTGGCAACCAACCGCACCGAAACCGTCCGAGACTTCGTGCACATGGCGTTCAAGGGCGCGGGCATCGCAGTGGATTTCAAGGGCAGCGGCGAAGGCGAGTCGGCCGTGGACACGGCCACCGGAAAGACTGTCATGCGCATCAACCCGAAGTTCTATCGACCCGCGGAAGTCGAACTACTGATCGGGAATCCAGCCAAGGCCAAGGCCAAACTCGGCTGGGAGCCGAAGACCACGCTCGAGGAACTTTGCCAGATGATGGTCGAGGCAGACCTGCGGCGCAATCGCCAGGGCTTCTCGTTTTGAGGATCCTGCTAACCGGTGCCGAGGGTTTCACAGGTCGGCATTTCACCGAACGCGCGTTGGCCGAGGGAAACTCGGTCATTGCGCTGCAATCCGATCTGACGGACAGCGACGCGCTTCGCCAAGAGGTGCTCGAGGCATCACCCGATGCGGTGGTTCACCTGGCGGCAATCAGCTTCGTCGGGCATGCGGACGAAAAGGCGTTCTATGCCGTCAACGTGGTGGGCACCACGAACCTGCTCGACGCGCTCGCCAGACTGCCCGTGCGGCCCCAACGCGTGCTTCTGGCCAGCAGCGCCAACATCTACGGCAATACGGCGCATTCGCCAATCAGTGAGGCCCAGCCGCCCGCACCAGTCAATCATTACGCCATGAGCAAGCTCGCCATGGAATGTATGGCCCGGACATATGAGGATCGACTGAATCTGATAATCACCCGGCCCTTCAACTATACGGGGCCGGGTCAAGACGTGAACTTCCTGATTCCGAAGCTGGCCCTGCACTTTGCCAACCGAGCATCCTCTATTGCGCTTGGCAACCTTCATGTAGAGCGGGAGTTCAACGACGTTCGGATGGTGTGCAGCGCGTATCTTTTGTTGCTCGCGTATGGTGAGCCCGGTGGAATCTACAACGTGTGTTCAGGTCAACCTTACGAGCTTCAGCACGTAATCGACTCTTTCACCCAGATAACCGGCCACAAAATGGAGATATCTGTCAACCCGGCCTTTGTCCGAGGCAATGAGGTACATCGGCTTTGCGGTAGTCCGGCGAAATTGAATGCGTTGCTATCAAGATATGGCGCCAAACTTGAAGCCCCTACTTTGGAGGAAACGCTACGGCGCATGTTGCCAGCGCTCGACGGCAGCCTTGCAACCGCGCAGGTTCTCGTCTAAGCATTCGTGCCTATCGTCCATCTTCGTAATGGGCACGCAGCGAGCCTGTCTATTTGAAGAATGACGAGCCCTTCATCGCTGCTTTCATAGGTACGTTCAGAGACAGCAGGCTGACCATCAGGCGCGGTGGCAGGCGTGGGCCAGCCCGCTGCAGCGAATACCGCCGCCGGCGATCTGCAAGCTCGAACCGAACAGGTCGTCTTATTCGATGACACGGCCATCGCGAGCGCAGCGCAGTTCAATCATCTCGACCAATCGCTGACGGAAAAATCAGGCGCGTCGCTGGCCTCGGTTATCACGCAAATCCCTCGAATCAATTCAACTTCCAACGATTCTTGAAGGACTTGATACGCCGTCAGCCCCCCAAAAAACCAATGTTCATGCACAGCGCGAGGGAATTACTACGGGGCTCACCACTTAGCAAATGAACACTTTCTCCAAACGAGCCTACGACTTACAAGTGCTCTTCCACAGCTGACGTATTGGCCTTCATTGATCCGTCCAGCGAGTCGATATGTGCCCCGCGAGCGCAGGCTGATTCAGCTGCGCGAATCATAGGCTTAAGACAATTTTTCCATAGCAATCCCTCGACGGTCTCCTGTAGCCGGGGTTGCTCGACATGCTCGTTCATCAGGTAGCTATCGACAAGCCTCCAAAACTCGTCGGGGTCATCAGCTATTGCAACGCCATGCAGGTCAATCCACTGTTCAAAACCTTCAAAGGCAAGCTTAGTCGCAACTATAGGGCGGCCACTGACAATAGCTTCCGCCGTCTTCAAATTTGATCCTCCCGAATACATTTTAGGAAGAATTACTACTCTGGCATTTCTATAGAGCGCGTTCAGCGCAACATCATCGACCCAGCCCAGAAAGCGGCATCTTCCCAGAATCTTCGTCGCCTTCCCGAATTGCGGAGCAGCCTCCATGAGCGTCCCGACTTTCCCACAAACCATAATCTCGCCGTGGCGCAGCGGATGGCCGGAAGCTCCCGCAGCGAAATCGACAATGCCTCGTGCATTTGGCGGATGAGCACTGCTAACGAATAGGGCGTAAGGCGCGCTGGCCGGCAGGTATGACGAAACCGACCCCATATTCGACCTTTGAGCGGAGGCGACGCCATTGGGTGCAACGCACACCTTCAGAGCATTCAATTTGACAAATTCCTGAGCATCGCCGTCTGAGACAGTGACTACAAGATCCACCTCCGAGGCAATGTCTCGCTCGATTTGAGCGATATCGCGAATCGTCTCTGGCGTTACATCGCCCGCGACAACGCTCCTGTGGCGCCATGCGATAGTTTCGAAGTTATATGACGAATGCACGATTGTCACGCCTTCCAAGTATCCTTCGCGTTTTAATCGCCTCACGACAGGCCAAAGCGCAATTTCTTCAAACTGCAATAGATCTGGTCGATATTCGCGCACGGCCTCAACAAAAGCGGCAAAGCTCTCTGGCGCCGCCGCCACAGCCTCCCACCAAGACATCTCCGAACGTCGCTTATCGCCTGGGAGTGCCGCATGGAATTCCGCGGCTCCACCACTCAGGGCAATGTCCGTCGGCCCGATGTCATCAGCCCGGCATCCACCAGGAATGTATAGACCCGCCGACCGCACTTCGTGACCGGCGTCCTCATAGGCCCTTGTTATAGACGCAGCGCGAAGTTGCCCGCCATTACGAGGATGGCGATGCGGCCAAGGAGCCAGAATCAATATTCGCATTACGTTTGTCGAATTTGCAGAAAACCGTTAACCATCGAGGATCAAGTGCTTCGAGGCTTGGCGATATAGTCAGCCTGCCGCCCAGGAGATGTCTCATGTAAAACCTTGACCTCATAGTCGAGCTTCTCAAAAAACTCGAAAAACCCTTCAAGTGTAGCCCCATGAAGTGCTGCCAAATCCCGCTCCCATTCAAAAAGAACGACTGGCTTTGATTTGGCAATTGTGCGTTCCGCACCGGCCAGCACTCGAAGATCCGAACCTTGAGTATCGATCTTAATCAACGAGACATTTTCGAGCGACAAATCATCGAGAGCGATTGCATTAACATGCGGATCACCCGGAGTCGCAATCTCGAACGACAAAGCCGCAGCGTTTTCAATTCGATTGTAATCAATATCACCGCCGACCATCGGAACGCCTACTTCTTGATGGTCCTGAGGCGCGAGTCGCATGGCGATGCTGCGATCGTATAGCGCGCCGTTGTGCGTGATGACATTCAAACGCTCGTTCAAGGCCAAATTGCCACAAAGAACCTGAAAAATCCCCAACTGCGGCTCAAATGCATGAACGCTGGAGAAGCAGCGTGACATCGTAAGAGTGTGTATGCCAATATACGCGCCCGCATCAATCGCGATTCCATCTGGCCTAGCGGCCTCTTCTATTGCTCTTCGGACATGCGGCTCCCACTCTTCACCCGCAATAATCCGCTTCCCGATATGATCATTTTGCCGCACGAGCAGACGCTCAGCCGCCTGCCCCTTGGCGATAATCAAGCCGTTCGGATTTTTTTCCTGCGGCAGATTTGCACTCAGCCGTTCATATTTTTGGAGCGAAGTTTCAAGCCTATTGATGCGTTCCTCCACCTCATGAGCAATCGATTCAACTTTTTGGCCTAATGCAAAGATATTGCCACTCAGGACCCCACCTTCCTCCTCCAATCCCGCAATACGATTTGCGACGGCAAATGCGTCTTTTCGCAGCCCGCCCGTTAGAGAGACAACCTTAGCGGAAGCCCTCTTTTCCGCTTCAACCGCGACCTTTTCAAGCTCGGCCGGAATTTTGCTGCGAATACCCGAATCGATCGCATCGATCCTGGCCGCAATCCGTCCCTCAGCGCCACGGAAGTAGGGGGCGATCAACCACCAAATAAACCTTCGCACTGGATTCGTCGCCCAACGGGTTGAAGACTTTGATCGCCCAAATTCGGATAAATTTCCAAGCTCCATCTATTTCTCCAGCTTAAATTAAAATAAAAAAAACACCTACATTAGATCAGACTGGAAAATAAGTAACCAGCCTTCAAATCTCTAATGGTGTTATCAATTCCTGTCGACAATGAAATCTGCGGCTCCCAGCTTAACGCTTTACATACCCGATCGATGGCGAGAATATTCACTGGCACATCAATGAGCCGGGATGGAGAGCGCCTGACGGTAAGTTGGCGACCTAAAACTTTCTCTATTTCAGTGACAGCCTGATTCAAACTCGCCCCAAGGCCAGTGCCGACGTTGAAGATGAACTGATCCGAAGGCGGCGCTACGGCCAGATTTGCCAAGCAAGCCGCCAAGTCAGCAATGTGAATGAAGTCGCGCGTTACGTTTCCATCGCCCCAAATAACTATGTCCTCTCCAGTCAATGCGCGATGCAAGAACGTTGTGATTGCCCCAAGACCCCGCCCCACATTTTGACCAGCACCATAGGGATTGGATATCCGCGCGATCCTGCAGTCGATGCCATGCATGGAGCGGAATAAACTCAGATATATTTCTGCGGACACTTTTCCTGCCCCGTAGGCAGTGATCGGTCTAAGCACGACGTCTTCATCGATCGGGGTACTGTGTACCTTTCCATATACAGTTCCGCCTGATGATGTAAATACAACGCGCCCTTGGCCTTTTCGCCTCAACGCGTCAAGTAGTCCGATGGTCGCGGAGACGTTCAAAAGCAAATCGCCGGCCGGATTGGCATTTGCGCTGGCAGGTATGGAACTCCAAGCATAGTGATGCACCACATCGACATCTTTTACAAGCTCGTCCCAATCTGCCGACGCCAACTCGAAGGATCTTCTTGAGATGCGACTAGCCTCGGCATCGGGGAAAGCAAAATTTTGTGGCAACCGCGTGGCAATCGTCACACTAAAGCCTTTGCGAGCCAACAGCAACGCCACATGGCGACCGATGAACCCGTCGCCACCCAAAATCAGGTGCCGTTGTGCCTGCGCGGATTGCTTAAATTCATCCAAAACGCAACCTCACCGACAAGTTGTGCTTCAGAAACAGAAGCAGTGGAAGCTTCGGATCGTCAAGCATCTCCCAAGGCCGCGCGGACTCCTCAAATGCACGTTCCATTTTGTCCAGATGACGCTCAAAAGATAGATCGCCCTCGATCAACCGTCGGCCGGCACGGCCCATCTTGGCCAAATCCACCCGCCCAGCGGCAACTTCGGCCATTGCTCTTGCAAGATCTTCCGTTGTGCGCTCGATCTTTATACAGTGGACCCCGTCGACAAGTCGCTCGCTAGTTCCGCAATTCCGAGTCAATATCGGCGGGGTGTAGCAACCTGCAGCCCCTAAGGGCGCAAAGGGGAACGGGTCTCGCTCCCAGGTGGGACAAAGAAATGCGTCGTACGCCGAATACGCCCTCAAGAGATCCGTGTAGGGCAGCGATCCGAGAAAGCGGACACGTTCTTCCAAACGTAGCCGTTTTGCCATATCTACATAGCGCGGCACATCGCCTTCACCAAAGATGTCGACCGAGAAATCAACTCCGCTTGACTGTAACTGTGCGCTGGCCTCGACAATTAGCTCAGTGCCTTTGTGGGGCCCTATGGAACTTGCCGCTACGAACCGCGCCTTCCCGTTCTGCAGGTATGGCTGATGTGGCAATGATTGAGAAAGATCAGCCCACCCAGCCACAATATCGGCGCCTTGGGGAAACGATATGCTCGATTCCGCCTCAATCTCATCAAGAAGATTTTGACTTACGGAGAAAATGCGGGCTTGCTCGTAGACTTCGCCTCCTCGAGCGTTAAATATTCCTCTGACATCAGCCGGGACATTGGCTGCAATATCAACCGGTACTCTATCTCCCAAATAAAGCGTCCAAGGCACACCCACATGATTCAACAAGTCCATCATGGCCAATCCACCTATTCCTGTCAGATTCCACGCAGAAACAACGTCCGGGCGGAAATTTGTCAAAGCATCTAATAAGTGGAGTGTGTTGGAGTAAGACGAGCAGACCGCGCTGTGAAGATCACGAGCTTCTAAGGTCTGGTTTGGCATATGAGGAACATACCAGTGCAGATCGAGACGCCTACGAACCCACTCCGGCGTTTTTGTTTCTTGCGGGACATGACTCCAAGTAGTGAGGACTTGGACCTCATGCCCGCGACTACGCATCGCTTCTGCAGTTTGTGCGCACGCAATTTCATAGCCGCCTATCACGAACGGCGGATAAAGATTGGTGAGAAATAGAATTCGCAATGCCATACCCCTAATTTTTTTTACTCGCTATCGTGCGCCGGTAAAAGTCAGCCAAGCGAACCCCAATTGCATTGAGGCCGTGATGAGAAATAACGTGTGAACGCGCGAGCTCTCCGGCCTCAGGTGGCGGCCAAGCACCGGCGGCCACTTTTTCGAAAATCGCCACCAAGTCATCGTGCGAGGAAAACACTTGACCGAATCGATCATCGGTCACCAATTCCGGCAGAGACCCGGCATCGGAGACAATAACAGGCAACCCACATGACATCGCCTCCAGGGTAGTCAACCCCATTAATTCGGGCTTTGCAATATTGTTTCCATAAATATCACGTGCCGTGGATGCTTGCACGAACACCGCACTTTTATTGTAGATATCAAGAAGTGCGTCGTCGTCGGCCTCTAGAACGAACCGAACTTTTTTTCCTTCTGCCATTTTTACGAGCAATTCGTAGTACGCCTGATGATAAGGGCGACCAACGATCGTCAAGCTAAGGGAGGCGGGCAGCGCCGCAATAACGCGATCAATCCCTTTATGTGGCAATATGCGGCTGACACACAAAATTTGACCTGCGTTGGCAGACGGTTCTCGCGAGGCTGGCACGAATCGATCGGTATCCACGGGCCCAATAAGAATGTCGTGCGGCCCTTTGAAATGTGAACCCACCAGATTGTGGGCATATTTTGAAATAGAAATCAGACCGTCTAAAAGCTCGATTCCGCGACCACGCAACATTTGCGGGTCCTCTCCACCGCCGAGATCGGTACCAATAGCTGGAATTTTTAACGAGCGAACGATAGATGTGCTGAACGCGCCGAATAATGTCAAACACTGGTGTATGTGAACGAGATCGAACCCCTCAAGCTCGCGCCAGAGCCGTGTCGACAATGCGTTTGTCATGCCGGGATGTGAAGATTCGTTTTTCAGGACTCGAACCGGAATGCCATTTCGCAAAAATAGCTGATCATCTGGTCCAATCGAGAATATGGCCTGCTCAAAGCCTGCGACCATTTGAAGGGACTGCGCGAGATAGTCGACGTATCTCTCCCCGCCGCCCACATACGAGTCTGGAGAAAAATACGCTGGGCTCAAATGCGCAATCCGGAATTTTTCAGCGCTTTTCATGGCATCCTTAATTCAAGAATTTGATTGAAAATGGCTGAGCGCGGATTCCGCGTGACTATACATTTGACTTCTCTCTTGATATCTGAATAAATGAAGATTGTGCCACCCGATCCAGTGACGCCCGCATCGGCCCGCAACAAGAAATACGGCCAATTTGATGAAAAGTGCTTTGAATACTCGCTCGCGTCGCTGCGTTCGTTCATCACGCAAATCCTCCAAAATTAGCTCATCTTTCAACGATTTGGGGAGGATTCGGTGCACCGGCGGCGCCGCTGCAAAACCAGTATTCATGCGGGGCGCGAGGGAATTGCAGGACCGACTGCATCGCAACCCGTTCTTCGCTGCTTTTCAGTTGAAGATTTCGGCTTGATTCAGCGAAGCGCCGGTTTGATCTTTCGCGGACAGCATGGGGGCCATCCCGATGTCTGGCCATTCGATACCAATTGTCGGGTCGTCCCACGCTATGCAGCGTTCGTGCGCCGGCGCATAGTAGTCTGTGGTTTTGTAGAGGAAGTCTGCTGTCGCGCTGAGCACAAGAAAGGCATGTGCGAACCCGGCCGGTATCCACAGCTGTTTATGATTGTCCGCAGTCAGCTCCACGCCCACCCATTGTCCGAAGGTAGGCGACGACTTGCGGATGTCTACGGCCACGTCGAACACCGCACCCTGCACCACGCGCACCAGCTTGCCTTGCGGCTGCTGGATCTGATAGTGCAGGCCCCGCAGCACACCCTTGGCCGAGCGCGAATGGTTGTCCTGGACGAACTCGACATGCCGCCCGACAGCCTCGTCGAACGCCTTGCCGTTGAAGCTCTCGTAGAAGAAGCCGCGCGCATCGCCGAAGACCTTCGGCTCGATAACCAGCACTTCGGGAATCGCAGCGGGTGTTGCCTTCATGAGCGCACCTCATCAGCCAACAGATGATTCAGATACTTGCCGTAGCCGTTCTTTTGAAGCGGCACAGCAAGCCTTGCCAATTGCTCGCGATCGATGAATCCATTGCGCCACGCAATCTCTTCAGGACAGGCAATCTTGAGCCCTTGCCGATGCTCCAGGGTCTGAATGAACTGCGCGGCCTCTAGCAGGCTCTCATGCGTGCCGGTGTCCAACCACGCATAGCCGCGCTGCATGATCTGCACATTCAACTGATCGATATCCAGGTAGGCTTGATTGACCGCCGTGATCTCCAACTCGCCACGCGCGCTGGGTTTCACCGCCTTGGCAATGTCTACGACCTGGTTGTCATAGAAGTAGAGCCCCGTCACCGCATAGCTGCTCTTGGGCTGCAGCGGCTTTTCCTCGATGCTGCTGGCCCGGCCCTTCGCATCGAAAGCCACCACGCCATAGCGCTCGGGGTCATGCACATGATAGGCGAACACGGTGGCGCCCGAAGGTTTCGAATCAGCATCGCTCAGCAGGTGCACGAAGTCGTGCCCATAGAAGATGTTGTCGCCCAGCACCAGCGCGCTCGGCGAATTTCCTACGAATTTGTCGCCAATGATGAAGGCCTGCGCGAGACCATCGGGGCTCGGCTGCACCGCATACTGCAGATTGATCCCCCACTGGCTCCCATCCCCCAGCAACTGCTGGAACCGCGGCGTGTCCTGCGGCGTGCTGATGATCAGGATGTCGCGCATACCGCCGAGCATCAGCGTGCTCAGCGGGTAGTAGATCATCGGCTTGTCGTACACCGGCAGGAGCTGCTTGCTCATGGCCAATGTGGCCGGATGCAGGCGAGTGCCCGAACCACCGGCCAGGATGATGCCTTTGCGTTGCGTCGTCTTGGTCATGTACTTTTTCTCGTGAAGATTCAAAGGATTTCGCGCAGCATGCGCGCGACGCCTTCCTGCCAGGGCGGCAGGCGCAAGCCGAAAATGGTCTGCAGCTTGGAGGTGTCGAGCCGGGAGTTGTGCGGGCGCTTCGCCGGAGTCGGGAAGGCGCTGGTGGGCACCGCCTCGACAGCCTGCGGGCCGGCCTTGAGTTCGACGCCGGCTTGCTGCGCCAGTTCGAGTACGAAACGCGCGTAGCCGTGCCACGTCGTCTCGCCACCGGCAATCGCGTGATAGAGACCCGCCTTCGCCGGATCCTGCAGCGTGGCTCGAATGGCATGCGCCGTCACGTCGGCCAGCAACTCGGCCCCGGTCGGCGCGCCGAACTGGTCGTCGATGACGGTCAGCTTCTCGCGCTCCTTCGCCAGCCGCAACATGGTCTTGGCGAAGTTGCCGCCGCGCGCCGCGTACACCCAGCTCGTGCGAAAGATCAGATGGTTTGGGCAGTTCTGCGCCACCAGTTGCTCGCCTTCGAGCTTGGTCTGTCCGTACACGCTGAGCGGGCCGGTCGCGTCGCCTTCTTTCCAGGGCCTGGTGCCGCTGCCGTCGAAGACGTAGTCAGTCGAGTAGTGCACCATCAACGCCCCGATCTGCTGCGCGGCCTCGGCCACCACGCCGGGCGAGGTGGCGTTGAGCTTGCGTGCGAAATCGGGCTCGCTCTCGGCCTTGTCGACCGCCGTGTGCGCCGCGGCATTGACGATCACGTCGGGGCGAACCTTCAACACCGTCTCGGCCAGTTGCTCGGGGCGGCTGAAGTCGGCGTTGAAATCGGTGCTGTGGAAGTCGAGCGCGACCAGTTCACCCAGCGGCGCAAGGCTGCGCTGCAGTTCCCAGCCGACCTGCCCGCCCTTGCCAAGCAGCAGCAACTTCATGCCGCAGCCTTCGCGTCGTATTGCTTTTCGACCCACTCGCGGTAGGCGCCGCTTTGCACGTTGTGCACCCATTCGCTGTTCGCGAGATACCACTCGACGGTCTTGCGGATGCCGGTGTCGAAGGTTTCGGCGGGCTTCCAGCCGAGTTCGCGTTCCAGCTTGCGCGCGTCGATGGCGTAGCGGCGGTCATGGCCCGGACGGTCGGTGACGTAGGTGATCTGCTCCTTGTACGGCTTGCCGTCCGCGCGCGGGCGCAGCTCGTCGAGCAGCGCACACACGGTGTTGACGATCTCGATGTTGGGCTTCTCGTTCCAGCCGCCGACGTTGTAGGTCTCGCCCAGCTTGCCGGCCTCGAGCACGCGTCGGATGGCGCTGCAGTGATCCTTCACGTAGAGCCAGTCGCGCACCTGCATGCCGTCGCCGTACACGGGCAGGCTCTTGCCGGCCAGCGCGTTGACGATCATCAGCGGGATCAGCTTCTCGGGAAAATGGAACGGGCCGTAGTTGTTCGAGCAGTTGGTGGTGACCACCGGCAGGCCGTAGGTGTGGTGCCAGGCGCGCACGAGGTGATCGCTGGCAGCCTTGCTGGCCGAGTACGGGCTGTTGGGCTCGTATTTGTTTTCTTCGGTGAAGGCCGGATCGGTCTTGGAGAGCGAGCCGTAGACCTCGTCGGTCGACACGTGCAGGAAGCGGAAGGCGGCTTTCTGCTCGGCCGGCAGTGCACTCCAGAAGCCGCGTACGGATTCGAGCAGGCGGAAGGTGCCGAGGACATTGGTCTGCACGAAGTCTTCAGGGCCGTGGATGGAACGGTCCACATGCGATTCGGCCGCAAAGTTCACCACGGCGCGAGGCTTGTGTTCGGCCAGCAGGCGGTCGAGCAGCGCGCTGTCGCCGATGTCGCCCTGCACGAAGACGTGCTTCGGGTTGTCCTTGAGCGATGCGAGCGTCTCGAGATTGCCTGCGTAGGTCAGCTTGTCGAGGTTCACGACCGGCTCGTCGCTGTTGGCGATCCAGTCGAGTACGAAATTGGCGCCGATGAAGCCGGCGCCGCCGGTTACCAGGATCATGGGGTCCCCTGAATGTTTGTGAGAAGTTCGGTGCGGCAGATTAACAAATGATTATCCCATCGCTCATATGGGCAAAAGTCACAGGTCGGTAGTCGCACGAACCCCGCCTACAATCGCCCCACTGCAGGAGAGCGGGCCACCCAGGTGGCCCTACCGAAGGCGCAAACTCCCATAAACGCTCAGGTCGGCCCGAACAAGGGGTCTGTACTGCACCAACTGAAACGCCGTCTGGAGAGCCGCCACGCCATGTGGCGCACCGAAGGAGCAAACCCACTGCGGGCGCAGCGGGTGAATCTCTCAGGTACCAAGGACAGGGGGAGCGGCAACTTGGACGGCGGTCGTCCGGTTGCTCGCTATTGATTCAATAGCACACCACGCCCGCCGTTCAAGCGCTGCAACCTCAAAGGTACTTGAAATGCGCGTGATCGTTCTTGGCGCCGGCCTGCTCGGCGTGACCTCGGCTTACTACCTCCAGCAACTCGGCCACGAAGTGACCGTGATCGACCGGCAGGCCACCCCGGCCGCCGAAACCAGCTTCGCCAACGGCGGGCAGATCTCGGTCAGCCATGCCGAACCCTGGGCCAATCCCAGCGCGCCGCTGAAGGTGCTGCAGTGGCTGGGCAAGGAAGACGCCCCCCTGCTTTTCCGCATCCGCGCCGACATGCG
>Ga0207655_1001219_pt1 | contig 24788 bp, 24 predicted proteins | sample KBSM44metaG_FD_184398 | JGI IMG/M metagenome (GOLD analysis project Ga0207655, IMG submission 184398) | Miscanthus rhizosphere microbial communities from Kellogg Biological Station, Michigan, USA - KBS M4-4 metaG (SPAdes) (version 2) | ecosystem: Host-associated > Plants > Roots > Rhizosphere >... | reverse complement strand
GAAGTCGATCGCACCGTTACACATATGCAGGATGAAGCTGCAAACTTCCCGGACCCGGTAGACCGTGCCGCTCAGGAAGAAGAATTCAGCCTCGAACTGCGTAACCGTGACCGCGAGCGCAAGCTGATTAAAAAGATCGAGAAAACGCTGAAAAAGGTCGAGGACGAAGATTTTGGCTACTGCGAATCCTGCGGCGTTGAAATCGGTATTCGTCGTCTGGAAGCGCGTCCAACAGCCGATCTGTGCATCGACTGTAAAACGCTGGCAGAAATCCGCGAAAAACAGATGGCCGGCTAATACCCGCGCCGTCTATACACTACAAAGGCGGGAGTCTCTCCCGCCTTGTTACAGTGACTATGTCTGAATCTCACTATATCGGGCGCTTTGCGCCATCTCCTTCCGGTGAACTACACTTCGGCTCATTAATAGCCGCCCTCGGCAGCTACCTGCAGGCTCGCGCCCGTCAGGGTAAATGGCTCGTTCGTATTGAAGATATTGATCCTCCTCGTGAAGTTCCCGGTGCGGCAGAAACCATTCTGCGTCAGCTGGAACATTACGGCCTTCACTGGGACGGCGAAGTGCTTTGGCAGTCAAAGCGTCATGAGGCTTATCGGGAACGTCTGGCCTGGCTTCGCGCTCAAGGGCTTTCCTATAACTGCACCTGCACCCGCGCGCGCATACAAAGCGCGGGGGGCGTCTATGACGGCCACTGCCGCACGCTTAACCATCCTGCGGAAAATGCCGCCGTGCGCTTATTGCAGCGCGCCCCGGTGACGCGCTTCACCGACCTGCTGTCCGGTGAGATTCAGGCGGACGAACGTCTGGCGCGTGAGGATTTTATCATCCATCGACGCGACGGCCTGTTCGCCTATAACCTGGCCGTGGTGGTGGACGATCATTTTCAGGGCGTCACGGAAATTGTGCGCGGGGCAGACCTGGTCGAACCGACCGTGCGGCAAATATCGCTTTATCAGCAGCTTGGCTGGACAGCGCCGGATTACATTCATCTGCCGCTGGCGGTCAATGAACAGGGTAATAAGCTGTCGAAACAGAATCATGCGCCAGCCCTGCCAGACGGCGATCCGCGCCCCGTTTTGATCGACGCGCTGCGATTTCTCAACCAGAATGTAAACAGCGAATGGCAGGATCTTCGCACGGATGAACTGCTTGATTTGGCGGTCGCCAACTGGACCCTCAGCGCGGTGCCGAAAATCCAGCATTCTCAAATGCGTTGCGCTGAGCTATGATTAGCCGCTTTTTTTCATAACAAAACACACTACGAGGTGTACCATTTTTACCCGAGTCGCTAATTTTTGCCGTAAGGTGCTAAGCCGCGAAGAGAGCATGGCGAACGACGCTATTGCGCAAAACCGCATGTCGGTTATTCCGCGTGAGCAGCACAATATTTCCCGCAAAGATATCAGTGAAAATGCCCTCAAGGTGCTCTATCGTCTGAATAAAGCAGGCTACGAGGCCTATCTCGTCGGCGGTGGGGTGCGTGATTTACTGCTGGGCAAAAAACCAAAAGATTTCGACGTGACGACCAGCGCCACGCCTGACCAGGTACGTAAGTTATTCCGTAACTGCCGTCTTGTTGGCCGTCGTTTCCGCCTTGCGCACGTCATGTTTGGGCCGGAAATCATCGAGGTGGCGACGTTCCGTGGCCATCACGAAGCGGGCGTATCCGATCGCACGACGTCTCAGCAGGGCCAGAACGGCATGCTGCTGCGTGACAATATCTTCGGCTCTATCGAAGAAGATGCCCAGCGTCGCGATTTTACCATCAACAGCCTTTACTACAGCGTGGCGGATTTCACCGTGCGTGATTACGTAGGGGGAATGCAGGACCTGAAAGATGGCCTCATCCGCCTGATCGGCACGCCGGAAACACGCTACCGCGAAGATCCCGTGCGCATGCTGCGCGCCGTGCGTTTCGCCGCCAAGCTGAACATGCGCATCAGCCCGGAGACGGCAGAGCCGATCCCGCGCCTGGCTACGCTTATCAACGACGTGCCTCCAGCCCGTCTGTTTGAAGAGTCGCTGAAGCTGCTGCAGGCCGGTTACGGGTTCGAAACCTACAAACTGCTGCGCGAATACAATCTGTTCCAGCCGCTGTTCCCGACCATTACGCGCTATTTCACCGAAAACGGCGATAGCCCGATGGAGCGCATGATTGCGCAGGTGCTGAAGAATACCGATACCCGCATTCACAACGATCTGCGCGTGAACCCGGCCTTCCTGTTTGCCGCCATGTTCTGGTATCCGCTTTTAGAAGCTGCCCAGCGAATTGCTCAGGAGAGCGGTCTGGCCTATTACGACGCGTTCGCGCTTGCCGCAAACGACGTGCTGGACGAAGGCTGCCGCACGCTGGCTATTCCTAAACGAATTACCACGCTGGTGCGCGATATCTGGCAGCTTCAGCTGCGCATGTCGCGTCGTCAGGGTAAACGCGCCTGGAAGCTGATGGAACATCCTAAGTTCCGCGCCGCATTCGATCTGCTCTCTTTGCGTGCTGAAATCGAAAAGAACCAGGAGCTGCAGCGTCTGGCGCAGTGGTGGGGAGAGTTTCAGGCCTCCGCACCCCCTGAGCAAAAAGGTATGCTGACCAACCTGGATGAAGAGCCAGAACCGCGTCGCCGCCATCGTCGCCCGCGTAAACGCGCGCCGCGCCGTGAAGGTACTGCGTGACCCTCGCCTATATCGCCCTCGGCAGCAATCTAGCCTCTCCTCTGGAGCAGGTGAACGCTGCCGTTCAGGCGCTGGGGGCGATCCCGCAAAGTCGGATCGTGGCAGCGTCCTCATTCTACCGTACGCCGCCGCTGGGGCCTCAGGATCAGCCAGATTACCTGAACGCCACCGTGGTCCTGGAAACGGCTCTGGATGCCGAAGCGCTGCTGGATAATACCCAGCATATTGAGCTGCAGCAGGGTCGCGTTCGCAAAGCCGAACGCTGGGGGCCGCGCACGCTCGACCTCGACATTATGCTGTTTGGCAATGAGGTGATTAATACCGATCGCCTGACCGTTCCCCACTACGACATGAAAAACCGCGGGTTTATGCTCTGGCCGCTGTTTGAGGTCGCCCCCGATCTTATCTTCCCTGACGGCAGCTCGCTGAAGTCTGTTCTTGACGATCTCGGCGCGGAAAAACCGGCCCGCTGGTAACCCAATTTCCTTATCGGTTAACCATCAAATATTTGTGGTTAATCGATTGCCTAAAATCATTGTTCCCTCGAATGTTACTGTTAGAATGCGCAAAGATTCGCTTAGGCCATCAGGAAACAGTATGAAACCAACCACCATCTCCTTACTGCAGAAATGCAAACAGGAAAACAAACGCTTCGCCACCATCACGGCGTATGACTACAGCTTCGCCAAGCTGTTTGCCGAAGAAGGTATCAACGTCATGCTGGTCGGGGATTCGTTAGGGATGACGGTACAAGGACATGATTCCACTCTGCCAGTGACGGTTGAGGATATCGCTTACCACACGCGAGCGGTTCGTCGCGGTGCCCCCGCCTGTCTGCTTCTTTCCGATCTGCCGTTTATGGCGTACGCCACGCCAGAACAAGCCTTTGAAAATGCCGCTGCCGTAATGCGCGCCGGTGCCAATATGGTCAAAATCGAAGGCGGCGCCTGGCTGGTTGAGACCGTGAAAATGCTCACCGAGCGTGCCGTACCCGTTTGCGGACATTTAGGCCTCACGCCGCAGTCCGTGAACATCTTTGGCGGCTATAAGGTGCAGGGGCGCGGTGATGCTGCGCAGACGCTGTTTGACGATGCCGTTGCGCTGGAAGCCGCTGGCGCGCAGCTGCTGGTGCTGGAGTGCGTGCCGGTTGAGCTGGCTAAACGCATCACCGACGCGCTGTCGATTCCGGTTATCGGCATTGGCGCAGGCAACGTTACCGATGGCCAAATCCTGGTGATGCACGACGCCTTTGGCATTACCGGCGGGCATATACCGAAGTTTGCCAAAAATTTCCTGACAGAAGCAGGCGACATGCGTGCTGCTGTGCGGCAGTATATTGCCGAGGTTGAGTCCGGCGTTTATCCGGGCGAAGAACACAGTTTCCATTAAGGAGTCTTGTTGTGCTAATCATTGAAACCCTGCCGCTGCTGCGCCAGCACATCCGTCGCGCACGTCAGGAAGGTAAACGTATCGCACTGGTCCCGACCATGGGCAATCTGCATGACGGCCATATGAAGCTCGTCGATGAAGCGAGAGCGCGTGCTGATATCGTGGTGGTCAGTATCTTCGTTAACCCCATGCAGTTTGACCGCGCGGACGACCTGGCGCGCTACCCGCGTACGCTGCAGGAAGATTGCGAGAAGCTCAAAAAACGCCACGCGGATATTGTTTTCTCTCCGGCACCCGCGGATGTCTACCCGCAGGGTACAGAAGACGCCACCTACGTTGACGTCCCGGGCATTTCAACGATGCTCGAAGGCGCAAGCCGTCCGGGCCATTTCCGCGGCGTATCCACCATCGTCAGCAAGCTGTTCAACCTGGTGCAGCCAGACGTTGCCTGTTTCGGCGAGAAAGATTTCCAGCAGCTGGCGCTGATTCGCAAGATGGTCACCGATATGGGTTACGACATCGAGATTGTCGGCGTGCCGATTGTGCGTGCCAAAGACGGCCTGGCGCTCAGCTCCCGCAACGGCTACCTGACCGCCGATCAGCGTAAAATCGCCCCTGCCCTAAGCAAAGTGATGAACACCATGGCTGAACAGCTGCTGGCGAAAGAGTTGACCGCCGAAGAGATCATCGCCCTCGCCGAGCAGGCGCTGAACGATAAAGGTCTTCGCGCTGACGACGTTCAAATTCGGGATGCCGACACGCTCCTGGCGCTTTCAGAAGCCAGTAAACGTGCGGTTATTCTGGTGGCGGCATGGCTCGGCCAGGCCCGCCTTATCGACAACAAAGTGGTTGAGCTGGCGTAGTTTTTCTACCCGGAAGATTAAAGGTAAACGTAATGATTCGCAAAATGCTGCAAGGTAAGCTTCACCGTGTGACCGTCACTCAGGCCGACCTGCATTACGAAGGCTCCTGCGCGATCGACCAGGATTTTCTCGACGCGGCGGGTATTCTCGAAAACGAAGCGATTGATATCTGGAACGTTAATAACGGCAAACGCTTCTCCACCTACGCGATTGCCGCCGAGCGCGGGTCTAAAATCATCTCCGTTAACGGCGCTGCTGCGCACTGCGCGGACGTTGGGGATATCGTGATTATCGCCAGCTTTGTGATGATGTCCGACGAAGAAGCGCGCCGCTGGCAGCCAAAAGTCGCCTATTTTGAAGGCGATAATGAAATGAAGCGCACTGCGAAGGCTATTCCAGTTCAGGTGGCTTGATCGTTAATATTTCCTGACCCATTTATTAATATTCACTTAATAAATGGGTCAATAAAGAATTATAACAATATTAAATACCCTCGTTACAAAATCTGATTACTACCTTTAAATTAACTTAAATATGCATTAAGTTAATATCATGCAATCGCTGTATATTTTAAAAGCCAAACCCCATAGAATCCGCTGCGAAATTTAATTTTCAAAAAGAAAGATTTTGTATTTACTTGTTTCTATCAATATGGATATTAAAATGACTTTTAAGAAATATGGTTTGGCAATTGCAATGGCAACGGTTCTGGCAGCAGGTTCTGCTGCAGCAGCGGATTCTGATACCGGTACTGTTACTTTCCACGGCATGGTAAGCAACAACACCTGCCAGGTTTCCCTTGACCAGAAAATCGATCAAAGCGGTAACGACTTTGACGTAACTCTTGACACCGTTTTCGTAAAAGATTTCGCGAATGCTCTGGGTACCACCAGCACTCTGGGCGAGAAGAAATTCTCCCTGTCCCTGACCGGTTGCGATACCGACACCGTTAAGAAAGCGTCTGCTCAGTTCGCTTCATGGGCGGGTTCTTCTTCTACTGAAGGTGGTCTGCTGGTTCCACCAAGCAACGCTCAGGGCTCTGCCAAGAACGTTAACCTGGTACTGTCAAACGACGGCAACTCTGCTACCGATCTGGTAAAAATTGATCAGACTAACAACACTCAGAAAGCAACCATCGACGCCACCAGCGGTGCAGGTAACCTGTACTACCGCGTAGCCTATACCCAGGGTCAGGGTTGGGATGCTGCGGCTAACCCAGTATCCGCGGGTACCGTGCAGGCACAAGTTGCCTTCACCATGATTTACGAATAAGAACGCGTAAATTTTAAGTCAACGCCCCCTTTCTTTGCGGGGCGTTTGTAAAATTCCAAAAGGAAGTGGAAAAATGACAAATTCTTCAATCACTAAGGGTTTCACGACCTTATTGCTCGTCACATCTCTTTTTACTGCGTTTAATGCATGCGCAGATATTGTTATCTCGGGTACGCGTATCGTTTATCCTCAGTCGTCTAAAGACGTGGTTGTTAACCTTGATAACCATGGTAATAAGCCACTTCTGGTGCAAACCTGGTTGGACGATGGCCGTGACGGTGTTAACCCGCAGGAACTTAAGCTCCCGTTTATAATTACGCCACCCGTTTCACGTATTGATCCCAAAAAGGGCCAGTCCGTACGTATAACCTATACGGGTACGCCATTGCCACAGGATCGCGAATCCCTTTTCTGGTTTAACGTTCTTGAGATTCCGCCGAAATCAAAAGCTGAATCAAAAGAGAATCTGAACCAGCTGCAATTGGCATTTAGAACGCGTATAAAATTCTTTTTCCGTCCTGAGGGCTTAAAAGGCACGCCGGGCGATGCTGCAGAAAAACTGACCTGGACGCAGAAAAAAGAAGGTAATACTGTGCAGCTGGTTGCACATAATAACTCACCTTACAACGTGTCTGTTTCTCAGGTTAAAATTAAGTCCAGCCAGAAAATATTTGAGGCTGTTCATAAGTCAGTACAACCGTTTAGCGAGGCCGCTATGGTGGTCAAAGGTTTATCTTCTGCAGTAAATGGTGATGTCGAATATGACACCATCAATGATTATGGTGGAACAGATCATCATAAAGCTGCAGTGAAATAACCGTACATCCTTAATAAAAAATAACTGATAGCATTAACTCTGTGGATATAACTATCCTCACTGATTAAGTGGATGTACCATGATATTTCGACGCTCACTGTTATGCCTCGCTATTAGCGCGGCATTACCTTTCTGTGTTTACGCAGAAAATTCCACATCTGTAGATGATCTACCCGATAATGAAGAAACCATCGAATTTAACGAACAGTTTCTTTTGAGTGGTAGTACAAATATTGATATTAATCGGTTCGCGAATGGTAACCCGGTGATGCCCGGCGTATATCGCACAAAGATCAATCTGAACGGTAAACTAAAATCTACCGTTGAGGTGACATTTAAAGATAATGGGACACCTCGTGCAGCACCATGCGTGACCAAACTGCTTCTGGCACAATCGGGAGTCGACACCAGTACGCTGGATTCAGAACTGGACGACGATGATAATACGACGTGTATTGACATCAAAAAGTCTTTCCCTCATGCCTCGGTCAGCTATGACAGTGGCAAACAGGCGTTAGATCTTAATTTTCCGCAAATCTATGTGCTTAAACGTCCCACGGGTTACGTTGATCCTTCGCTATGGGATAACGGTATTCCGGCTGCGCTTATTTCTTACGATACAAACGCATGGCGTAGCGAAAGTAACGGCAGCACATCAGAAAGCGCCTACATGGGCTTACGCTACGGCCTCAATATGGGACCATGGCGCCTCCGTTCACGCGGAAACCTAAACTGGGATCAGGATAACGGCACGAAATATTCAAGTCAGGATATCTATCTCCAGCGTGATATTACAAAGCTGGGCGCTCAGTTCGTTTTAGGTGACTCCTATACGCGTGGCGAAGCGTTTAACTCAATGAGCCTGCGTGGTACACGCATGTACAGTGACGACCGCATGTTGCCTATGGGGTCAACGGGTTATGCACCTGTCATTCGCGGCGTCGCAAACAGCAACGCGAAAGTCAGCATTATGCAGAGCGGCAATAAAATTTATGAAACATCGGTGCCGCCGGGTTCATTTGAAATTAATGATCTCAGTACAACCGGTTACGGCAATGATTTGCTGGTCACCATAGAAGAAGCTGACGGCAGCAAGCGCTCCTTTACCGTGCCATTCTCATCCGTTACGCAAATGCTTCGTCCGGGTGCATCACGCTGGGACGTTGGCGTTGGTGAGCTCAAAGATGATTCGTTGCTGGATGCACCTAAAGTCGGTTACGGCACGCTTTATTATGGCCTGAATAATACCTTTACAGGTTACGTCGGCGCTCAGTTTACCGATATGGACTTTTACGCCGGAATTTTAGGTCTGGCGATGAATACCCAAATTGGTGCTTTTGCAGTTGATGCTACCCAATCACATGCTGAAATTGAGGGTCTCGATACTCTTAGCGGTCAAAGTTATCGCGTAACCTATAGCAAAATGATTGAGGCTACAAATACCTCGTTTAACGTTGCAGCCTATCGTTTTTCGACGGAAGACTATCTTAGCCTTACCGATGCGGCCCAGCTTCGTGACAGTATTACCCGGCAAAAATATTCAAACCGCAGCTATGACTCAAACGAAGAGCTTTATGCAGACTATCAGCGTACCAAAAATCAGGTGCAAATTAGTCTAAACCAGCCGCTAAACGCCGGAGAAAATAGTTTCGGCTCTATCTATGTCAGCGGTACGTGGCAGGATTACTGGAACGCCACAGGTTCTACATCCAACTATAACATTGGATATAACAACAGTTTTACCTACGGCAGCTATAGCCTGTCGTTGCAGCGTACTTATGACCAGACTGGGAAAAAAGACGACAGCGTTTATTTAAGCCTTAGCATACCGCTGAACGCATTCTCGCACGATGGCTCACGCTCTGGCGGTTTCTCTAACATTAATATGGGACTACGTTCAGATCTGAAAGGCGGTACGAGTTTTAACACATCGGCAGGTGGAAACACGCAAGATAATAAGATGAGTTATTCCGTAAGCGCAGCATCCAATAGCGGAAACTACGGCAATCTAAATCAGATAAGCGGTTACGGTTCGTATAACAGCGAATATGGCCCACTCGGCTTATCCGCCACCTATGGCGATGACAATAGCAAACAGTACTCAGCCTCCTATAGCGGCGGCATGGTTCTCCATTCTGGCGGTATTGCGTTTGCGCCTGGCAGTATTGGTGACAACGATGCGCTGGCATTGGTTAAAGCAAGCGGCGCTAAAGGCGCGGGTATAGGTTTCGGCAACAGTGAAATTGGCGACTCCGGTTACGGTATTCTGCCTTATATGTCGGCCTATCGTGAAAACCGCGTTTATTTAGATATTAGCACTCTCGAAAGTGACGTTGAAATTAAAAACACCAGCGAGATTACGGTTCCTCGTAGCGGTTCCGTCGTACTGGTTAATTTCGAAACCGATGAAGGCCGTTCGTTAATACTGGAACTCCAGCGTACTGACAAAGGGTTTATTCCTTTGGGTGCCGATGTGTTAAACGAAAAAAATGAATCTGTTGGCACCGTGGGACAAGCCGGGCAGGCCTATATCCGCGGCGTTGAAGATCAGGGTGTGCTGCATATTGTCTGGGGAAATGAACAGGGCAGCAGATGTGACGTTCATTATCAGGTATTACCCAATGCTCAAAAAGTAGGACTTACAACGGTACTCAATAACCAGCAGTGCCAAATGTAATTATTCAGGAAAATAGATGAGAGTAAGCATGAAAAAAAATATTTTTAGCCTGTCGTTCGTTGCCATGGCGATGCTGGCTTTATCTGGCTCGGCGCTGGCCGAAGCCACAGACCTCAACGTCAACTTCACTGCCAATATTCGCGAAACCACCTGCGATATGAAACTGGTTGGTGGTACGGGTTCCGACACTCAACAGACGCTGACCATTGGTGATAATGGCCAGGTGCGTCTTACCGATGTCAAAGCAGGTACAGCAACCGCTAATTTCAAAATCGTATTGGTGGAATGCCCGTCTTCCTTAAAATCGTTAAAAACTACGGTTAAAGGTACTAAATCAGGTTATATCCCATCAGCGCTGGTTAACCAAATTAACGCTAGTGCAGGTGGTGCAGATTATGCGGGTATCAATATTGCAAGAGCATCTGCTCCCGATGCGCCATTTGTCGTTAACTCAACTAACGATGCCGAGCGCCTGGTATGGACCGCCGCAGAACTCCAGAGTAAAGAAGTTCCTTTAGTTGCCAAAATGCTTGAAACCCAAACGAACAGAATGTCTATTGGCGAATTCAAGGCTGTAGCGACTTTTGAGTTTAGTTACGAGTGATTGGTGCAGGAAACCGGAGCAATATTATGAAATTTAAACCAACCTTTATCGCCTTCTCCTTTTCAACCCTTCTGTGTTCTGGAATGGCGAATGCAGCAATTACCGGCACCAGCAGTGTCGAAATGACCTTTCAAACAACAGTCACGGCAGGCACCTGTACCGCTAAAGTCCTTAATAATGCAGGTACAGCAGCCACTGAAATTGCATTCGGTGACGTATACAAATCGGATCTGGTGAATAAAACCCGCGTCGAGCCGCTGAAAATCGCCCTTACCAACTGTTCTGGCGTATCCAAAGCAACGGTATCAGCTGCGAAGGGTTCAGGTGGTGCGTGTACTGGCACAGCTGCAAACGGAGATTCCTATTCCGGAGGCTTAGCAACAGGCTTCGAAATCTGGTCCGGCGTTGTTGATACAGGTCTTCTAATGAGCTGTAACACGCCGCCAGCCGCCCAGGAAGTTACCATCACTGACGGCACCGGTGAGTTCCCGATGAATTCACGTATTGTGATTGGAAAGGACAAAACTATTTCTGATGTAGGAACCGGCGCTGTTACCGCACCAATAACGTTTACCATCGCGTATCAGTAATTCAGGAATCATTATGCAACTATCACCGTTTACTTTACGCCAGCCCGGTCTGATGTTGCTTATCGGACTGGCTGGTAGCATCCTGCCTGGCGTATGCCAGGCAAGTTCAGGTGTGAACATGAACCTGACCGCGAACATTGTTAATAATACCTGCCGGTTAACCGTTGAAAACGGCGGAGAGATTTATTTACCGACCGTAGCTCGAGGCTGGTTTTATAACAGTGACAAGAGCGATCGCTTATCGCCAACCGATGATGCAGCCGGCACACCTTTCACAATCCACGTAGACAATTGCTTCGCGGGTGATGGAGATGACACAAGCCTCAGCCAACTAAAATTTAGCTTTACACCTAAGGCAGGTTTCTGGAGCAATCACAATCAGGTGTTCAAAAACGAGGCTACCGTTGGAGCAGCTTCAAATGTGGGGATTGTTATCTTTTCAGACGATTTCCATACTAACGTTTTGAACAGCGACGGCAGTTCTAAAGTTATTTATGATGTCAGTGGAAGTGGTGACAATTATATAAAGGATTATGGATTTTACGCGCGTTATCAGAACACAGGTGTCGTTTCCGGCGGTATTGTGGTTAGTAGCGTTCTGGTCGACGTAAGCTACGAATAAAAGGATTTATGATGAATAAAAAAATCTATGCTTTAGCCATAGTAATGTTGGGAATCTCCGGGTTTTCACATGCTGCAATGGAATGTAAATTTGACAGTAATGATACACTGCAAATAATGTCTCCTGGTGTTCAACCTGTTATAACACCCCTCCCCGTTGGAACAGTTACCACGCCTGTTCAGATCAGTAGCACCATTATTCTGGAGACGACCCCTGCGTTAAAATCGCACTGCGCGGTGGGTAACGACGGTGAAAACGTCTATCAGATGACCAATAGTGCTATGCTGGAAGGCAACATAGATGGCAAAGCCACGTTTCGCACCAACATCGCCGGGATTGTCTACACGCTGGCCTTTTATCCAGATGGTAACGCCGTGACAGCGTGGTTCCCGTTCAACCCAAATGGATTTTATCTCACCGGCGACACTCACGATAATGAAGGTGCGGTAGACGGTAAAACGTGGCATGTTCGTATGGAGTTCTGGCAGACGAATGGGTTCACGGGTGTGCCTGCTGACGAAGATTTTTTAACTGCATCCACTGGGCCGATCGGTCAAATAATTTTGGGTAATCCTGATGGAACCACAACGGAAGACCATCCGCGTCCGCTGGTTAATATGTCCGAAATGTCGTTTAGTATTCCGTTGAATCGCCCGACCTGCGCGATGCGTGCACCCTCTAATGTCGACCTCGGAGACTGGTTCGCAGCAGATGTTGAAAATGGGAACACCACAGCAGTAGAGTTTAAAATTTCCGGAACATGCATAAATACAACCGAAGTCTGGACGACATTGACTTCCGCATATACCACCACGGATAAAGGTTATTTTACCAACTCTCTGCAGGGTAGCGGCGTGACCGCTGCTGGTGGGGTAGGCGTACTGTTAACGATGCCAGGTAACACTTCTCACATTAAGGCTGACAGCTATAAATTGCTTCTGGCCCATTCCGATTCGTTCGGCCCGGAAACGCATATGATTGACAAAACCTTTACGGCTCAACTGGTCAAAGTCGGCACTGACCCTGTCACCGTGGGCAGCTTTGGTAACAACATCACTTTCCAGATCACCTACGACTAACCTACCCCTGCGGCTGATTGCTGATCAGCCGCGACATCGTCTCCAGCGAATCCGTTCTTAAAATATACAGGCGCTTCAGCAAGAACGGATTATCCCCCGGCTTCACCTTCCCTTTCACCGTCGTCACCGCCAGATGAAAACCGGCGTCATTCGCCGCCTTTATCGCTTTATTGTCGTATCCACCAAACGGATAAGAGACATACAGCACGCGCGGATTAAACTGCGCAAGCGCGCGCCGCGAGCGTTCGAAATCAAACAAAATTACGTGATAGCTGCGGCTCAGCAAGATCGGATGCTTATACCCATCAACGCGATGCAGGAAATGGGTGTGAGACTGAATGTCGAACACATCCTGAATGCCCTTAATCTCCTTAACGCTCATAAACTGCAGCGATTTTGGGTCCCACTTCTGGGGATGCCCTTTAATGCGGGAGGAGATAATAAACGCCGTAGCGTTGAAGCCGTACTCTTTCAAGACAGGGTAAGCGTAGCGGCTGACGGACTTCAGGCCGTCGTCAAAGGTAATCACCACCGATTTCGCCGGCAGGTTCATTTTGTTACGCACGTACCCTTCGAGCTGGTACATCGTCAGCGTGGTATAGCCCTGGTCGCGTAGCCAGGCCATCTGGTTGTTGAATGCGCGGACGCTGGTGGTCGTGGAAGTATGTCGAAAACGGGTGTTCTCTTCATCCCGCAAAATATGATGGTAGGTCAGGACCGGAAGGCCATTATCTTCCTGCGCATCCAGGCTGCTGATCCACGCCAGACGATTGCCGATGCGGATCTGATACCAGGTCTGGTTCAGACGGTCTTTTAGCTTGTTCAGAATCGGATAGCGGAGGTTTGAACTTAACGTACCAAACGGCGCGCTCCCGCTGGTGGGGGCGTTATACACCGGCGTGTCTTTCCAGGTGATCAGGTTTTGGTTGCTGAGCGGCTTATTAAGATCGCCAAGGCTGTCCTCAACGCGCTGCTTGCCCTGAACCTCTTCGAGATGCCCTTTATCGATAAATCCCGTGCCAAAACCAAAACGAAACTCGTAGTAGTCAGCAGAGGTTGGCACGACGGCCAGGATCTGCCCTGCCCTGACGTTCCCCACGTTTACGACTGCGTTTCCTACCTGCGCCCAGATGGCCGCATCTTCGGTGGTTTGCATATACCGAGCGGGAAGCCCTTGCTGGCTAATGAGGCTTGCAGATGCGCCGCCGGAAATCAGCAGCAACAGAAGGAAAATAACGCGCATGAACATGGGATATAAATCGATACAGGAAATCAGTCGCCATTGTAGCAAAAGCGACATCAATACCAATGTTTAATTCTTATACAGATCATGGAGCAGAACGAAAGGTGGGTTTTTCTGCTGCTGATGCCACAGGCTGCTGACGCCCGGAACCTGCATATCAACGAGAGTATTGCGAAACTCAGCGCTGGTTAAGGTCTCGCGTTGGGGGTACATCGCTTCCAGCAGCGCATAGTTGATGCCAGAGATCACCTCGCAGTTTTCGTGCTTGTGGCTCAGTAGCGCGGCGGAACGGTAAGGCGCGGCGCCGGATTTATCGGTCAGAAAGATAACGCCATCGCCGGTGTCGGTTTCATGCAGCGCATCGCACATCATGCGGCTGAGCATATTGGTGCTTAAACCGCGCCAGTAGTTTACCGCGCGGCACTGCGGCAGCGGCCCAAATCTGGCTTCCAGCTTATCCAGCATGTCCTGCGCATGTTCATCGTGGCAGGTGATAACCCATCCAAGCATAGCTCTCTCTCCTTAGCAGGCGAGTAGTTTAGCGGAGTGAAGGTTAGCTTACGGTGATAACTGTCAAAAAAGTGCCCGGCAACGGGACGTCGCCGGGCGGAAAATCAGCTGCGTAAACCACGCCCGCGCTGGATCAGATACCAGCACAGCAGGTAGAAGGCGATGATAAACACCACCAGCACCGCCACCGTGGTGAACAGGGGCACATCGGTAATGCCGAGGAAGCCAAAGCGGAAGCCGCTGATCATGTAAACAATGGGGTTCAGGTGCGACAGCGCCTGCCAAAACGGCGGCAGCAGCGTCAGGGAGTAGAACACCCCGCCCAGATAGGTCAGCGGCGTCAGCACGAAGGTCGGGATCAGGCTGATGTCATCGAACGTTTTAGCAAACACCGCGTTCAGCAGGCCCGCCAGCGAAAACAGGATCGCGGTGAGCAATAACGTCAGCGCGACAAACAGCCACGAGTGAACCTGGAACGGCACGAAGAACAGCGAAATCGCCGTCACCAGAATGCCTACGCACAAACCGCGCGCCACGCCGCCGCCGACATAGCCCGCGATAATGACGTGCGTCGGCACCGGGGCCACCAGCAGCTCTTCAATGTTACGCTGGAATTTGGCGCTAAAGAACGACGACGCCACGTTGGCATAGGCGTTGGTGATCACCGCCATCATGATCAGACCCGGCACGATAAACTGCATGTAGGTAAAGCCGTGCATCTCACCAATGCGGGAACCAATCAGGTTGCCGAAAATGATGAAGTAGAGCGTCATGGTGATCACCGGCGGCACCAGGGTTTGCACCCAGATGCGCATAAAGCGGTTAATCTCTTTCGCCCAGATGCTTTTCAGCGCGACCCAGAAAAGATGCGTCATGCCTTGTCTCCTTGTTTTTCATGTACCAGCGAGACAAACAGCTCTTCCAGTCGGTTCGCTTTGTTACGCATACTTAAGACCTGAATCCCCTGCGCGCTCAGCTGTGAGAAGACGCTGTTGACGCCCTGCTCGCGCAGCACTTCCACCTCAAGCGTCGAGGTATCGACCAGACGATAGTTGTAACCTTCCAGCTTCGGCAGCGCGCTTTTCGCCGCCAGATCGAGGATGAAGGTTTCTGACTTCAGCTTGGAGAGCAGATTTTTCATCGAGGTATTTTCCACCAGCTCGCCGTGCTGAATGATGCCGATGTTGCGGCACAGCATCTCAGCCTCTTCAAGATAGTGGGTGGTCAGGATGATAGTGGTGCCTTTATCGTTCAGATCCTTCAGGAAGCCCCACATGGATCGACGCAGTTCGATATCCACGCCCGCGGTTGGTTCATCGAGGATGAGCAATTTTGGCTCGTGCATCAGCGCACGGGCGATCATCAGGCGGCGCTTCATCCCGCCGGATAACATCCGCGCACGTTCGTTACGTTTTTCCCAAAGATCGAGCTGCTTGAGGTATTTTTCGCTGCGCTCAAGCGCCTCTTTACGCTCAACGCCGTAGTAACCCGCCTGGTTAACTACGATCTGCTGCACCGTCTCGAACGGGTTAAAGTTGAACTCCTGCGGCACCAGCCCCAGCTGGCGCTTGGCGTTGACCACATCTTTTTGCAGGTCGTAGCCAAACACGCTCACCCGGCCAGACGTCTTGTTAACCAGGGAACTGATAATCCCGATGGTAGTGGATTTCCCTGCCCCGTTCGGCCCCAGAAGCGCGTAGAAATCACCGGCCTCTACTTTGAGATCTATCCCGCGCAGCGCCTGAACGCCGCCCGGATAGGTTTTTTTAAGCTGCTCAAGCTCAAGTGCAATCGCCATGAATTAAACTTACCTATAGTTCTGACACACGTTGTGTGGTTTCATTAAAAGTCGGGTTACCCTATAGTAGCGCAACGCAATTACTTGGTTACAGGCCGTTAACGTCCATGAATGACATAGATACACTCATCAGCAACAATGCACTATGGTCAAAGATGCTGGTTGAAGAAGACCCCGGATTTTTCGGGAAACTGGCGCAAGCGCAGAACCCGCGCTTTCTATGGATTGGATGTTCCGATAGCCGCGTACCGGCAGAACGCCTGACCGGTCTTGAGCCTGGCGAACTCTTTGTTCACCGTAACGTTGCCAACCTTGTCATTCATACCGATCTCAACTGCCTTTCTGTCGTTCAGTATGCCGTTGACGTGCTGGAAGTCGAGCACATCATCATCTGCGGACACTACGGCTGCGGCGGCGTGCAGGCGGCGGTCGAAAACCCGGAGCTGGGGTTAATCGATAACTGGCTGCTGCACATCCGCGATATCTGGTTCAAACATAGCTCACTGCTGGGCGAAATGCCGCAGGAGCGTCGAATGGACACGCTGTGCGAGCTGAACGTGATGGAGCAGGTGTATAACCTGGGCCACTCTACCATCATGCAATCGGCGTGGAAGCGCGGGCAGAAAGTGTCGGTCCACGGCTGGGCGTACGGTATTCACGATGGCCTGCTGCGCAATCTGGAAGTGACCGCCACCAACCGCGAAACGCTGGAGCAGCGTTACCGTTCAGGCATTGCCAACCTCAAGCTAAAGCATATGAACCATAAATAAACGAAGCCGGGTGGCGGCTGCGCCTTACCCGGCCTACAGGTGTGCTCTATGTAGGCCCGGTAAGCGCAGCGCCACCGGGCAAAGACACTACTCGTCCAGAATCACTACTTTTCCGACATACGGCAGATGACGATAACGCTGCGCGTAATCAATGCCGTAGCCGACGACGAATTCGTCCGGAATCGAGAAGCCCACGAACTCCACCGGCACCTGCACTTCACGGCGCTCTGGCTTATCCAGCAGGGTGCAAATCGCCAGTGATTTAGGCTGACGCAGGCTCAGGATCTCGCGCACTTTAGAGAGCGTGTTGCCGGAGTCGATGATGTCTTCAACGATCAACACATCTTTGCCACGAATATCTTCATCCAGATCTTTCAGGATTTTCACATCACGGGTTGTGGACATGCCGCTGCCGTAGCTGGAGGCGGTCATAAAGTCGACCTCATGGGACACCTGCACTTCACGGCACAGGTCTGCCATGAACATGAAAGAGCCACGCAACAGACCAACCAGCACCATTTCGCTACCGCTGTCCTTGTAATGTTCGGTGATTTGACGACCCAGTTCGGCGATACGCGCTTTGATCTCGGCTTCCGGGATCATCACTTCAACAGTATGTTTCATATTACTAACCATATGATTTTAATGAAAATCTCTCAATGCAGGTGAATGTATTTCCGGCATCGATACGCAAGCCAGCCATTATAACAGCAAATGGATAACCCTGGCGTATGAGTTATAAAAAGCAAATTTTGTGATTCCGATCACACTTGTTAATACCTATAATTAGTTGCTAGCAAATAATTAACAAAACTGACGAGTACACTTTCTATGGCTGAAACAAAAACTAAGCAGCCGCGTTTACTGGTGACATTAACAGCCGCGTTCGCAGCCTTCTGCGCGCTGTATTTGTTGATCGGTGGCGTCTGGCTGGTCGCTTTAGGCGGCTCCTGGTACTACCCGATTGCGGGTCTGGTTATGGTTGCCGTAACCGTTCTGCTGTTGCGTAGAAAACAATCCGCGCTGTGGCTGTATGCCGCTCTCCTCCTTGCCACCATGATCTGGGGCGTCTGGGAAGTCGGGTTCGACTTCTGGGCACTGACGCCGCGCAGCGACATCCTGGTCTTCTTTGGCATCTGGCTGATCCTGCCGTTCGTCTGGCGTCGCCTGATCGTGCCGTCCAGCGGTGCTGTGGCGGGCCTGGTTGTGGCCCTGCTGATAACCGGCGGCATTCTGACCTGGGCCGGTTTTAACGACCCGCAGGAGATCAACGGTACGCTGAACGCAGAATCCACGCCTGCTGCAGCTATCTCTCAGGTAGCGGACGGCGACTGGCCTGCGTATGGTCGTAATCAGGAAGGTCAACGCTACTCTCCGTTGAAGCAGATCAACGCGGATAACGTTAAAAACCTGAAGGAAGCCTGGGTATTCCGTACCGGCGACCTGAAAATGCCGAACGATCCGGGCGAGCTGACTAACGAAGTGACGCCAATTAAGGTTGGCAACATGCTCTATCTGTGTACGGCGCACCAGCGTCTGTTCGCGCTCGACGCGGCCACCGGTAAAGAGAAATGGCACTTCGATCCGCAGCTGAACTCCAACCCGTCCTTCCAGCACGTCACCTGCCGCGGCGTCTCTTACCACGAAGCGCGCGCCGATAATGCCAGCCCGGAAGTCATCGCCGACTGCCCTCGCCGCATTATGCTGCCGGTGAACGATGGACGTCTGTTCGCAATTAACGCCGAAACGGGCAAGCTGTGCGAAACCTTTGCCAACAAAGGTATCCTGAACCTGCAGACCAACATGCCGGACACCACGCCGGGTCTGTATGAGCCAACCTCACCGCCAATCATCACCGATAAAACCATCGTGATTGCCGGTTCGGTAACGGATAACTTCTCCACGCGTGAAACCTCCGGCGTTATCCGTGGTTTCGACGTGAACACCGGTAAACTGCTGTGGGCCTTTGACCCGGGCGCGAAAGATCCAAACGCGATCCCGTCGGACGAGCACACCTTTACCTTTAACTCGCCAAACTCCTGGGCACCGGCCGCGTATGACGCGAAGCTGGACCTGGTCTACCTGCCGATGGGCGTGACCACCCCGGATATCTGGGGCGGTAACCGCACGCCGGAGCAGGAGCGTTACGCGAGCGCTATCGTGGCGCTGAACGCGACCACCGGCAAGCTGGCGTGGAGCTATCAGACCGTACACCACGATCTGTGGGATATGGATATGCCGTCCCAGCCGACGCTGGCGGACATTACCGTTGACGGCAAAACCGTTCCGGTGATTTACGCTCCGGCCAAGACGGGCAACATCTTCGTGCTGGATCGCAGCAACGGTAAGCTGGTTGTGCCTGCACCGGAAAAACCGGTTCCGCAGGGTGCCGCAAAAGGCGACTACGTCAGCAAAACGCAGCCGTTCTCTGACCTGAGCTTCCGTCCGAAGAAAGACCTCAGCGGTGCAGACATGTGGGGTGCCACCATGTTTGACCAGCTGGTGTGCCGCGTGATGTTCCATCAGCTGCGCTATGAAGGCATCTTCACGCCGCCGTCAGAGCAGGGCACGCTGGTCTTCCCGGGTAACCTGGGGATGTTCGAGTGGGGCGGTATCTCCGTCGACCCTAACCGTCAGGTGGCGATTGCTAACCCGATGGCGCTGCCGTTCGTTTCCCGCCTGATCCCACGCGGTCCGGGCAACCCAATGGAGCAGCCGAAAGACGCCAAAGGCAGCGGTACCGAAGCCGGCATCCAGCCGCAGTACGGCGTTCCGTATGGCGTGACGCTGAACCCGTTCCTGTCTCCGTTTGGTCTGCCGTGTAAACAGCCCGCCTGGGGTTACATCTCCGGTCTGGATCTGAAAACCAACCAGATCGTGTGGAAAAAACGTATTGGTACGCCACAGGACAGCATGCCGTTCCCGATGCCGGTTCCGGTGCCGTTCAATATGGGTATGCCGATGCTGGGTGGCCCAATCTCCACCGCCGGTAACGTGCTGTTTATCGCGGCAACCGCAGATAACTACCTGCGCGCGTACAACATGACCAACGGTGAGAAACTGTGGCAGGGCCGTCTGCCGGCCGGTGGACAGGCCACGCCGATGACTTATGAAGTGAATGGCAAGCAGTACGTTGTCATCTCTGCGGGTGGTCACGGTTCGTTTGGCACGAAGATGGGCGACTACATCGTCGCGTATGCGCTGCCTGACGAAGGCAAGTAACTGAAAAGCCCGGTGGCGCTGCGCTTACCGGGCCTACGGGTGCCCTATGTAGGCCGGGTAAGGCGAAGCCGCCACCCGGCTTTTTTTATACGGTAAAGCCCAGCATCATCCCCGTATCCTCATGCTCCAGCAGATGGCAGTGCGCCATGTAGGCAAACTCCTTCGGCGCGTCGTGGTCAAACTTCACCAGCACCTCGCTGACGCCGCCTTCCACCCTCACCGTGTCCTTCCAGCCCGCGCGGTGCGCATCCGGCGCTTTGCCGTTCTCAGAAAGAATGCGGAACTGGGTGCCGTGAATATGGAACGGGTGCAGCATCATGTCCCCTTCGCCTGAAATCACCCAGCGCTCAAACTGGCCCTTTGTCGCAGCAAACATCGGCATGTTCATATCGAACGCTTTACCGTTGATTCGGTTGGCGTTGTGGAAATCAAAGCCGTGACCGCCGTGATCCATACCGCCCATTTTGCCGTGGTCCATATTCATATGGCCCATCATCTGCCCGTGGTGCATCCCCGCCATCGCCTGATTGCCGTATTTTTTCATCAGCGCCTGCATGCCCATCATGTCGAGCATCGGGTCCATGGAAAGCTGCAGCTTGCGCTGCGTGAGTTCGTCAAGCGCAGGCAAAGCAGGAAGCGTGGTTAACGTGTCAGGTAGCGTGCCGGAAGCGGTCACCAGTAAAGGCTGAATACGCAGCACCGGATGCGGCTTATCAAATGGCGCAACGGCCATCCCCATCTGGCTGACCGGCAGGGTCACAAGGTCAAACGGCTTACCGTCGCTGATGTCCACCAGCACCTCGAAGCGTTCGCCCATCAGCATCGGCAGCTCGCTCACCTTCACCGGCTCCGGCAGCAGGCCGCCGTCGCTCGCCACCACGTAGAGCGGGCGTTTGTCGCTGGCGGCAAAGTTCAGGGAGCGGGCATTACAGCCGTTAAGCAGACGCAGGCGCAGCCAGCCTTTCGGCGCGGCGTGCTGCGGATAGATCGCGCCGTTGGTCAGCAGCGTATCGCCAAACCAGCCTACCGCCGCGCTCATCACGTCCAGCTGATAGTCAATTTGCCCGTCAGCGTTGAATTTCTTGTCCTGCACAATCACCGGAACATCGTCGATACCCCACTGTTTCGGCAGGCGCAGCAGGCGGCTTTCGTCATCTTCAATCAGCACCAGTCCCGCCAGACCCATCGCCACCTGATGGCCCGTTTTGCCATGCTGATGCGGGTGGAACCAGCAGGTCGCCGCGCGCTGGTCCGGCGTAAAGGTCACGCTGCGTTTGCCGCCGGGTTTAATCACGCCCTGCGGACCGCCGTCCACCTCGCCCGGCACTTCCAGGCCGTGCCAGTGCAGCGTGGTTTCGTCAGCAAGCGTGTTATGAATATCCACCGTCACCGATTTCCCTTTGCGCAGCTGAAGCGCCGGGCCGAGAAGGTTACCGTTATAGCCCCAAGTTGTAGCGGTATTGGCCCCAAAAGTCGTTTTACCGGCCTGCACAACGAGCTGAATGCGGCTCCGGGCGTCTGCGGTGAGCAGATCGGGGATGGGTAAGGCGGGTCGGTCGGCCGCAAAGGCCGCGCGGCTCCACAGCGGTAATGCGCTGGCAACACCCAGCGCAACGGAATATTTTAAAAATTCACGACGTTGCATGTTCATTTCCTTATTTCCAGGCGGCGATCTTTTGAGCATAAACCCTCCCCTTACCGGAAGGTCAAGCACGGCGGGAATAATAAAGATCGTCGGCCTGGCATCAAGTATGCTAACGTTAATTTTCCGTGATGCAGTGGTAGAAACAATGAAGACGTTTTTCAGGACAATTTTGTTCGGCAGCCTGATGGCTATGTGCGCGAACAGCTATGCGCTAAGTGAAAATGAAGCGGAAGATATGGCTGATTTGACGGCAGTTTTTGTATTCCTGAAAAATGATTGTGGCTACCAGAATTTACCCAACGGGCAGATTCGCCGCGCACTGGTCTTTTTTGCCCAGCAGAACCAATGGGATCTCAGCAACTACGACAGCTTCGACATGAAGGCGCTCGGTGAAGACAGCTATCGCGACTTAAGCGGTATTGGCATCCCCACTGCAAAAAAATGCAAAGCGCTGGCACGCGATTCACTCAGCCTGCTCGCCTACGTGAAGTAACCTTCCCGACGCCCTTGTTGACCCTTTAACCGCTTCGGCGGTGATGTGTTGTGCCCCTTCTGCTGGATGTCATAGATGTTAAAGAAGGAGATGACAGCCCATGACCGAAAAAACGGTATGGCAAGAAACGCTGCATGACCAGTTTGGTCAGTATTTTGCCGTTGATAACGTGCTTTATCATGAGAAAACCGATCATCAGGATCTGATAATCTTCGAGAACGCCGCCTTTGGCCGCGTGATGGCGCTGGACGGCGTGGTGCAAACCACCGAGCGCGACGAGTTTATCTATCACGAAATGATGACCCACGTCCCGCTGCTGGCCCACGGCCACGCGAAGCACGTGCTGATCATCGGCGGCGGCGACGGCGCGATGCTGCGCGAAGTCTCTCGCCACCAAAGTGTCGAAACCATCACCATGGTGGAAATTGACGCGGGCGTGGTCTCGTTTTGCCGCCAGTACCTGCCGAACCACAACGCCGGCAGCTATGACGATCCGCGCTTCAATCTCGTTATCGACGATGGCGTCAATTTCGTCAACCAGACCGCGCAAACCTTCGATGTGATTATCTCTGACTGCACCGATCCCATCGGCCCGGGCGCGTCGCTGTTTACGTCGTCATTCTACGAGGGCTGTAAGCGCTGCCTGAATCCCGGCGGGATCTTCGTCGCGCAAAACGGGGTCTGCTTCCTGCAGCAGGATGAAGCCCTCGACAGCCACCGCAAGCTGAGCACCTACTTTGGCGACGTCAGCTTCTACCAGGCCGCGATCCCGACCTATTACGGCGGTATCATGACCTTTGCCTGGGCGAGCGACAACGAGGTGCTTCGCCACCTCTCGACCGAAATCATTCAGGCGCGCTTCCACCAGGCCGGCCTTAAATGTCGCTATTACAACCCGGCCGTGCATACCGCCGCGTTTGCCCTGCCGCAGTATCTGCAAGACGCACTGTCCTCAAAGGGGGTGAGCTAATTGAAAAAGCTAAAACTGCATGGCTTTAACAACCTGACGAAAAGCCTGAGTTTTTGTATTTACGATATCTGCTACGTCAAAACGGCAGAAGAACGCGATGGCTACATCGCCTATATCGATGAACTCTATAACGCCAACCGCCTGACGGAGATCCTGTCAGAAACCTGCTCGATCATCGGCGCCAATATTCTGAATATTGCCCGTCAGGACTATGAGCCACAGGGCGCGAGCGTCACCATTCTGGTGAGCGAAGAGCCGGTCGATCCGAAGCTTATCGATAAAACCGAGCATCCGGGCCCGCTGCCGGAAGTGGTGGTCGCCCATCTGGATAAAAGCCATATCTGCGTGCACACCTATCCGGAGAGCCACCCGGAAGGCGGGCTGTGTACGTTCCGCGCCGACATCGAGGTGTCGACCTGCGGCGTTATCTCGCCGCTGAACGCGCTGAACTATTTAATCCACCAGCTGGAATCCGATATCGTCACGATTGATTATCGCGTGCGCGGTTTTACCCGCGATATCAACGGCATGAAGCATTTCATCGATCACGAAATCAACTCCATTCAGAACTTTATGTCCGAGGACATGAAATCGCTGTACGACATGATGGATGTGAACGTGTACCAGGAGAACATCTTCCACACCAAGATGCTGCTCAAGGAGTTCGACCTGAAGCACTACATGTTCCATACCAAACCGGAAGATCTGAGCGAAGAAGAGCGTAAGGCCATCACGGACCTGCTCTGGAAAGAGATGCGCGAAATCTACTACGGCCGAAATATTCCGGTCGTGTAAAAGCAAACCGGAGCAGGGATGCTCCGGTCTGTTATTTCTGTTTCATAAAATCGCGGTATGCGTTCACTACCTGAAGGAAGTCTTCCACGCCGCACATCGACAGGCTCTCTTCGTCGTAGTAGCTCATCCCCTCTTCCATCTCGTCACCTGAAAACTCAAGCTGATTGGCCCGGACCATCACCTCTTCGCCGTCCATCCACAGCGTGTATTCATGCCCGGCGCGCTGCCAGGAGCGCTCACTGCCTTTCACCGTATCTGCCGCCTGTTCAACTTCATCAAGAAGCGCAAGATTCTCTTTCACCTCTTCGTTAAACCAGTGTCCTACGGCTTCGTGGCCCATCGACATACGCACTTTCACCACTCCGGTGATGTCGCGCAGAAATTCGTAATCCATAGCGTTTTCCTCTGCAAAGCCATTAGGGTAATTATCGCAGCAGCGAGGAAGAAAAAAAGCGTGAGAGGTGGGAGGAATGAAAATAAAAAAATGTCCCCTCACCCCCAGCCCCTCTCCCCAAAGGGGCGAGGGGGGTTATATGCCCTCTCCCCTTTGGGGAGAGGGCCAGGGTGAGGGGTCGTTTTTTATACTGCCGTCTGGAAGATCACCCCGTCAGCCTTCTCGGTGTACTGAGAGAGCTGGTCGAAGTTCAGATAGCGATAGGTATCCACCGCGGTCTTATCCACCTGAGCCACAGAGGTCTGGTACTCTTCCGGCGTTGGCAGTTTGCCAATCAGCGCCGCAAC
>Ga0207655_1001217_pt1 | contig 24796 bp, 16 predicted proteins | sample KBSM44metaG_FD_184398 | JGI IMG/M metagenome (GOLD analysis project Ga0207655, IMG submission 184398) | Miscanthus rhizosphere microbial communities from Kellogg Biological Station, Michigan, USA - KBS M4-4 metaG (SPAdes) (version 2) | ecosystem: Host-associated > Plants > Roots > Rhizosphere >... | reverse complement strand
GGCTCCGCGGCTCTCCTCGACGTGCTCTCGGGTCGAGCCGCCGCACGCGGGCGTCTGCCGTTCGATCTGCCGCGCTCGATGGCGGCCGTCGAAGCGTCGCGCCCCGACGTTCCGTTCGACACCGCCGACCCGCTGTTCCGCTTCGGGCACGGTCTCGAGCTCTAACGGGTGCGGGCACCGGCGCCACCCCGGGCGTGAGACTCAGTGTCACTCACGGTGGGTGTGGGTGTCACACAGGAGAGGATGCCGTGGTCGCGGGGCTCTTTGTGGGGTCGGTGCAACCGGTTTGCGGGGCGGTTGTGGCACTCCTACCGTGACAGTGAGTTTTCCTTGATGGGGATCCTCCTGCCCGCTGTCGAAAGGTACGCCGATGACCGACGCCGCCGTCCGTCCGAAGAAGCCCGCCGTCAACTCGCGCACGCCCGCCGGGGGAGCGCCCACCGCACCGCATACGGCAGCCGAGGCGCACGAGCCGCGCATCCACGTCGACACCGTGACCGATCTGCTTCTCGGAACGTGGGCCGAGACGCGCCGCGAGGCCCGCGAGATGATCAAGGACCCGGCGCTGTGGAAGATCGAGGGGCTGTCCGTGGCCGATCACCGCGAGCGGGTGTTCAGCCAGCTGCAGATCCTCGTCGACAACAACGGATCGCGCCGCGCGTTCCCGAAGAAGTACGGCGGCCTGGAAGACAACGGGGCGAACCTCGCCGGCTTCATGGAGCTCGTACTCGCCGACCCGTCGCTGCAGATCAAGTCGGGCGTGCAGTGGGGCCTGTTCGGCTCCGCGATCTACCAGCTCGGCACCGAGAAGCACCACGACGCATGGCTGCGCGACGTCATCGACTTGAACCTGCCCGGCGCGTTCGCGATGACCGAGATCGGTCACGGCTCGGACGTCGCCGCCATCGGCACGACGGCCATGTACGACCCCGAGACCGAGGAGTTCGTGATCAACACGCCGTTCCGTGGTGCGTGGAAGGACTACCTCGGCAACGCCGCCGTGCACGGACGGGCCGCGACCGTGTTCGCCCAGCTGATCACGGGCGGGGTCAACTACGGCGTGCACTGCTTCTTCGTCCCGATCCGCGATGAGCAGGGGGCGATGCTCCCGGGCGTCCAGAGCGAGGACGACGGGGTCAAGGGCGGCCTCAACGGCATCGACAACGGCCGCCTCGCGTTCGACCATGTGCGCGTGCCCCGCTTCAACCTGCTCAACCGCTACGGCGATGTCGCCGCCGACGGCACGTACAGCTCCGACATCCCGAGCCCGGGTCGCCGGTTCTTCACGATGCTCGGTGCGCTCGTCCAGGGGCGCGTGTCCCTCGACGGCGCCGCCACCACCGCGACGGCTCTCGCCCTCGACATCGCGATCACGTACGCGGGCCAGCGCCGGCAGTTCGACTCGGGCTCCGGCAGCGACGAGGTCGTGCTCCTCGACTACGGCAAGCACCAGCGCCGCCTGCTGCCGCGCCTCGCACAGGTGTACGCCCAGTTCTTCGCCAACGACGAGTTGCTGCGCACCTTCGACGGTGTCTTCAGCGGTCGCACCGACACGCCCGACGAGCGCGAGAACCTCGAGACCCTCGCCGCCGCGCTCAAGCCGCTGTCGACGTGGAACGCCCTCGACACCATTCAGGAGTGCCGCGAGGCCTGCGGCGGGTCGGGCTTCATGGCCGACAACCGCCTCGTCGGGCTCCACCACGACCTCGACGTCTACGTGACCTTCGAGGGCGACAACAACGTCCTCTTGCAGCTCGTCGGAAAGCGCCTGCTCAGCGACTTCGCTCGGCAGTTCAAGGGCGCGGATGCCGCCAAGCTCGCCTCCTTCGCGGCGAAGCAGACCGCGGGCAAGGTGTTTCACGGTGCCGGCCTTCGCCAGCTGGGGCAGGCGGTCGCGGACCTCGGCTCCACCGCCCGGTCGGTGGAGTTCGGCCTGCGCGCCGAGCAGCAGCACGAGCTGCTCGCCGGACGTGTGCGTCAGATGGTCGAAGATGTCGCGGGCCGGCTCCGCCCGGCATCCAAGGCCTCGCCCGCCGAGGCGGCGGCGATCTTCAACGCCAACCAGGCCGAGCTCATCGAGGCGGCGCGTGCCCATGGCGAGCTGCTGCAGTGGGAGGCGTTCAGCGACGGCATCGTCGGCATCGCCGATGAGGGCACCGCGCAGGTGCTCACGTGGCTGCGCGACCTGTTCGGCCTGCACCTCATCGAGAAGCACCTGGCCTGGTACCTGATCCACGGGCGGCTGTCGGCACAGCGCGCGGCATCCGTCTCGAAGTACATCGACCGGCTGCTTCTGCGCCTGCGCCCGCACGCACAGGACCTCGTCGACGCGTTCGCCTTCGCGCCCGAGCACGTGCGGGCTCCCATCGCCTCGGGGGCGGAGGACGCGCGTCAACGCGAAGCGCGCGCGTACTACGCCGATCTCGCCGCGTCGGGTGCGGCGCCCGTGTCGGAGAAGTCGCTCAAGAAGAAGTAGCGCGGGGCGCACGAACTCCGCAGTCCGTCACGAACTCCGCAGATCCTCACGAACTCCGCATGATCGCGCCCGAATCGTGCGGAGTTCGTGCATATCTGCGGAGTTCGTAGGCGAACGTGCCGCGGTAGCGGAACACCACGCCGATGCCGCGGACGCTGACCGCGGCATCCACTCGCTGCACACCGTCCCGGATGCGCTCGTCGACGACGACGCCGGCGATACGCGGAAGCGGGATCCGCACGCCGGTGACACGCCAGGCGAGCCGATCGGAGCGCAGCCGCAGTCCCGAGTCCACGACATCGGCGCGCAGGCGCACCTCCAGCCCCCCGTGCCGACCCAGCCGGTCGATGATCGCACCGTCGGCGAGGTGCATGCGATCCTGCATGACGCGCACCCGGCGCCGGAATCGGAAGATCCGGATCGCGCGCAGGCTACCGTCGGCTTCGCTCGTGTTGCGCACCGAGAACGGCACATCCCGCTCGAACTCGGGGAACAGCACGCGCCGCCACGCCCACACGGCGAATACCGGACGCAGCGCGGCGACGGGCGCACCCGCGACCTCGAACTCGCCCTCGCCGACCCCCACCGCGTCGGGAGGGATCGCGCCGAAGTACGCGCGGAGGCGCGGGTCGAGGTCGTGGAAGTGATCGCCGAGAACCGCCTGGTAGATCGACCGACCGCTGGACGCATTCATGGCATCGAGGGTATCTTGTTTTGAACACGTTCAGAAAGATGGATGCCGATGGCTGAGCACCCCGAGCAAGATGAGCAAGATGAGCAAGACGAGCACCAGGAGCAGCGACCCCGACGCGTGGTCGTGGCGGGAGCGTCGGGCTTCATCGGGCGCGCCGTGGTCGCCTCCTTCCGCGACCGCCACGACGATGTGACGGTGATCGGTCGCCGTGCGACCGGCGGCGCCGCCGCGGCAGGAAGCGTGACATGGGACGATCCCATGGCGCTCGCGGCCGCCGTCGACGGAGCGGACGTTGTCATCAACCTCGCCGGGAAGTCGGTCGATTGCCGCTACACCGACCGCAACCGTGACGAGATCCTCCGCTCGCGGGTGGACACCACACGCGCCCTGCGGACGGCGGTGGCCGCGGCATCCCGGCCGCCGGCGGTGTGGCTCAACGCCTCGACGGCGACGATCTACCGACACCGCATGGATGCCGCGAACACCGAGAGCGCGGGCGAGCTCGGCCAGGGGTTCTCCGTCGACGTCGCCCGGGCGTGGGAGGCCGAGTTCTTCGCGGACGACCTGCCGGGCACGCGTCGCGTCGCGCTGCGGATGGCGATCGTCGTCGGCGACGGCCCGGCGACGCGGACGCTGGCGACGCTCGCGCGGATGGGGCTCGGCGGACCGCAGATCGACGGGTGGTGGCCGCAGCATCGCCGCTACCGCGGGATCGGTCCGCGTCCCTCGGGCGACGGCCGCGCGCCCCACCGTCGAACGCGGGGGAGGCAGCGGTTCAGCTGGGTGCACGTCGACGACGTGGTCGCCGCGATCCACTTCCTCGTGGCGCACGCGGAGCTGGAGGGGGTCGTCAACGTGGCCGCACCGACCGCTTCCGACAACCGCGAGCTGATGCGCACCCTGCGGCGCATCGTCGGTGTGCCGATCGGGATTCCCGCCTACCGGTGGATGCTGGAGCCCGCGATGTGGGCGCTGCGCACCGAGCCCGAGCTGATCCTGAAGAGCCGCTGGGTCGAGCCGCAGCGGCTGAATGTGGCGGGCTTCACGTTCGGGCATACCGAGCTCGAAGAAGCGCTGCGCGCGGCCCTCGCCGGCCGTGTCGGCGCCCGCGGCTAGCCTGATCGGGTGGACGATCTGCGTGTGGGACCGGACGGCGTCGCGCGGTGCGGCTGGGTGGGCGACGATCCGGAGTATCGCCGGTATCACGACGAGGAGTGGGGCAGAGCGCTGCACGGCGATCGTGCGCTCTTCGAGAAGATGAGTCTCGAAGGCTTTCAGGCGGGCCTGTCGTGGATCACGATCCTCCGCAAGCGTCCCCGCTTTCGCGACGTGTTCGCCGGCTTCGAGCCCGACGTCGTCGCCGAGTTCGGCGACGACGATGTCGAAAGGCTCATGGCGGATGCCGGGATCATCCGCAACCGCGCGAAGATCCTCGCCACGATCGGCAACGCCCGCCTGGTGCGCGACATGGCGCCCGACGAGTTCGACGCGTTCATGTGGTCGTTCGCGCCTCCGCCGCGGACGGCGGCGGAGCGTCCGCAGACCTTCGCAGACGTGCCCGCGGTGACGGCCGCATCCGATGCGATGTCGAAGGCCCTGCGAAAGGCCGGGTTCCGCTTCGTGGGCTCCACCACGATGTACGCGTTGATGCAGTCCGCCGGCATGGTCGACGATCACCTGCGCGGCTGCCACCGCGCCCGGTGATCGGTCGATGGCGTCGCGTGCGTCACCCGGACGATGAGTCGTCGGCCCGAACCGCGGTCGCCAGGTAGGTGACCTGGTCGACCAGCTCGCGCCAGTAGGCGTCCACGCGGTCGTCATCCGCCTCTTGCACCGCGATGTGCGTCATGAAGTGCCCGGGAGCCGCCCCGTGCCAGTGGTACTCGTTCGGAAGGGTCAACACGGTGTCCCCGGCGCGGATCTCGTGAAGCGCGCCGCCTTCGGACTGGACGCGACCGACACCTTCGACCACATGCAGAATCTGGCCGTAAGGGTGACAGTGCCATGCTGACCTCGCCCCGGGAGCGAAGTGGACGGAGAACGCGCGGAGCCGCGACGGGGCATCCGCGATGACCAGCTCATCGACGTAGACCTGTCCCGTGAACCGGTCGGCCGGAGCAGGCGTGCTTTCGGGGTGGGTGCGTACCACGATCATGGGGCGACATCTCCTTGCCACTCATCTGAATCGACCCGAGCTCTCGGGGCGATGACGATGACGATATGACCTGGAGCGGACTCCAGGTCAAACCTCAGGAGCACCCGGGGCTTGACCCGCCTCGGCGAGCTGCTGGTATTTGCTGATCTTTGCGGCGACGAGCTGCATGCACTGGTCGACTTCCTCGCGCGCCGCGAGCATCGACTCCTGGTGCCGTCTGAGAACATCGAGGACGTCGGGAACCCCGGCTGCTCCTCGTTGCCGTGCATCGATGTACGAGCGCAACTGTTCCAGTGGCATACCGGTCGCCCGCATCTGCCGCAGAAATCTCAGCCATGCGACGCCCTCGTCGTCGAACTGCCTCCGCCCGCCTCGGTCACGCGTGCCGCCCGTGATGAGTCCGAGTGAGTCGTAGTACCGGATGGTGTCGATACTCAATCCGGCCCGCGCGGAAGCCTCACCGATGTAGCAGATCGTCGTCACACACCGACCCTACGCGCGGGCCGCCGAGCGTCGGCGACGTTCTCGCCCGCGGCATCTCCCGACAGGGACGTGGGGGTTGATGCGCGATGCGTGATGCGTGATGATCGATGCATGCGAACGACACTGAGCATCGATGACGACGTGCTGGCTGCGGCCAAACAGTTCGCCTCGGCCCGCGGGATCAGCACCGGCGAGGCCCTGTCCCAACTCGCCCGTGCCTCGCTCGTCGAGCGGCAGCGCCACGCCACACGCAACGGCGTCGTGCTCCTGCCTGCGCCGCCGGGTGCCTCCGCGGGCACGCTCGAAGCCGTGAATGCGCTCCGCGACGAGGCGCCGTGACGCGGCACCTTCTCGACGTGAACGCCGTGATTGCGCTGATCGACCCACTTCATGTGCATCACGAGCGCGCCCATCAGTGGTTCTCCACCCGCGGAGCGGACGCGTGGCACACGTGTCCGCTCGTGCAGAACGGGGTGGTGCGCGTCGTCAGCCATCCGAAGTACCCGAACTCACAGCCGGCACCCGTCGTTCTGACGAGCCTCGCGAGCCTCGCCGCCCGACCGGACCACGCATTCCTCCCCGACTCGGTGAGTCTCCTCGACGCCTCGGTCCACACCGAGCGCCTCTTGGCGTCGGCGCAAGTCACCGATACGTACCTCCTCCACCTGGCCGCCTCGAGCGGTGCGCGTCTGGCGACGTTCGACAGCAAGCTGGTGACGGCCGCCGTCCCCTCGGGCGCCGAGGTGCTCTTCGCCATCCCCTGATCAGCACCGGCGCGCGATGTCGCACGCGCACGGCAGACTGACGCCATGGCATCCACATCCGGGCACGTCGCCGACTCTCACGAGGTCATCCGGGTCATCGGCGCCCACGAGAACAATCTGCAGGGCATCGACGTCGAGATCCCGAAGCGCCGGCTGACCGTGTTCACCGGTGTGAGCGGCTCCGGCAAGTCGAGCCTCGTCTTCGGCACCATCGCGAATGAGTCGCAGCGCCTGATCAACGAGACCTACCCGACGTTCGTGCAGCAGTTCATGGGCCAGCTCAGCCGCCCGGACGTCGATCAGCTCGAGAACATCAGCCCCGCGATCGTCGTCGACCAGGAGAGGATGGGCGCGAACGCACGATCCACCGTGGGCACGGCCACCGACGTGCACGCCATGCTGCGACTGCTGTTCAGCCGGATCGGGCAGCCGCACGTCGGCTCACCCCAGGCGTTCTCGTTCAACGTTCCCTCCGTGTCCGGCGCGGGGGCGGTGACGATCCAGAAGGGCGGCCAGAAGGTCAAGGAGCGCCGCTCGTTCGAGATCACCGGCGGCATGTGCCCAGCGTGCGAGGGCCTCGGCCAGGTCAGCGACATCGACATCGATGAGGTGCTCGACCGCTCGATCTCGCTCGTCGAGGGGGCCATCAAGATCCCCGGCTACACCGCGGACGGCTGGATGGTGAAGGCGTACACCGACTCGGGCTTCGTCGACCCCCGCAAGCCGATCGCCGACTACACCGAGACCGAACTGCGCGACTTCCTCTACAAGGAGCAGACCAAGGTCAAGATCTCGGGCATCAACATGACCTACGAGGGACTCATCCCGAAGATCACCAAGTCGATGCTGCAGAAGGATCGCGACGGGCTCCAGCCTCACGTCCGCGCGTTCGTCGACCGCGCCGTCAAGTTCATGCCGTGCACGGCATGCGGCGGGACGCGCCTGAACGAGGGAGCGCGGTCGTCGAAGATCGGCGGGGTGAGCATCGCGGATGCCGCCGCGATGCAGATCACGGACCTCGCCGCCTGGGTCGCGGCGATCGACGACGTCTCGGTCGCGCCGCTGCTGGTCGGCCTGCGGCAGACCCTCGACTCGTTCGTGGACATCGGTCTCGGCTACCTGTCGCTCGACCGCGCCAGCGGGACGCTGTCCGGCGGCGAGGCGCAACGCACGAAGATGATCCGCCACCTCGGATCGAGCCTCACCGACATGACGTACGTCTTCGACGAGCCCTCGACGGGGCTGCACCCGCACGACATCCAGCGGATGAACGATCTCCTGCTCCTGCTGCGCGACAAGGGCAACACCGTGCTCGTCGTCGAGCACAAGCCCGAGGTCATCGCGATCGCCGACCACGTCATCGACCTCGGCCCCGGGGCCGGCAGGCATGGCGGCCGGATCATGTACGAGGGCGACGTCGCGGGGCTGCGGACATCCGACACGATCACCGGACGGCACGTCGATCATCGAGTCGCTCTCAAGCAGTCGACCCGCAAGAAGACGGGCGCACTCGAGATCCGCGGCGCGACCCTGCATAACCTGAAGGGCGTCGACGTCGATGTGCCCCTCGGCATTCTCACCGTCGTCACGGGGGTCGCCGGATCCGGCAAGTCCTCGCTGATCCACGGCAGCGTGCCGGCGTTCGACGACGTCGTCGTGGTCGATCAGACGCCCATCAAGGGGTCGCGCCGTTCGAGCCCAGCGACGTACACGGGCATCCTCGACGACGTCCGCAAAGCCTTCGCGAAGGCGAACGGAGTCAAGCCGGGGCTGTTCAGCGCGAACTCCGAGGGAGCATGCCCCGCGTGCAAGGGACTGGGCGTCATCATCACCAACCTCGGCTTCACGCAGAGTGTCGAGACCCGCTGCGAGCTGTGCGAGGGGACCGGCTTCAGCGAGGACGTGCTCGAATACACGCTCGACGGCAGGAACATCGCGGAGGTGCTCGCGATGTCGGCCGACGAGGCCGCCGCGTTCGTCGCGAAGGGGCCCGCGTACACGACCCTCACCCGCATGATCGATGTCGGCCTGGGATACATCACCCTCGGTCAGGCGCTCAACACGCTGTCCGGCGGAGAGCGCCAACGCCTCAAGCTCGCGATCTCGATGGCGAAGAAGGGAGCGATCTACGTGCTGGACGAGCCGACGACAGGGCTCCACCTCGCCGACGTCGACAACCTGCTCGCGCTGCTGGATCGATTGGTGGATGCCGGAAACTCGGTGATCGCGATCGAGCACCATCAGGCGGTCATGGCCCACGCGGACTGGATCATCGACGTTGGGCCGGGCGCCGGCCGCGACGGCGGGCAGGTCGTGTTCGAGGGGACACCGGCTGATCTCATCGCCGCCGGCGAGACGCTGACCGCGAAGCATCTCGCGACCTATGTCGGAGGATGACGACCCGATAGTGGGTAGTTCTCCCCATGCGCAAGGGTGCAACGCCGTTACTTCTGTGACGTAGGCTATCCGGGTCCGCACGACGTGTGCGCCTGCTTCAGCAACAGGTCCCGACGCCACGCAATCGAATAAAGAACGAGCCCGGAGGGGAGCCGAGCCCACAATGAAGTCCTTTGCGTGGCTTCGAGCGCGTCCGCGCACGCTGATTTCGACTGCTGCTGTCACGGTGGCGGCCCTCGTCGTCGGCTTCTTCGCCGTGACGTACGACGGCAAGCCGACGACCGAAGTCGACCTCAACGACGGCGGTGTCTGGGTGACCAAGCAGTCGAACCTGCTGATCGGTCACTTCAACCACTCCTCGCGCGTGCTCGACGGCGGGCTGCGGGCCGGCACGTCCGACTACGACATCCTGCAGAGCGGCACCCGGGTGCTGGTCGTCGACTCGACGGCGTCCTCCATCGCCGCCGTCGACCCCGCGCGCGTGATCATGTCCGACTCCGCCGAGCTCAAGCCGGGGGCGGCTGTCGCGATGGGTGCGGACACCGTCGCGGTGATCGAGCCGACCGGTGCGCTGTGGACGAGCCCGTTCACCGCGATCAGCGGCATCGGCGCGCAGGGCACCGAACCTGTCGCCGACGAAGGGGAGAACGCCAAGATCGCCGTCGGCGTCGACGGCACGGTCTATGCCGCCTCGGCTGCGGACGCCGTGGTCCGCTCCTACGGTCAGGGCGACGACGGCACCACGGTGCAGAAATCCTCGCGCGAGCTCCCCGGTGTCGCGGCTGACCACAAGCTTTCCGTCACGGTCGTGGGCACGACGCCCTACGTGCTGGATCACAACACGAACACGCTCTACGGCGGCGACGGCTCGCGCGTACAGGTGCCGAGCGATGCCGTGCTCCAGCAGCCCTCGGGCACCGCCGATTCGGTGACCCTCGCGACGCCGACGTCGCTCGTGCGCATCCCGACCGGCGGCGGCGATCCTCAGACGATCGACGCGGGTGGGGCGAAGGGCACGCCGGCCGAGCCCGTCTTCGTCGCCGGCTGCGCGTACGGCGCCTGGTCGGGCAGCGGTCGTTTCGTCCGGGACTGCCCGGGCGACGCCGACGACAGCGCGCGCGAGGTGCCCGGCGTCGAGTCGACGAGCGTGCTGCGCTTCCGCGTCAACCGCGATGTCGTCGTGCTCAACGACGTGTTCGGCGGCGCCGCGTGGATGGCCTCCGACTCGATGCAGCGGGTCGACAACTGGCAGGACATCACGCCTCCCGAGGGCGACGGCGACGACGAGGAGAAGACCACCGAGGAGACGGTGCAGACCACCCTCCCCGAGCGCACCGACCAGAACACCCCGCCCATCGCTCAGGACGACCAGTACGGCGTGCGGCCGGGCCGCACCACCGTGCTTCCCGTGCTCGACAACGACACGGATGCCGACGGCGACGTGCTCGTCGCATCACCGTCTTCGACTCCGGCCTTCGGCACGGTGGAGCCCATCAACAACGGTGCTGCACTGCAGTTCACGGCGCCCGAGGGTGCGACCGGTTCGACGAGCTTCCGCTACACCGTGGACGACGGACGCGGCGGCGAGGCCTCGGCGACCGTCACCGTGACGGTGCATCCGTTCGACGTCAACGCGGCACCCGTGCAGAAGCGGACCACCCCGATCACCGTCGAGTCCGGAGGCACCGCGTCGTACAACGTGCTGTCGGACTGGATCGATCCCGACGGCGATGACATCTTCCTGAAGGACGTCGCTGCGGACGGCGGCGATGAGGCCGACTTCACCCCGGACGGCCAGATCACCTATCGCGCGATCGGCGGCACGCAGGGCCGCAAGGACGTGCCGATCGTGGTGTCCGACGGCACGAACGACGGGCCCGGCATCGCCCGCTACGACATCCGGCCGCTCGGCACCACCGTTCCCGTCACCAACTCCGATCATGTCGTCACGCAGGTGGGCCGCACGGTCACGGTCTCACCGCTCACGAACGACACGAGCTCCGGCAGCGAACCGCTGCGCCTCACCCGTGTCGACGACGTCCCCGGCGCCACGATCGTTCCGGACTTCGCGAACAAGACCTTCACGTTCACGGCGGCGAACCCGGGAACGTACTACCCGCAGTACCTCGTATCGGCCGGCCCGAACTCGGTTCCGGGTCTCGTCCGCATCGACGTGCTCGCGGCATCCAACGAAGACCTCCCGCCGGTCGCGGTGCGCGACGTCGCCCTGCTGCCCGTCGGCGGGGATGTGCTCGTCAACGTTCTCTCCAACGACACGGACCCCTCCGGCGGCATCCTCGTCGTGCAGTCGGTCAGCTCGGTTCCGGGCTCCGGCGTCGCCGCCGCGGTGCTGGGCCACGAGACCGTGCGCATCAGCGATATCGGCTCGCTGAGCAAGCAGGTGCGCGTCGGCTACACGATCTCCAACGGCTCGCGCACGGCCGAGGGCGAGATCGTCGTGATCCCGGTGCCGCCGCCCGCGAAGCTGCGCCCGCCGGTCGCGAACGACGACCAGGCCGTCGTGCGCGTCGGCGACACCGTCACGATCCCGGTGCTCGCGAACGACTATCACCCCAACGGCGACACCATGCACGTCGCGCCCGACCTCGTTCCGCCGCTCGTCGACCCGGCCGACGGTGAGGCGTTCGTCTCGGAGGACAAGGTCCGCTTCCGTGCGGGCACCACCCCGAAGACCGTCTACGTCACTTACGAGGCCGTCGACTCGACGGGCCAGCGCGACGCGGGCTATGTGACGATCCAGATCCTGCCGCGCAACGACGACGCGAACTCCGCACCGAAACCCCGGGACCTCACCGCCCGCACGCTCAGCGGATCGACCGTCACCATCCCGGTGCCGCTGGACGGCATCGACCAGGACGGCGATTCGGTCGAACTGGTCGGCATCGCCGACGCCCCCAAGAAGGGGCGCATCGTGGAGACGGGGGCGAACTCGTTCACCTATGAGGCGTTCGGCGACTCCGCGGGCGTCGACCGATTCTCCTACCGGGTGCGCGACAGCCTCGGGAAGGATGCCACGGCCACCGTGCAGGTCGGCATCGCTCCGGCGGCATCCGTCAACCAGGCGCCCTACGCCGTCCGTGACGCCGTGACGATCCGGCCCGGGCGTGAGGTCGCCGTGCCCGTGCTGGCCAACGACTCCGACCCGGACGGCGACGAGTTCGGCTTCGCTGAGGACGACCCGATCACCGTGCCCGACAACGTGCCCGGATTGAAGGCGCGCATCAGCGGCAAGTACCTGCTCATCACCGCTCCGAACGAGCAGATGAACACGTCGCTGCAGTACGCGATCACCGACTCCCGCGGGGCGCGGGCATCGACGAGCGTACAGATCACCGTCGACCCCAACGTGCCCCTCGAACGCCCGATCGCGCGCGACGACCGCGTGCGCGCCGAAGACGTCAAGGACGACTCCACCGCGGATGTGGCGGTGCTCGAGAACGACGACGATCCCGACGGCACCAAGAGCGATCTCATGGTCACTCTCGGCGCCGGGGGCGAGAATGCGACCGTGACCGCCGACGGCACGGTGCGCGCGCGCGTCACCGATCAGCGACAGCTCATCACCTACACGGTCACCGACCCCGACGGTCTCACCGACTCGGCGTTCATCCGTGTGCCCGCGCTGTCCGAGCTGCCGCCGAGTCTCATCTCGACGAAGCCGGTCGAGGTGAAGAGCGGCGAAACGATCGATCTTCCGCTGGCGCAGTATGTCCGCGCCGCGGGCGGCAAGAGCGTCGTGATCACCGAGGCCGCCAAGGTATCGGCGGTGCACGCGAACGGTGCGAGCCTCATCAAGGACCAGCAGACGCTCGTCTACACCTCGGTCGACCGCTACTTCGGCTCCGACGCCCTCACGTTCGAAGTCACCGACGGCGACGGCCCCGACGACCCTGCGGGCCGTAAGGCGACGCTGACGATCCCGATCACGGTGCTCCCGCCCGACAACCAGTCGCCCACGATGCTCGGCGCGTCGATGAATGTCGCGCCCGGCGAGGATGCGACGGTCCTCGACCTCGCGGCGCTCGCGACCGATCCCGATCCCGGCGATCAAGGCAAGCTCACCTTCCGCATCAAGGGCTCCACGCCCGACGGCCTCAACGCCTCGGTCGACGGCACTCAGCTGAAGGTGTCGGCCGCGGCATCCACGAAGAAGGGCACCCGCGTCGACCTCACGGTGACGGCCGACGACGGCACCACGGCGCCGGCGGAGGCCACCATCTCGATCACCGTCACCGCGTCGACGCGGCCGCTTGCGAGCGCCAACGACGACGTCATCGCCGAGTCCAACCAGGGCTCCACCGAGTCGGTCCCGGTCCTGGACAACGACGTCAACCCGTTCCCCGACACGCCGCTGAAGATCGAGAGCGTGCAGCTGGAGACCGGTCAGGCGCAGGCCGTCGTCAAGGGCGACCGCGTCGAGGTCACGAGCGACAAGGCATTCGTCGGCACCGTGGTCGCGCGCTACCGCGTCATGGATGCCACCGGTGACCCGGACCGCGCGGTCGAGGGACGCATCCGCATCACGGTGCAGGGCAAGCCCGAAGCGCCCGGCCGCCCGGTGGTCTCGAGCATTCAGAGCCGCACGGTGGTGCTGTCGTGGACTCCGCCGAGCGACAACGGTTCGCCCATCACCGGGTACACCGTGACCTCGACGGCGAACAACTATATGAAGCAGTGCGCGTCGACGACCTGCACGCTCGACGGACTGACCAACAACGTCGAGTACAACTTCGTGGTCACGGCCAGCAACAAGGTCGGCACGTCCGACCCGTCGATGCCGTCGGAGACCGCTCGTCCCGATGTGCGCCCGGACACCCCGGCCCCGCCGACCCTGCAGTTCGGTGACCGCAGCCTCACGGTTTCATGGGTGCCGCCGCGTTCCGAAGGCTCTCCCGTCACGTCGTACACCCTGGAGATCTCACCGGCGCCGCCGTCGGGCATCGTCCAGAAGACCGGCGTGACCGGAACGTCGATCGTGTGGGACGGCCTCGAGAACGGTGCGTCGTACCAGGTGCGCGTGCGCGCCCACAACAAGGCGCCGGATCCGAGCGAGTTCAGCCCCTGGTCGGCGTCGATGGTGCCCGCCGGACCTCCGGCGGCGCCGAACGCCCCGAAGACGACGCTGCTCGACCCGGTGGGCTCCCAGGCTCAGATCCAGGTCGACTGGAACGCTCCGGACAAGAACGGCGACAACATCTCGGGTTACGAGCTCCGGGTGCTGCGCGGTGGATCCGTCGTCAAGACCGTCCCCGTGTCGGGCAGCCAGACCAGCCAGGCCGTGGTGGTCGACACGTCGACGACCGACTACACGTTCGACGTGCGCGCGCAGAACAAGGCCGGCTGGGGCGAGCGCAGCCCGCAGTCCGCACCGCGTCGCGGCGTCACCGCTCCGGCGGCGCCGACGGGTGTCGCGGCGACGGAGGGCGACAACTCCGTCGGCGTGACGTGGACGGCCGGGTCGGGCAACGGTGCGGCCGCGAACGAGATCCAGTACCAGTACTCGGTCAGCGGCAGCAACTGGAGCGGCGCGTGGGCGTCGGGCGGCACCAACGGCGCCGGCACGATCAGCGGCGCTCAAGTGGCCAACAACGGCACCTACACGATCCGCGTGCGAGCCGTCTCGACCGTCGACGGCAGCACGTACGCCAGCGGTGCGTCCAACGATTCGAACGCCGTGTCGCCGTACGGTCAGATCGGCAACCCGTCGGCGAAGGCCTCCGCATCCGACAGGAACATCACCTACACGTGGTCGTCCCCGTCGCGCAACGGCCGTGACATCTCCACCGAGGTGTACATCGACAACGCTCTCGTCAGCCGCGACGCGAGCGGTTCGATCACGCTCGGCTACGGCTACAGCGAGACGCACGGCATCGAGGTGCGCACGAGCGCCGCCGGTCAGACGACGACGGCGTCCGACTCCGCCCGCACGGTCGATGCGCCGCCGCCCCCGCAGCCTCGCGTCTGGGTCACGCGCGGCAACTTCGAGGCCGCGGGCTGTGTCAACGGTTGCTACCACTTCATCGTCAACACGCAGAACTTCGATGCCGGCAACTACCGCGTCGAGTGTTGGAACGACTCCGGCGGCGCTCACAAGTTCGGCACCACCTACGCGTTCGACCTTCCCCGTGACGGTTCGGTCGAGCTGTACTGCTACAGCGGGGCCGACGGCTACAACGTCTGGGTCGACATCCTCGGCTGGGGTGGCTCGGTCGACACGGAGAAGCAGTGGTGGCCACGAAATTGACGCACTGGAACACCCCCCCGACAGCAAGGAACGAACGAATGAGCATGACCCCCGAACAGGCGGCGTGGTTCCGCGACACCTTCACGCGCCTCGTCGACAACGTCGATCAGGCGCTGCTCGGAAAGCGCGAGGTCGTCGGCCTCGTGCTTTCCGCGATGCTCGCCGAAGGTCACGTGCTGCTCGAGGATGCCCCGGGCACCGGCAAGACGAGCCTCGCGAAGGCGATCGCGGCCTCCGTGCAGGGCACGAGCACCCGCATCCAGTTCACGCCCGACCTGCTGCCGTCGGACGTGACGGGTGTCACGATCTACGACCAGCAGAACCACCGCTTCGAGTTCCACCGTGGACCGGTCTTCTCGTCGATCGTGCTCGCCGACGAGATCAACCGCGCCTCCCCGAAGACGCAGTCCGCGCTGCTCGAGGTCATGGAGGAGTCCCGCGTGACGGTCGACGGCGTGGCTCACGAGGTGGGCCGCCCGTTCCTCGTGATCGCGACGCAGAACCCGATCGAGCAGTCGGGCACGTACAAGCTGCCCGAAGCGCAGCTCGACCGCTTCATGCTGAAGACCTCGATCGGCTACCCGACCCTCGCCGTCACCGAACGCATCCTCGCCGGAGTCGTCGACCGCAACCCCTCGGCATCCCTCAGCGCCATCATCACGACGAGCGCCGTCGCCGACATGGCCGACCTCGCCGCCACGGTGCACGTCGACCCCGTCGTGGCGCGCTATGCGGCGCAGCTCGTCGAGCACACCCGCGCGTCGGACGCGACCCGTTTGGGTGTCTCGGTGCGCGGGGCGATCTCGATGATGCGCGTCGCCAAGGTCTACGCCGCCGCGCAGGGTCGTCACTTCGTCGTGCCCGACGACGTGAAGACCCTCGCCGTGCCGGTGTGGGCGCACCGCCTCGTGCTCGATCCCGAGGCTGAGTTCTCCGGCACCACCGCCGAGAGCATCGTCCAGCGGGCGGTCTCCGCCGTGGAGGCCCCCCTGGCGCGGGCCGCCAGCTGATGTCGCCGGCACCGGACACCCTCACCCCGTCGCGTCGCGCGCGTCGGCGGGGCGGCGTCTCCGGCGTGCCTGCGGAGCCCACCGGGGCCACCATCGAGGCCACGGCCGAGACGACGACGGATGCCGCGGACGTCGACGACGCGTCGCTCGTCGCACCGCGCGCAGCGACCGCGGCGGAGCTGCGCCGCGAGCGTATCGACGTCGTGCGACGCCGGGTCGCGCGGGTGCTCCGCGCCATCCGCGATGTGGTCCAGCCGTTGGGCTGGGTGCTGATCGCGACCGCCGTGGTCGTCTGGTGGCTGGCGTTCGCGTACGGCTGGCGGGAGTTCCTCGTGGTCGCGGCCGTCGTCACGGTGACGCTGATCGTCAGTCTCGGGTTCCTCTTCGGCCGGACCACGTACGAGATCGGCCTCGACCTCACTCGCACCCGTGTCGTCGTGGGGGAGCGCGCCGTCGGTGGCCTCATGCTCGCCAACCGCACCCCCCGGACGCTTCTGCCGTCCGAGGTGATCCTCCCCGTCGGCGCCGGACGCGGCGTGTTCCAGGTGCCCCGGCTCGCGCCCGACGAGGAGCACGAGGAGGTCTTCGCGATCCCGACGACGAGACGTGGTGTGCTCTCCGTCGGGCCGGTCAGCGTCCGCCGTGGCGACCCGCTGGGGCTCTTCGAGCGCGCGAGCGATCGGCGCCAGGCGGTGGATCTGTACGTGCACCCGCAGACGACGCCGCTGGACGGCTTGTCGCTCGGCCACCTCCGCGACCTGGAGGGGCTGCCGGTGCAGCATCTCGCGCGCGACGACGTGTCTTTCCACGCGCTCCGCGAATACCAGCCCGGAGACGACCTCCGCCACGTGCACTGGAAGTCGACCGCCCGCATCGGCGAGGTGATGGTGCGTCAGTACGAGGAGACGCGCCGCTCGCACTTCGTGGTGGGGGTCTCGACCCTCCCCGACGAATACCGAGAGGCGGAGGAGTTCGAACTCGCGATCTCCGTCGCCGGCTCCGTGGGCCTGCGCGCCCTCCGCGATTCACGCATCCTCGACGCGCGCACGCAGCAGGGACCGCTCCGCTCGGTCACCGCCCGCCGCTTCCTCGACGAGCTCTCGCTGCTCGGCCACTCCCGCGCTCGCCTGGGCGGCATCGTCGCGCTCGCCGGCGGCATCGCGGCGCACGCTCCGGATGCCGCGGTCGTGGTGCTCGTCACAGGGTCGCGCACGGAGGCGGCCGAGCTCCGCCTCGCGTGCTCCCGGTTGCCGCAGGGCGTCCGTGCCCTCGCCGTCGTCGCCGACACCCGGGTGGACGCGCCCGCGCTCCAGCGCATCGGCGACGCGGATGTGGTGACCGTCGGCGCGCTCGACCAGCTCCCGCGCGCTGTTCGGAAGGTGCTGTCGTGAGCGCTCGCATTCGGATGCCGAGCCGCCGGCCGCGCTCCGCGCCGCGGCCGGCAGCGGACCGCGAGCCGCGCATCGTCGCCGTGGATCTGGCGGCCGCCGCCCTCCTGATCGTCGTGTCGATCATCGGCTTCGCGCCGACCTTCGAATCGCCGCAGTATCTCGTCGCGGGGGTGGGCGGACTCGCCCTCGGATCGGCGCTCGCGTGGGCGGGGGCCCGGTGGCGACTCGGTGTGCTGAGTCTCGCCGGCGCCACGATCGGGGCCTACGTCGTCTTCGGCGGCGCGCTCGCCCTGCCGCACACTGCGCTGCTCGGCGTCATCCCGACGCTCGACACCCTGCAGCAGCTCGCCGTCGGGACCGTCACATCGTGGAAGCAGCTGCTGACCACCGTGCCGCCGGTCGCAGCATCCGACGGCCACCTCGTCGTCCCCTTCATCCTCACCCTCGTCGGCGGCGTGCTCACCGGCTCGCTCGCCGTCCGGGCACGACACGCGGCGTGGGCACTGCTTCCCGCGCTCGCGGTGCTCGTCGCGACGATCCTGCTCGGCGTCGCGCAGCCCGCCGCCCCGCTCGTCCAGGGCATCGTCTTCGCTGTCGTCGCCACGGTGTGGCTCGCGCTGCGCCGGGCATGGGACAACGATCGCGCCGCCGTGCGCGTCGAATCCGCGGGAGTGTCGGATGCCGGAGCCGTGCGCAGCTCGCGCAGCCGCCGCCTCGTCGCCGCCGGCGTCGTCCTGGCCGTCGCCTCCGCCGCGGGAATCGCCACAGCCGCCGTCGCCACCCCGCCGCGGTACATTCTGCGCGACTTCATCGTGCCGCCATTCGACATCACCGACTACCCGAGCCCGCTGCAGTCGTTCCGCGGATTCGTGCGCGACGACGCCGACACGACTCTCTTCACCGTCAGCGGGCTGCCGAAGGACGGCCGGGTGCGCTTGGCGACCATGGACGCGTACGACGGCATCGTCTACAACGTCGCGGACGACGGCGCCGGATCCTCCAGTGCGTTCACGCCGATCCGCTCCAACATGTCGCCCACGGCGACCGGCACGGCATCCACCGTGCGCGTCGAGATCGGTGACCTCACCGGAGTGTGGGTGCCCGACGTCGGGGCGGTCCGCGACTTCACCTTCGACGGCCCGCGTGCGACCGATCTCGCCCGCACGACGCACTTCAACGACGCCACCGGCACGGCCGTCGCGCCGGCCGGGCTGGCGGCGGGCGACGCGTACACGATGCAGACGGTCATCCCCGACATCCCGAGCGACGCGGCCCTGGCCGATGTGCCGTTCGCGGCGCTGAAGATGCCGAAGCAGACCGGCATCCCGGAGAAGATCGCCGACATCGCCTCCAAGGCCACCGCGAGCGCCAGCACTCCCATCGAACGCGCCCGCGCCCTGGAGAGCTACCTGCACACGCAGGGCTTCTTCAGCCATGGGCTCGGCGACGATGTCATCTCCCTGTCCGGCCACGGCGCGAACCGCATCACCTCGCTGTTCGGCGGCGACCAGATGGTGGGTGACGACGAGCAGTACGCTGTCGCGATGGCGCTCATGGCGACGCAGCTGGGTATGCCCGCGCGCGTCGTGATGGGCTGGCACGCCGACGAGAAGCATCCGCAGGACGGGCCGACGCTCACGGCCACCGGCGGCAACCTGCACGCGTGGGTAGAGATCGCCTTCCAGGGCTACGGCTGGGTGCCGTTCGATCCCACCCCCGACGAGGACAACAAGCCGAACGACCAGTCGACCAAACCCAAGGCGAACCCGAAGCCGCAGGTGCTCCAGCCGCCGCCGCCCGCGCAGCAGCCCGCCGACCTCCCGCCGGCCATCGCCGAGAACCGCGATCAGGACGAGGAGCAGAACACCGATCTCAGTTGGCTCGGTCCCGTGCTGTTCTACGGCGGCCTCACCCTCGGCATCCTGCTGCTGCTGGCGGCGCCGTTCATCGTGATGGGCGTCATCAAGGGCGTGCGTCGTTCGCGCCGCCGCAATGCGGCGCGCACCGCGGACCGCATCTCGGGCGGTTGGGACGAACTGGTCGACTCGGCGGTGGACTTCCGTGCGCCGGTGGCGATCGGGGCGACCCGCGCCGAGAGCGCCGTCGTGGTCGGCTCGACGTTCGACGAGCCGCGCATCACGCAGCTGGCGACCCGCGCCGACGTGGATGTCTTCGGGCCGGGCGACCCGGCGCCGGAGGATGTCGAGGCGTTCTGGCGCGAGGTCGACGACATCGTCGGTCAGATCCGCGGATCGACGACGGTGTGGCAGCGACTGCGGGCCCGTCTGAGCCTGCGCTCGCTGCGCCGCAGCGGATGGTCGTGGCAGGCCGTCGGCCGGGGCGTCGCCGGGGTCGGCCGCACGGTCCTCGAGCGGTCGCGCGGCGCCATCCGCCGTGTCAGTGCGCGCGGTGCCCGCGGTGCCTCTCGTGGAACGGAGTCCTCCGATGACTGATCTGGACCTCGTCCGGCGCCCCGCGCAGCTCGGGCGACGCGTGGGTGCGTACCTGATCGACGCGGGGATCGGCATGGTCGTGCTGCTCATCGGGGTCGGTGTCTTCGCGGGGATCTCCTTCGGCACCGGCGGCGCGCTGGCTCTGCCGCTCGCGGCGGGGCTGGGGTATCTCGTCGGTCTCGGCTGGTTCGTCGTGTACACGCTGATGCAGGCGGGTGGGGGCTCGCTGGGGATGCGTGCACTCGGCCTCCGTCTCGTCCGCGATGCCCGCGATGGCAGCGCCATCGGCGGGAGTGTCGAGGCCGGCGCTTCGCCGTCCGAGCGTCTCGGCTTCGCCCGCGCACTCGGACGCAACATCGTGTGGGGGCTCGGCGGGGCGATCGTCGTCGGCTACTTCTCGCCGCTCTTCGACTCATCCCCGTGGCGCCGGGGGTGGCACGACCGCGCCGCGGGCGCCGTCATGACCGACGTCGCGGGGCGGTCGGCCGCGCCGGCCGTGGTCGCGGCGCCGGAACCCACGACCGGGACGGCACCGGCGAGCCTCGCCCCGACGGTACTGCCGCCGGCGCCGATCCTGCCGGTGGGGGAGGCGCCCGATCTGAGCGGCTGGTCGCCCGCCCGACCCTCCGCGCCGGCACGTACGACGCCGCTGGCGAGCGGTGTGATCTCCTTCGTGCCCGGTGTCAGCGACGCCGAGCTGCTCGATGAGCCCGCTCCGGCGCCCCTTCCCGGGGTGCCGACGGTGGAGGTGTCCGACGCGGTGCGCCTGACCTCCGCGCCGGTTGCCTCCGGGTCTGCCGCGACCTCGATCGCCCCGGTCGCCCCGGCCGAGAGTGCGTTGATCGAGAGCATCGACGAGACGCGCATCTCCACGGGCGAGCGTCCCTTCGCACGTCTCGTCTGGGACGACGGCACACGGCAGGCGCTGTACGGTCGCACGCTGTTCGGTCGAAACCCGGCTCCGGAGACGGGGGCGATGGTGTCGCCCGTGCGCGACGAGACGCTCTCGCTGTCGAAGACGCACTTCGAACTGATCCTCGACGACGATCGCGCCGTCTGGGTCATCGATCGTCATTCCACGAACGGTGTGGCGTTGCGCCGCGGCGAAGAGCTCACGGCGTTGGAGCCGGGAGAGCGCACCCGCGTGCGCGCCGGCGACGTTCTCGTCTTCGGCGACCGGCAGGTCATGGTCGAGGTGGCGTCGTGAGAGACGCCGCGTCGGCCGAGCCGCCGATCGTCGTGCGCGTCGGTGCGGCGACGCACACAGGCCTTCGCCGTCGCGTGAACGAAGACGCGTACCTGGCGCAGGCGCCGCTGTTCCTCGTCGCCGACGGCATGGGCGGCCACGACGCGGGAGATCTCGCCAGCGCCGCCGTCGTGGCCGAGTTCGCCCACCTCGCCGGAGGCGCGAGCCTCGGCATCGACGAGGTCCGCGCGGCGCTTCGTCGCGCGCGGGTGCGCGTCGAGGCGATCGCCAGCGACGGGCGCGCCGCGGGCACCACGCTCGCCGGCGTCGTCGTGGCGGACGTAGGCGGCCTCGGATACTGGCTGACCGTCAACGTCGGCGACTCGCGCACCTATCGGTTCGCGCAGGGCGTGCTCGAACAGATCAGCGTCGACCACTCGGTGGTGCAGGAACTGCTCGACGCGGGGGTGCTCTCCGGCGCGGATGCCGCGACCGACAGCCGGCGCAACGAGATCACCCGGGCGATCGGTGCGGGCAGCGACGGACAGGCCGATTACTGGATGGTCCCCGCCGAGCCGGGCGATCGCATCCTGGTCTGCTCCGACGGGCTCTCCGGCGAGGTCCCGGCTGACCGGTTGCGTGATGTGCTCTCCGAGGAGAGCGATCCCGAAGCCGCAGCGACGCGTCTCATCCACGAGGCGCTGCTGCACGGCGGGCGCGACAACGTCACGGCGGTGGTCGTGGATGCCGTCGCGGTCGCCGGCCACGACGACGTGTTCGACACCGCCCCCGCGGGGGCACGGCGCGCGGATGCCGACGGCGACACCCGCCCGCGCGCAGGCACGAGAGGTGACTTCTGATGGTGGGGGCGATGACGAACGTACGGATCGGATACCGACCGGCAGCCGGCGACGGTGCCTGGTGGCTCGCGGCCGACGGCGACGCGGTCGTGCTCCTGTCTCCGGCCGTGTCGACGGCGACGGCGGCGGGCGTGTGGCGCGGTCTCGGAAGCGGCGGCATCGGTGCCGTGCTGGAGGCGCTCACGAGCGCGTTCGGCACCTCGCTGACGGCGATCCCGCCGTTCGCTCTGGCGATCGCCGAGGCGGGTGGCGTGCGGGTGGCCGTCCGGGGCGACGTCGAGATCGTGGTCGAGGGGGAGAGCGCTGAGGCGGTGTCGGGCGCGGGAGTCGCGACCTGGACGGAGCGCTTCCTGCCCGGGGCGGTTCGGGCGACCGTCGCACCCGGTGCGGGGGCGCTCGCTCCGGCCGCCGACACGCCGCTGCGGTCCGGCGTGGTCCGCACCGATCTCGTCGAGCTGGAACTCGCCGCGTCGCCCGCCCCGGTTCGCGTCGAGAAAGCCGCGCCGCCCGCGGTCGCGCCGACGGATTCTGCGCAGATGGCGGATGCTGAGGAGCAACCGGCCGCTGTCGCCTCCTCGGCATCCGACATCTCCTCGGCATCCGACATCTCCTCGGCATCCGCCGCCCCCGCGGCGTCCGTGATCGATTCCGTGCCGCCGGGACTGCTCACCGGGCGGGGCGCGACGAGCCCGCCCGCGCCGATCGCGGCTCCCGAGCCCGACGAGACTCCCGAGCCGGCCGTGGCGGCGGTACCCGGCGCCGCAGAAACGACCGCGACGCCGACCGCCGACAGCTCCGCCGACACGCTGATCCCCGAGGCCACGGCCGCCGAGGATGCCGAGCCGGGGCCCGTCGACGAGTACGACCTCCTCTGGGGTGAGACGGTGGCCCGTCCTGTCTCGGCCGCCGCGATCGTCGCCGCCGACCCCGATGCCACCCCCGATGCGGAAGCAGAAGCGAAGGACGAGCCGGCAGCGGCGCCTGGCCCCGCGGCGGGGAGCGATGATCTGGGTGATCACGACGGGGCGACGATCGCCGTGGCCGAGATGCGGGTGCTGCGCGCCGAGCGGCCCGCGTTCGATTCGACCGACAGCGTGCCGGCGCGCCGACCCGCCCAGGGGCGGATCCGGCTGTCGACCGGCCGGGTCGTGGAGCTCGAGCGCCCGGTGATCATCGGGCGCCGCCCCAAATCGACGCGCACCACCGGCGCGGACCTGCCGACCCTCGTCGCCGTCGACAGCCCCGAACAGGACATCTCGCGTAGCCACGTGGAGATCCGTGCCGAAGGCGAGCACGTGCTCGTCACCGACCTCGACACCACCAACGGCACGGTGCTGCTGCGCGGCGGCAGCGAGCCGGTGCGGTTGCACCCCAACGAGCCGACGATGGTCGTCACCGGGGATGTGCTCGACCTCGGCGACGACGTCACCGTGACCTTCGAGGACCTCCCGTGAGCGCCGCCAAGCGTCCGCCCGCACCGCCGCCCGCGCTGCCCGGCTTCACGTATGTCGACGTCCTCGGCTCGGGTGGGTTCGCCGACGTCTACCTGTACGAGCAGCAGCTTCCCCGCCGCCGCGTCGCGGTGAAGGTCATGCTGCCCGACCGGATGGCGTCGGGGTCGGCCGAGCAGTTCACGGCCGAGGCGAACGTCATGGCGCTGCTGTCCACGCATCCGGCGATCGTGACGATCTACCAGGCCGGTGTCTCCGACGACGGACGCCCGTACCTGGTGATGGAGTACTGCTCCCGCCCCAACCTGCAGGTGCGCTCGCGGGCGGCGGCGTTCTCGGTGGCCGAGGCGCTGCGGGTCGGCGTGCAGGTCGCCGCTGCGGTGGAGACCGCGCACCGCGCCGGCATCCTGCACCGCGACATCAAGCCGGCCAACATCCTCGTCACGGAGTACAACCGTCCCGCGCTCACCGACTTCGGCATCGCGACCACGGCCGAGTCGGAGGAGTCGTCGGCGGGCATGTCGATCCCGTGGTCGCCGCCCGAGTCGTTCAGCGATGCGCCGGGATCGGGGGTCGCCACCGACGTCTACGCCCTCGGCGCGACGATCTACACGCTGCTCGCGGGGCGCTCGCCGTTCGAGCAGCCCGGCGGACGAAACGGCGGCGCCGACCTGATCCAGCGGATCGAGTCGCAGCCGGTGCCGCCGCTCGCGCGCGCCGACGCACCCGCGTCGCTGCAGGCGGTGCTCGAGCGGGCGATGGCCAAACGACCCGGCGACCGGTACGAATCGGCCCTCGCGTTCGCGCGGGCGCTGCAGCGCGTGCAGATCGAGCTCGCCCACTCCGTCACCCCGATCGACATCCTCGACGATGCGCCGACCGAGGATGCCGAGGACGACGCCGACGGCGAGCTCACCCGCGTCCGCGGCATCGTCAGCATCGAGCCGAACACGAATCCCGCGGCCGGACCCACCCGACGCCGCGACCGCGACAACCCCTGGGCTCCGGCGGACACGACCGGTGCGGCGACCGCGGCATCCGCACCCTCCGTGGCCCCGGCCGACACCGCCGAGCCGACCCTGCTGCGCGGCCCCGTCTCGATCGCGCCGCAGGTCGACGTGGACACGTCGTCGACCATCCGTCGCCCGGCCCGCGGAGACGCGCTGCCGGCGCACACCGTCGATCCGACCACCGCACGCGCGGCCGGCACC
>Ga0207655_1001215_pt1 | contig 24804 bp, 23 predicted proteins | sample KBSM44metaG_FD_184398 | JGI IMG/M metagenome (GOLD analysis project Ga0207655, IMG submission 184398) | Miscanthus rhizosphere microbial communities from Kellogg Biological Station, Michigan, USA - KBS M4-4 metaG (SPAdes) (version 2) | ecosystem: Host-associated > Plants > Roots > Rhizosphere >... | reverse complement strand
GCTGGATTTATCGTTTCAGCAAAGGTGTTGGAACGGATGCTATAAATTTTGGGAAAAGTTGTACAACTTTATATTTTTGTATAATCGTTGAACTTTTTTGAGCGCGTGATGACGCATCGCCATCATTTTTTGTGGCACATCGCTATTGCTGCGAAAACTGGCTGAAACACGCCATTTTGGCCGGTTGTTTTGCGCATCGACAGAACGCCCTCCGCGATCACAAGCTCGCCGCTCGCCACGGAGGGCAGCGATCTACGCCTTGAGCTCGACGTTATCCAACGCCTGATTCACCGCCAACTCCCCCAACATCACCACCTGCGCAATGCCGAGCAGCGTCTTGCGGTGCGAAACATCCAGCAACGCGGCGAAGTCGTTGAGCATGGTCGTGGCGGAACCCAGGGATTCACTGGCGTTGGCGAGCAGGGATTCGGTGTCGTAGGCCGGGTTGGCGAGGAACATCGGTCTGGATTGATCACCACTGGCCATGATCTGGCTGGCCGGGGTGAGGTAGTGATCGAGGGCGCGCTCGGCGGCTTCGTGGAGTTTGCGGGAGTCGAGGGATTCGTAGGGGGATGCGGGGTTGGATTCGGGTGGGTTGGGTGTTGGTTTGAACATGGATGAAACTCCTAACACTTTTAGTGAGGGCTTCACCCTTTCGCTACCAAACGAAGGGTGGCGGCCATGAACAGGTTGGTAGACCGGGTGTTAGGAGCCGGCGCGCCCGAAGACGCCCTGTACATGACCACCATAGACCCCGATCGCAAGCACGATCGGTGATGGTGACGCTGTACATCTAACACGCGGGCTACCAAACCCGGTCACTGGTTTTCAGTGACCCGAGAACGATAGAACCCACGGTCTAGACGTACAAGCCGGCGGATTCTGTCTTAGGTGTAGGGGATGGTGCAAGGTGTTGTAGGGCTAAGGCAGTGCAAATAACCACACTTTAAACAGTGCGCATCTAAGCCGTTTAAATTGAGGGCGTTGTCCCAACGCGCTTGGCCAGGCAAGTCTGACAAAGTCAGCGCCGGCTCATTCGTTGACAGAGCGTCAAACATAGAAAAGCAAGCCGCACGTATCACCGATCCCACCAGTTGCCCAATGCCCGGGCACGGCCCCAAAGCCATCGCCTCCGGTTCCCCCGACGTATTCTTCGACGGACTTGCGGCTGCTCGAAAAGGTGACACTTGCACTGATAGCCAAGCATTGACATCTGCGTCACGGCTTGCGATGCGGGGGTTCAGTACTTCGGCAAAGTTGTTGAACATTTCGGTGGCTGAAACCGATACCACTGGCGTGGGCTAGAAGCGATTCCATATCGTGCACGGGTTGGCGAAGAACGTTGATTCGGCGGCGTCGGGTTAAGGAGCAAAGGAAACCGTAAGGGATATCTAATAACCAAAAAAATCGAATAGATCGCAAAAAAGTCTGAACACCTGTTATTTCTGACAGTTCAAACTCCAAAAAAATAGCGCCAACTACCTTCTCCAGCAACAAACCACATAACTACCGCAGCGACACAAAGAAAGTCTAGAGAATCAACATGACATACGTAGTGACTGACGACTGTATAAACTGCAAATACACTGAGTGTGTCAAAGTTTGCCCTGTAGATTGCTTTCGCGAAGGACCCAATTTCATGGTGATAGACCCTGAATATTGCATAAACTGCGGCGAATGTGAGCCAGTGTGTCCCAGCTACGCCATCTATCCTGATGACAAGATACCTTCAGATCAGGCAATGTTATAGGGATCAACGCGGATCTCGCGAATAAATGGCCATTAATAATGAAATCGAAAAAAAACTACCTACTGCGGCTGAGTCAAATGGCAAAAAAGGTAAAATCAAATTTCTGCAGCGCTGATTACCCTCAGCTCAAACCAGTTGTCCGCTGTGCAGTTGTTGCCGACCCGCTTCCCTAACGGGAGGCAGTCCGAGGAGAGCAACGCTGTGCTCCTCGAAGTGCCCAACTGTTGAAATTCCGTATCAGACGAACACACTCCCTTATCAGCTAGTGATACCGCCGAAATCGCAATGTGCAGGGTAACCTCCATTCCAACCCTCCCGAATCTCTTTCCCTGATAAACTCCCGTCCCTTCGCCTCTTTGATTCAGACTCCCCAATGCCTCTACAACCCGCCCCACTCTCCCGCCGCTTCTCCGTCGCCCCGATGATGGATCGAACTGACCCTTCTTTTTCCTTCCGCAAATAAAGGCCAAACGCCTCGCCACCAACCCGCGTACCAGTTGCGTACCACTTCTGTTCTTCTTCCTCCTTGTCCCATCCCCTCTGCCGACTAATTTTAAGCAGCGGTTCTCGGCTCCAATTCTGGCACTGTCTATCGTCGCCTCAGGCGTGTTTCGTGAGTGTTAAACCACGCACACGAAAGGCCAGCGAATCACCCCGTCTGTGCTTCACTCCGTTTTCAGGTCGACTCCTGGGAAAAAGGTAATTTTGGTAATTTTCTTTTTAGTGGTCAAAAAACACAATAAAATCAGTAGGTTAAATGGATTAGGCAAAGGTAATAATAGGGTAATTAGAAGGTTAGAAAATTACCCTTAGTCGTAGTAATTTCACCCACCTACGAAACCCTTTAAAATCAGCCACTTGGTGAGATATTACCTCCCGCCTTACCAAATATTACCTTCAAAGGTAATACCTCAAAGCCAAGGTTTATAAGGGCTGCAGCCAGTTTTTCGCACCGTCTTACCGAAATTACCTTTTTCCCAGCCTCGAACTGAAATTGGCCAGCACAAGTGCCCTGCTATGCTTCCTGCTTTCCGAATGGAGTCGAATACATAGCCAGCGAATATTCCCTCACCGTCGTCCTCGACAAAATGTACGAAAACCAATTGGGGCTTGAAGCCGCGTTGATGGAGCTGGTGCTGTTAGTTGAGCAGCAGGGACATGAGGCCGTCGGGGAGAATGCCCGCGTGGCACTTGAGCGAATTGGTGAGAATGCGGGATTCATCAATCAAGGCTTGGCGCGACTGAGAAGTCTAGAAAAGGACTGGCTAGTGAGCCGTATTTTCAAAGGAATTGACGACAGTCAATCGTCTGACCAGATGAGCTAACGTCGGAGTTCGCCCTGACTTCGTTGCAGTCGTACAGTGACATTTCTCCGCTATCTGCAATGCCGAATTCATCCTTTCTTGCAAGGAAGCCAACGCCATCCAAGCGATTTTGCCAGGCGGTTTGGTGCTGCAATGCCCGATTATCGATGTCAGCAACGAGCCGGCCGACGGTTGGTTGCTGATTGATGTAGAGAAGTACGATTTGCCGCTGCAACCGCCGACCAACCTCAACGGCTGGAAATGGGAATGAACATGAATTACGTATTCGCGGCGCGGGATTTGCGTAATAGAGTAGCTGTCGATTCTTCAACCATTTACTCGAATAATCTGTGCGATCACCAAATCCTTGCATAGGACCTAATTTTGCCATAGCGTAACGCCATTCTTAAATGGCTGAGTGGCTTGACATGTCAAGTAATGAGAAAAAAATTCTGGCCCGCTTTAACCAATCTCAAAGTGCGTTAGTTCTGCAGCAGTCGGACCTCTCCCTTCAATCCATCTCCGATATGGTTGATTCCGGCGCGATCGATGTGAGTCCAAAGTATCAGCGCAGAGAACGTTGGGGGCTGGAAAAAAACTCAGGGCTGATAGAGTCGTTCCTTTTGAACATTCCGGTTCCACCCATCTATTTGGCAGAAGACGAGTATGGAGTTTACTCCGTTATTGATGGAAAACAGCGTGTCACCGCAATCAATAAATTCCTCCGCGGAGAGTTTGAACTAACAGATCTCGATAAATTCGTAGAGCTCGAAGGCTGCAAGTTCAAAAACCTTCCAGACTCGCTATCCAATGCATTAAAAATTAGACCTTATCTTCGGGTCGTCACACTATTGCGACAGTCAGACCCTGATCTCAAGCATGAAGTTTTCCTACGACTAAACAAAGCAGGCGTAGTACTTAACTCACAGGAGATCAGAAACGTTGCCTTCCGAGGAGAACTCAACAACATGTTATTTGACATGTCCGAAGAGTTTTACTTAAGCAATCAATTGAAGGTCACACCTCAATCAAAAATATTTCGAGAAATGATTGACGTGCAGTATGTATTGAGATTCTTCACTGTCCGCGAATATTGGAATAACTTCCCCGGAAACATGGATGTAGCGATGGACAACTACATGCAGAACTTCCACAGAATAACAAACCCCAAAGTAAAAGTTCTGGAAGCCATTTTCAAACGCTCTTTGGAGTTCTGCGAAACGGTATGGGGAGACGAAGGTTTTAAAAAGCCAGGAGGTAACAGCCGAGTACTCCAAGGCTACTACGACGTACAGATGGTTTGCTCTAGCCTCTTAACCGATGCAGAACGTGCTAACGCATTAAACAAACCAGCAAAAGTCCGTGACACGCTCGTAGACTTGCTAGATAACGACGAAGAATTTCAGGAATCAATTAGCCAGTTCACATCGAACCCGAGAAGTGTAGCCTACCGTATCAAAACATTTGTTGACGCTCTGAAGGCTATATAAATGACAGCCAAGGACGAGCTAATTAGTAGACTGGAGTACTTAAGCGCAGCGAAAGACCTGCCAGAATTAATTGATATAGGCATTGTCCAGGACACTCATAATGGCGTCGCGAATCTGCTACGAAAAGGACTAGGCATCGTAGCCTTCAACATTCTTGAAGACTTTATTAAAAAACGATCTGGCGAGGCACTTACCAGAGTATCCGCATCTGGCATTGGGTTTGGAAAACTACCTCCCAAACTGCAAGATGCGGCCATAATAGATGCACTAACTTCATTAGTGTTCAGGGCAAAAATAGAGAAGAAAGACGGTGGAGATTGGCGAAAACTTGTTCAGAGTGAAGCTTTAAAAATACATTCAACAGGAAAACCTGTTTTCGAGCTTTCAGATTTATCTCTTGCGTCTTCGAGTTCCAATGTTTCTGCTGACGAGGTTACCCAAGTATTGGGAGCCTTTGGTCTGAGCGGCGGATGGACTGCTTTGAAAAAGATCTCCGATGCGATAGGCGGTGGATTGCCTGACCTCGGACAAGCGTATAAGAACGCAGCAAGCAGACGTCATAGTTGTGCTCACGAAGCCAACTTCAACTATGATTACCTTTGGCTAGCATCAATTAAGAGTGAGATTCTTGCTATAGCCGCTTCGCTGGATATTCTCCTAGAAGCTAGATGCAGGCAAGTAGAAAACTCTCTAAATGACAACATGCAAGATCACGATATTGACAAAGCGCTAAACTATAGATTCCTGCACGAAATTTCAGGCGTGCACAAGGAGTCGAAAGCATTAGGTGGCCGCACTATAAAAAACTGGCAAACATCAGCAGAAGCCCTTAAAGTAATTCGTCCAAAACTAAAAAGGGCCGATGAATTTTTGATACTACTAGATAGTGGACGACGAATTAGCAACTGGTTCGTTAGTTAAGAGATTAAACTCTCCACACCTCCCCAATAAGTTTCCGATAAAGAACCGGTGATCAAAATTCACACGCCGAAGGGAGCAGCCCGAATGTTCCCTTCGCAATGGCTATCAGGAAAACGGCCAAGATCAGCCTATTAGTAATCACCGTAAAAAAGACCATCTACTTTCAAAAAAATAGAAGAAAGCCAGGTTTTTTTTTCCATTTCCTCCAGCAAACACTGGACTTAGAGCAATCGCCCTTCGCGTCATCCTCTTCGCAGTCTCGTGCAGTTGCGCTGCACTTTCTTTCAAAACTTTACACAACGTGAAATCGTGGCGTTCTCCACAGTCCCCATTGCCTGTGAAGGTTACAGAGGGGTTTGCAGCGCTCACGGATTTTCAAAAAAAAACACGTGAGGCCCGCTGGCGGGAAGGGGATAAGCGCTTTTTTTAGCAGATTTTTTCTTGGCTGCAGGATTTTCGTATGCGGATGATAAGCAGGCATCCAGCAAGGCGAGCTTGTATCCAGCGCTCTAACTGCCGTCAGTCGCCCAGTGCGTGTTACGGCTGACTCTCACGTTATTGGTGCTGACGAACTGAGAGACTTGCTGGAGTTAGCGGACGCAGCACTGGCGTACGCGGTGGAGTCTTTACTTGATATCGACGCTGACGAGTAGGAGGCGAAATACACGTACTTGCCCCCCCTATGCGCTTACTTGGTGTCGCGCTGAATCCAAAAGAGCGGCGCCGTTATTGGGCGATCTGGGGCAACGTCATGGCCGACGTCTAAGATGTGCCTTGAATTAGGCCGTGCCGCGAACGTAGAGCGCGTTGAGGTGGGCATGCCGCTCGATCCGGATCCGCTGCCCCCACTGCTCGATGCAACGCTGGCAGGTATGGCGGTCACAGAATTCGTATGAGCGGCATCGAGTACATCGACGGCTGCGCTTGTGCTCAGTCTTGGTAGTGTCGAGAAGGCTAACCGCCTTCACTCCAGCACTTCTTCTCAATAATTTCTAAGGCGAGAGGTAATATTTGCGACATCAGCAAGTACCACTCCTAATTTTTCCAATATTGCAAAAATCAAAAGATGGTGGATATGAGCTGTTAGAGTATGCATTTTTGTTTCTTCAATATGATAATTATTTGCATGAGTTATATCGTTGCGCAGCTTACAGATCTCTTGTAACTGTTGTGGCGTAACTCCCACCCCCTGCTGTATTGGCTCGGGCAACGACAGAAGAAAATCGGTTACACATTTTTCAGTATTATATTTCTGACCATTAAATCGTTTCAAGCCACCTTCAAAGCTTTTAATCTGCTTCGTTGTCAAACGGCCATTAGCTTTGACCCAACTCTTTGCAACTCTAGAAAACCTTACAAATAACTCTTCATCCAGATAATATTTTCTGTTGTAACAGTGCTTTTCAAGCAATCGAAAATACCCCAACAGCCTATCCTCAACATTCCCCATACTTCTATATTTAACATATTTACCTAATAAGTCGGGGAGTTCAGACTCTTGCCCGAAATATAACGCGAACGAGGACATGGGAAATGGTGCTATTCCCCAATGTTCGAATAGCGGATCTTTACCTAAAGGAAACATCGCATAAGTATCGGTTCTCTTCGGCTTTAAACTGTTGTTCACGCAGTAAAGGCTGCCTTCCCGATTATAGCCATGCACGTGATAATTCAAAGTTATAGTCTGAACAGATGGTTCTGTGCCAGTAAGGAAGGCGAGCAAGTTGTAAACCCTCGTATAAACCGCATACGGATCAACTGCATTTTCTTTCTCGCCCAACAAATAAAATAATGATGGCGGAAATGTAAACCCTACCTCATAAGATAATTGGGACTGGCGAAACTTACCATTATATTGAACCCCCACCTCTTCGGCGTCGTTTATAGGTGCGGAAAACTCGACAAGCAGATGATCCATATTTTCGCGCTTATAGCCAGCTTCAAATATTCGATCTTGCGTCGTTGTGTATCCAACCCATTCATTTACAGTTTTTGAGAAGATATCAATTGATTCAAACTCCCCGCCTTCCGGCTCGCCACCGGGGCAAAACAATACGCTTTCTACAGAGAACTCTATTTCGCGAAGACCTACCAGAGGCATATCGCTAATTGTGGAAGTTTTGGACTTTGTGCAATAAAGACCTTTTAACAAAAAAACATTTCCAAGGTCTTCACACTTTGCTTCAGTTGCATCCCACGACAGATAAAAGCCTCGCTCGGATATAACCTTGAATGTTATCGCCTCAGGAGTGAGATGAAGTGTTGCGGCATAACCCGAGTCTCCCTCGCGATAAACCACATTGAAAAAATACTCCCTATTTAGCTCCAGCTCGGTAACCGTATCAAACATGAATGCGCGCCGTTTTTTTCCCTATCGTGACGTCATGTTGTACCTAGGTTTAGAAAAAAGGCAAAGTGGCATTCAGTCCGAGCGGCTTTACATCACGATTGGCTCGACGGTCGCACGAAGTCTGGCTGCAATCGTGCGTGCAGAAGCGAACGCTGCGGCGTTCCCCGGCACCGGACTTGGCCCGTGTGTATGCGTCGCGAGCTGAGCATTAATTTCTTCGAGTACTTCCAGCGTTTCACACACAATCTGGAAGAGATTCACGTCCTCCGAACCGATCCAGTTTTTCGGCGCCAGCATAATCTGGCTGACGCTCGCCACACTTCGGCGCAAGCCTTCAATCCGCTCATGCATATCACCTCCCACCGTGGCGCTATACCGCTGCCCTACAACCACGTTCAAATCTCGGCCGGTAGCTTGGTGAAGATCGTCCACCGCAGCCAGGCTCGCGGATTCCCGACAAGAGCTTGAGCGCGCCCAGCGCCTCGAGCGTCTTCACGCCACCCACCGACTCGGTCGAGTGGTCATCAATCGTCTGCGTATGGCTCTGGAACTGTTCGCGGTTATCCAAAGCTTCAACTTCGCGCTCGATCGCCAGATCCTGGATCTTGCCATCAGTCTGACGCAGCCAGTTGCCGTCGGCATCGACGCGCTGCTGAGCGGCGCCGCTGTGCTGCCATACCTGGTCGCCCTTAGACACCTTCGGCATGCTCAGCCCGTGCGGCAAGACCGATTGAATGTAGAGCTTGTTTGGCAGGCCGTATGCGAAACACACCACCACCCGCGTACCTTCCTCGGGAAAGGCATAAATGCCCATTTCCTCGCCACCGGTGGGCAGTGGCAGCGGAACGCCAGTGAGCGGCGGTATGGCCGGATCCGGCTCGTCGTCGGCGTCGAGTACCACAATATCCACGGCGTAGCGCGGGCGGAAGTCGTCGCAGATTCCCGCGTCCGCCGGCGCATCGGCCGCAGCGGTAACCAGGGCGAAGCGCGGCAAGTGGTAACCGCCGGTGAGTTCGGGAAATTGGCGCTCTACAGCGCGGCGGATTGCGTCTTCCATCGGATGGCCATCTGGTCACTGGTGAGCGTCACGCTAGTGATGCGCTCGCCGTTGTTGATCGTCGCACCTGGTCGTAACCCGCGAAGGGCCGCGACCATCGCACTTTGGTTGCCCTGGTAGCCGTCGAACAGCTCCGTGGGGATTTGCAGTGGCGTCCGGGCGCCAAAAAAACTGTCGGCCCAGCTGCCGGCGAACACTTCGCCGTTGCCCGGTTGGTGCCAGTAAAGTCAAAAAGGCTATCCATCGCCTCGTCACTGGCGACGAGGCGGCAGAAGTACGGGGCCTTCACTCCAACGTATAACCAATCGAGATCGCGAAAGAGCAAACCAATCTGCTCGTTCACAGGAACAATGGAAGGGACGAACTTTTACTACCAAACATTTATCGTCACCGGGTCGGCTTTTCGGAAATAGACCTCTACCAGCCCTCAAACCCGTCCGCCCCCATTCCTGATAAACTCCCCCACCTCCCAGCCCCACCCAATCCAGAACCTCCAATGTCCCCTATCTCCGCCACACCCGCCCCACTCTCCCGCCGCTTCTCCGTCGCCCCGATGATGGACTGGACTGACCGTCACTGCCGTTTCTTCCTACGTCTCCTGTCGAAGAACGCCCTGCTCTACACCGAAATGGTCACCACCGGCGCACTGCTCAACGGCGATCACGAACGTTTCCTGCGTCACAACGAAGCCGAGCACCCACTGGCGCTACAGCTCGGCGGTAGTGTTCCACTGGATCTGGCCGCTTGCGCGCGCATGGCGCAGGAGCATGGTTACGACGAGGTGAACCTTAATGTTGGCTGCCCAAGCGATCGCGTGCAGAACAATATGATCGGTGCGTGCCTGATGGGGCATCCGCAGTTGGTGGCGGATTGTGTGAAGGCGATGCGCGATGCGGTGTCGATTCCGGTGACGGTGAAGCATCGGATCGGGATCAATGGGCGGGACAGTTACGCCGAGTTGTGTGATTTCGTCGGGACGGTGCGGGATGCCGGGTGTACCAGTTTTACCGTGCATGCGCGGATTGCGATTCTGGAGGGCTTGTCGCCGAAGGAGAATCGCGACATTCCGCCGTTGCGGTATGACGTGGCGGCGCAGTTGAAGGCAGATTTTCCGGAGCTGGAGATTGTGCTGAACGGCGGGATCAAGACGATGGAGGCCTGCCATGAGCATTTGCAGACCTTTGACGGTGTGATGCTTGGGCGCGAGGCTTATCACAATCCGTATTTGCTGGCGGAGGTGGATCAGCAGTTGTTCGGCAGCAGCGCGCCGGTGATCAGCCGGGCCGAGGCGCTGGCGCAGTTGCGGCCATATATTGCCGAGCATTTGCAGGCGGGCGGTGCGATGCATCACATCACGCGGCACGTGCTGGGGCTGGGCACCGGGTTCCCGGGGGCGCGTAAATTCCGTCAGTTGTTGTCGGTGGATATTCACAAGGCCAAGGATCCGCTGGCGTTGCTGGATCAGGCCGGCGAGTTGCTGCAAGGGCGTTGATGCCCTCCTTCCGTAAAATGCGCCAGGCGGGTTGATCCGCCTGGCGTGCGCATCACCCCGCCGCCGCTTCCGTCCAGTTCACCCAGCCAAACACCCACGTCGCCAGAATCAACAAGCCAAACGCGATCCGATACCAGGCGAACGCCGCATAACTGTGGTTGGCGATGAATTTGAGCAGGCCGCGCACGGCGATCATGGCGAAGATGAAGGCGATGACAAAACCGAGGGCGAACACTGGCAGGTCGCTGGCCTGGAACAGATCACGGTATTTGTAGCCGGAATACACCGCGGCGCCGACCATGGTCGGCATGGCGAGGAAAAACGAGAACTCTGTGGCGGCTTTCCGGGACAAGCCGAACAATAAACCGCCGATGATGGTCGAGCCGGAGCGGGACGTGCCGGGAATCATTGCCAGGCATTGCACGAAACCGATTTTCAACGCGTCTGACCAGCGCATGTCGTCGACGTGATCGACGCTCACCGAATGGTTGCGCTGTTCGGCCCACAACATGACGATGCCGCCCACCACCAAGGCCATGGCCACAGTGATCGGGTTAAACAGGTATTGATGGATTTTGTCAGCGAACAGCACGCCAAGAACCACCGCCGGGAGGAAGGCGATCAGCAGGTTGAGGGTGAAACGTTGTGCATTGCGCTGGGTCGGCAGGCCTTTGACGATGTCGAAGATCTTCGGTCGAAACTCCCAGACCACGGCCAGGATCGCGCCCAGCTGAATGATGATGTTGAACGCCATCGCACGTTCGCCGCCGAAGTCCAGCAGGTCGGCGACGATGATCTGGTGGCCGGTACTGGAGATCGGCAAGAACTCGGTCAGGCCTTCTACCGCGCCCAATATCAACACCTGGATAAAGGTCCAGAAATCCATTAATCCTCCGTCAGAGCGCTCTTGATGAGCGACCGGTCAACTGTATTCAGGAATTGAGTATCTGAAGTTAAACAATCGGTATAACGCGACACCCATTGCCTGATCAGGCGACGGAGAATATGTCTTATCAAAAGACACACTCAAGCCATGTTAATAAACGTCCGCCTACGAACTACACGAAAAATATTTAGGGCTATAGTAGAAAAAAGTTCGACTGGCCAATAAAGTGTGATCCAGCTCACATTGTCTCAGGATCGTCGACAGTGGCAATTGGACATGAATAAAGCCATCGCCATAGATTCAAAATAGTGGCACAATTCCACATCGCCATCATGTAACGACTAGTTCACAACCCCGAGAAAATCAACTAAAAGCTTGAAATGCTTAATTATTGTTAGAAAACTCGGGAGCCACGTCTAAAAATCGCGTGAATGTTACCAATTGTCAGTCACAGATGAGAACCGGTGCTTTAACATCCCGATGTCAGCACCTAATTCGAGTCAAAGCATGATGCTCTCAGGGAACTTGGCGACTAGAAGTCCGCGCCCGACAAACGACGTACCCGGCGTTCTCACACTGGGCCGTACCCGTGGCGTGGCCGAACATTTTAGTGCGCTGATCGCAAAGCACGTACGCACTGATATGGCACTTGAGGCCAGTTCGTACACTAGTTCCTATAACAATGAACTTTCTGGTTCGTATCGAGCCATCTTCATCGTTATCGACACTCCGCAAGCGCTGGAAGACAATCTTGCGCTGATCGAGAACCTGCGTTCCGACAACTTGAAACCGATCATTTGCGCGGTCATAACCGGTCGCGGCGCTTTCAACAAGATCAAGTACTTCCTGGCCGGTGCCGACTTCTGTATCAAACTCAATACCCTTTCCGACGAGGGCGACGAGTTGCTCGGTGAATTCTTCAACAGTGAAGAATGGCAGCGGGATATCAACCTCACGCTCGACCCGACGCGCATCTGCCTGCAGGGCGGCACCAGCCAGAAACTCGACATCTCGTTTGCCGAGATGAAGATCCTGGAAGCCTTTGCGCAGACCAGCAATCACATTCTCAGCCATGATGAAATCGCCAGCATCATGGGGCTCAATACCAATTTCTACGACCCGAGAGCGCTGGAAAAATCCATCAGCCGCTTGCGTGGAAAAATCAAGGACATGTATGGTACCAACGCGATTCAGAGCATCCGCGGCTACGGCTATCGCCTGATGCGGGGTCTGATATCGACTGCCTGACTCTCGGGCAGCCATCCTCTTTGCATAATCACGAAGGATCGTCATATGCAACCATACAGCTCAAGTTGTACTTCAAATCTACTAATAATCAAGCCATTGAATGAGCACGGCTACACCGAACCATAACAATAAACTTAACAACATAGCAGCAGAACGAGTGGAATTTATCGAGGCCATTTTGGGCCCAGACCCTGCCTGTCGGTTACTTCCAAGGAAGTCATTGCTCGCCTGCCGATTTACCTTTTCGCCCATTTTGGTGCACATTTTAGGAGAGAGACATGGAAACTAGTACAACCCTCCCAAGAAAATATTTTGTCGTCGTGACCAACAGTACAACGTCGCAACGTGAACTTGAGAGCATTCTTTCCAGCGAGCGCTTCAATTCGTTTGGCACGTCTCAGGCACAAATGTTTATTGAAGGTGCTACTTCGCCCTCTTCCGCTCCCATGCTGATGGAGTTCACTTACCCAAGGGGCACCCGGAAAAACGTTGCCCGCACGATTGAACACGACACCCAGCGCATATTGGCCACCCTCGAATCGGAATGGCTGTCCGCACAATCGGCGAAGCCGTTTCAAAGTGCAGAGAGCGACAACCGCACTGCCGCCATCGAAGACGCCGCCACCTGCAACGAAACCTGGCATCTGGACAACGATCAAGGCGCCCTGGTCAAGGAAGGCGTCGAGATCAGCCTTACCGGACTGGAAACCGCGCTGGTGCGCAAAATGCTCCATCACGAAGAACGTGTAGTCAGTCGAGATGACCTGATCCTCAGCATCGGCCGCGAGCCGGAGCAATATCGGGGCCTGGAGATGTGCCTGAGTCGCCTGCAGGACAAGTTCAAAAACGCGAGTAATGGTGAGCGATTGTTCCGTGCCGTAAGAAACCGCGGTTATTGCCTCATTCAGGAAATCGTTGCGTAAATACCGCCGATATCCGCGAACAAAACAAACAGAAAACAGTGCGATTACAAAAACAACAAGAGCACTCTGTTTGGCTTCACCTCCCCTGGTAATAATAGCTCCCTGCCTCCACCCCTCCTACAGTAACAAACACAACATAATTTATTCACCCCCCGCTCTGCGACCTTTTCTAACACCCTTGTATTTGATTATTAAAAAGTTGGCACTGTGCCATCTTGTTAGAACTCGTCAGACACCCTCTCCGGCAATAACTTAGTCTATTGATTGACGACAGTTCGGCCTATCGACGTTGTTACCTCAGGACACTCGTCCAATAACAACAACAAGCCTATCTAGCAACTCGGACTTCAACTGTCGAAACCTGAATGGACGTATTTCTGGGGATATCTCATGGAACTTTCTCTACGGATCAATCGAAATAACGGCCTCAAGGGACTTACCTTCTGGGGCCAATGGGCATTGGCGCAGGCTTTCATTGTTGCGTTGTTATTCATACTGGCTGAACGGCACACAGGCACCGTCGAGTTCTATTACCGCATGTGCGCGACACTGGCGGTATTGGCCTCGGTACCGGCGTATACGTTTAGCGGCGTGTACCGCAAGCAGGACAATTACCTGACCGGGCTTGGACGCTTGTTCATGGGCTGGTCGATGACCATGGTGGCGCTGGCCGGCATCGCGTTCGTGTGCAAGGCTGACGAAGTGTTCTCCCGCGAGGTGACGCTGAGCTGGGCGGTCTACGGCTTCCTCGGTCAGGCGTTGATGTACGCGCCACTGCATGCCTTTTCCAAGTACTACCAGCGTTCCCGCACCAGCGCGCAGAAGACACTGATCGTCGGCACTGGCGAGCTGGCACTGGGTCTGGCGAAGAAGATCAGTCAGGTGGAAAACCTGCCGCTGGTAGGTTTGGTCAGCAATGGCGCGACACCGAATCTGGATGCGGATGCGCCGCGTGTGGTCGGTGATCAGGAAGATTTGCTGGAGCTGATCAAGGATCATGACATCCGCCGGTTGTACATCACCCTGCCGCTGGCCGAGGCCGCAAAAATCGAAGCGATGTACGTCGATTTGCTCGGCGCCAACGTCGATGTGGTCTGGGTGCCGGACTTGAACAGTCTGACCCTGCTCAACCACTCGGTGAAGGTCGTGGATGGTCTGCCGGCGATCTGCCTCAACGAAAGCCCGCTGACCAGCCGCCCTACTGCTGCGCTGAGCAAGAGTCTGGTGGAAAAAGGCGTGGCGCTGCTGGCGATCATCCTGCTGAGCCCGGTGCTGCTGTTCATCGCACTGGCGGTGAAGATCAACTCGCCGGGGCCGGTGTTCTTCAAGCAGGATCGCCACGGCTGGAACGGCAAGGTGATTCAGGTCTGGAAATTCCGCTCGATGCGCGTGCACGATGACCGTGAAGTGGTTCAGGCCAGCCGTAATGACTCGCGCATTACTGCGGTCGGGCGCTTCATTCGCCGCACCTCGCTGGATGAGCTGCCGCAGTTGTTCAACGTGCTGCAGGGGCAGATGGCCTTGGTCGGCCCGCGCCCGCACGCTGTAGCGCACAACCACTACTACTCGGGGAAAATCCTCGCGTACATGGCTCGCCATCGAATCAAACCGGGCATCACCGGGCTGGCGCAAATCAGCGGCTGCCGTGGCGAGACCGACACCATCGACAAAATGCAGCGTCGGGTGGAGATGGACCTGCATTACATCAACAACTGGTCGTTGTGGCTGGATCTGAAGATCCTGGTAAAGACGCCGTTTACGTTGTTGTCGAAAGATATTTATTGATGGGCTGGTGACAAGCCAGGCAATACCGCAAGGGGACGAAAGTCCCCTTTTTTGTGGGCGGGATTTGGGCAGTGGGCCAGGCTGTTGCGAAGGTGGCAGTGCCGACGCCATCGCGGGCAAGCCCGCTCCCACACGGGATCTCGGTATGGATCGGGAAATGCGCTTTACCCCGTTCCACTGTGGGAGCGTGGCTTGCCCGCGAAAGCGGTGGGTCAGGCAGCACAGATGTTGAATGTGCCGGCGCCTTCGCGGGCAAGCCCGCTCCCACAGGGGATCTCGGCATGGATCGGGATACGTGCCTCACCACAAAACACTGTGGGAGCGTGGCTTGCCCGCGAAAGCGGTGGGTCAGGCGACAGAGATGTTGAACGTGCCGCCGCCTTCGCGAGCAAGCCCGCTCCCACAGGGTCCGGCGGCGTTCACTCAAATCGGGCACACCACAAAATCACTGTGGGAGCTTGCCTGCAAGCGATAGCGGTGGGTCAGGCAGCACAAATGTTGAATGTGCCGACGCCTTCGCGGGCAAGCCCGCTCCCACAGGTCCCGAGAAGGCCCGGGGTTTACTCGGTAATCTTCGAGAAGTTGCGGTAGAACATGTCACCCTCGCGGCTATCGGTCATCGAGTGCAGCTGGAAGCTGCGATTGAGCCTGGCGCCGCCGTCACGGGTCAGGGGGGCCCAGACCAGGTTGGCGCGGCGCATGGTCGACATGCTCATCATTTCGTCGAACGGGATCGACAGGTAGATGCCCTTGTCGAAACTACCCTCCCCGTACTCGGCACTGCCAGCCGTGGTGATCGTGGCCCAGGCGCCGAAGCGCACCCCATTGAAGAACTCGCGGGAGATGTCCAGCGTACCGCCCCAGTCGCCGGCCAGATAACGTCCGACGCTGACTGCTGCCAGCGTGTCGTACGGCAAGTCGGTGTAACCGGTGATGTGCCCTGTCCAGACCGAGTAGTCGCGCAGGCCGAAACCCTGGTCGAACTCGCGCTGGCGCACGTAGTTCAGATCCGCCCCCACCGACCAGCGCTCACCGGTCGGCCGGAACAGCACCTCACCGCCGACGCCGGCAAACATCGACTCCAGATAGCCGCCGTAGACCATGCCATACAGGTCCTTGTCCAACTGCTCGGCGTGGCTGACCTGGAACAACGGCATGGTCACTTCCGAGGTGGTCAGGTACTGACGCAAATCGGTACGCACCCGCGGCAGGCCGCTCGGCGCATCGTAGGTGAACTTGTCGAAGTTGTTCACCAGATTGGCACTGAGCAGACCGTTCCACCAGGTGTTGCGGTTGAAGCGGTACTCGGCGTCCGCGTCGGCACTGAATTGATAGAGCAAACCATCAGGCCCGCCAACGTTCTGCTTAAAGCCCAGCCCAACGCCATAATTGAAGTGCTGCGGCGCTTCGCTGTAGAGGGTTTTCTCGTTGTGCGGCATCGCCGGGTTGATCTCGGTGGTGCGGTGCAACGACTCCAGCGGTTCCTCGTTGTTGATGACTTCGCGGAAGGTCTGGCGCGGCACGCTGGTCTCTTCCAGCGGCAGGTCGTAACGCTTGTTGACCACGGTGAACCAGTTGATGTCGTCGTTCACACTGTTGTCGAGAATCCGGCTCGCGCGGCCGACAGCCTTCGACGAATGGAAGTAACGCTGCTGCTCGCCGTAGACGATCAGCTCGGAATCACGCTGGCTGATGCGCTCGACCTTGTACCCGGCATTTTGCTGCAGACGTTGCGACACGTCGGCCCAGTTGACCTGTTCCATCGGCGTGGTCGGCATCTTCGCCGGCAGCGGTTCCGGCGTCGGGTCGTAGGTCTTGGCCGGTGCCTTGCGGCTGACGAAATTGGTGTGGAAGGTGATGCCGAACATCGCCGTGTTGCCACGTTCCCACGCCGCGCTGACGTCCACCGAATCGGCCACCTTGAACACCGCACCGAAGTTGATCGGCGAGTCCTGCTTGATCACGTTGTCCTTCGGCTCGTGCTTGTAGTCGTTGCCTTCGTATTCGAGTTTCAGACTGAGTCGATCCCACGGCGTCTGATAGCTCACACCACCGAAGAACGACGGCCGACCGCGAAAGTACGAACCCGAGTTGACGTCACCGGTACCTTCGAGAGCCGGCCGGGTGTCGAAGCGATCACTGACGTAGCCCAGCGGGTTGTCGAGATCACCGCGATTACCGAGATAACCCCAGGCAATACCGGCGCTGAAATCGAAATTATCGAAGCGCTTGTTGGCGACGAAAAACTCACTGGAGAACAAGCCCGTACCACCGATGTCTCGGAAGCCCAGCGCGACTTCCGGCGCCCAGTGGCTTTCCTGCCACAGCCGGACTTTGGCGTCGACCGCCTTGTCCTTGTAGCTCTGGCTGCCGCTCAGCGCCTCGGAGCCGTACGGCCGGTTGGTGATCGCAGTGTAACGGAACGAACCTTCGAGCCAGTCCAGTGGCTGCAGCGACACGCTGTAGCGGCTGTAAGGCTCGGTGCGGTTGGCGTTGACGCTCAGCTCGCCGGCTGGAGCCATGCGCGCGGTCGGGGTCTGCAACAGACCGGTGCCGCCGAAATCATTTTGGGTAATACGCGGCTCGGCATGCACCAGACCGCACGGTAATAACAACACAGCTGCAAAACGTAACTTCAACGAACCACCTCAGCCAGCTGCGTGGCAATCAATTCGGCCAACTGCTGATTCAGTTCAGGAACAGGCGGATCCAGATCATCATTTTTCACCGGCACCAGAATCTTGCTGCCGGCCACGGGGAACTGCCCGCTCTCGCGATTCCAATGCGCAATGCCCACACGTCGCACCGCCCCATTGGGCTGAATCAGCCACAGGTAATCGGCCTCGGCATCATCCAGCGGCGTGCAGCTTTCCAGATACTCACGCGCCTCCAGCAAGGGCTGATAAGGCAGGTGGCAGGTCTCGGCAACCGCGCCCAACACTTGCACCTCGTCGACCCGTTTCGGGTAGATCAGCCGATCGCCATCGTCGAGACGAATGTTGCGCGCGAAACCGACTTCCACCGCGACCGGATCGAGGTCCGCCACCTGACGCCCGGTGACCGGCATCTGCCGCACCTGTTCGGCCAGGCGCAGCGCCAGCGCCGCGCGGCTCGGGCGGTCAAACAACGAAGCCATGCGCTGCAACACATCGAGATCAAACAACACCCCGGCCTTGAGCCCCGCCTGCTGTTCCAGCAACGACTGGCGCAGCAACACGCCGGCCAGCCAGTAACCTTCGGCATTCGGTACGGCCACGCTGATCACGTCGAGCAAGCGCCCGCCCGGTGGCAATTCCACCGGCCCTGGGTTGGCGACATCGCCGCTGACGGTGACCGCTGCCTGACTGACGCCGCTGAGCAACAGCAAACCCGCCGATAACATCCGTAGGCGCTTCACGGCAGATGCCTGCGATCAGGGGTCAGTTGCACGATGCGCACACGCATTTGCGTAGTCAGTTGCTGCTCGCTCTGCAGGATGAATCCGTCCAGCGGATCGACCCAGTAATGGTTGGTCGCGCGCAGCCCGATCGCCGGGACGTCGATACGTTCGTCGACACGCAGCACGGTGTATTCCTTGTCGAGAATTTGCAGAGTTTGCGTGGATCGGCGAGAGAACCGGCTGTTGACGATCAAGCCGACTTCCTGGCCCTTGTACAGGTCGATCCAGCGCTGACTGGTGAAACCATCGACGACTTGATGCAGGCCGCGTTTGAACGGTGCGTTGTCGGCCAGCCGCGTGCCGTCCAGGTCGCCCTCGACGCCGAGGCCGATGGTGCGCACAGCGAGGCCGTCACGCAGCAGCAACACCTGTTTGCCGGAAGCGACCCAGAACTGCAGGTCTTCCCGCTCGCGCACCAGCGCCAGCACCCCGGAGCCAGACGGCGTGGTCAGTTTGACTTGCGGGTACTTGACCTCGGCCACCTGCGCCGCACTCACGTCCAGCTCGTCCGGGCCGAGCACCGCCGACTTGAGGTTGCGCACCGAAGCGGTCATCAGCGGGTTACAGCCACACAACATCAAGGCCGCCATCAGGCAGACGCCAACTTTCAAGGTTTTCACGGTCGGCCTTATTTGCTGTTGTTACTGAATTCGCTCCAGTTCTTCGCAGCGGAAGCCCCGGTCCCGACAATCGATGCCGACGGCACCAGTTGGCTGATGAAGCGGTTCCAGCGCGTGACATTGGCCGGGCCGACGTACACCACGTCCTGTGGACGCACTTCAAAGTGCGAAGCGAGTGCCATGGCGGTCGGCGACTGGGCTTCCAGTTGATAGATCTTCGCTGGCTCGACATCGAGGTTTTCCACCCCGCGAATCACGTACACCGCGTTGCCATTGGAGGTGGTCTGGCTCAGACCGCCGACCGAACCGAGCACGTCGGAGAGGTTCATCGTCGCAGTCTTGAAACTCAGCGCACGGGGCTGATTGACCTCACCCATGACGTAGATGCGCTTGTTGTCGTTGTACGGCAGGTACAGCTGATCGCCGCCCTTGAGGAAGACGTGCTGCAACTCGGAATCCTGCTGGTTGAGCGAGTCGAGATTGAGCGGATACACCCGGCCATTGCGGGTCAGCAACAGGCCCGACAGATCGGCGTTATTGGTGTCGATGCCGGCAGTGCCGAGGGCTTCAACCACGCTCAACGGGTTGGTGGAAATCGGCTGCGGACCGGCCTTGGCCACAGCACCGGAAACCACCACTTTCTGACTGGCGAAACGCAGCACCGCGACATCCACCTGCGGCTCGGCGATGAACGCCGACAGCCGGGTTTCGATGTCCGAGCGCAGCTGTTGAATAGTCTTGCCGGCCGCCTGCACTTCCTTGATGAACGGGTAGTACAGCGTGCCATCGGAGCGCACCAGTCGACCGTTGGCGTCGATCTGCTGTTGTGCCCCCGATGGCGCGGTCAGCTCCGGGTGATCCCAGACCGTGATGTACAGCACATCGTTGCTGCCGATGCGGTATTCCGCAGGCGTTGCCAACAGTTCCGACGGTACCGTCTCACGCTTCTGCGTGGCACGGGTCATCGAGATCAGCTTGGGCGTGATCGGGATCAGCTCGACCCGACTGCTTTCGCTGGCGCCCTGGCGCGTGATGTCGCCGGTGCTCAGGTATTGGCCGGGGGAAAACATGCAACCTTGCAAAGCGATACTTGCCAACAGCAAAAGAGAAAAACTACGAGTCATAATGGCACTACGCTATTCAAGGGCGAATCTAAAAATAAAGTCACCCGACTTGCGTCGGGCGACCCTGTACTGCACTAACAAATGTTCCTGTTAGTTGTGCGTGCCGGTGGTGCCGGTAGTACCGGTGGTGCCAGTGGTACCGCCGTTGGCACTTCCGCCGCTGTTGGACGCCGCGACTGCACTGGCAACCATTGCAGTACTGGCAGCAGGCGCTGTAGAAGCCGCAACACTGCCAGATACATTGGTCACCGCAGTTAGCGGCGCTTCAGCAGCGGACGCCCAGTTGCTCAACATCGTCAACAGGGCAATCGCCATCACTTTTTTCATATCAACTCCTTTCTAACATTCGACCTGTTAAAAACCGGTCTTTGTTAGCGGTGGTAGCGTTCAAGTCCGCGAAAAGCGCGAACAAGATCCGTCGTTCTTTCACAGTCTTACCCAACTGATAAAAGTCGAACGGCAGGTTTATATCTACGGACTTGCAAAAGGCATTTCCAGCGTATTTTCCCGACGATATCTAACAGCTGACCGAAACTAACATTCAGTATTAGAACGACATCATTCGAGATAACCGCGCGGATGATTCGATTGCCAGCGCCAGGTATCGGTGACCATGTCCTGCAGACTGCGCGTGGCTTTCCAGCCGAGTTCTTTTTGCGCTTTCGAGGCGTCGGCCCAGCTCTCGGCAATGTCCCCGCTGCGCCGTGGCATCACCCGGTACGGCACCGGACGTCCACTGGCTTGTTCGAAGGCATGCAGCACTTGCATCACGCTGTAGCCGTCGCCGGTGCCGAGGTTCCAGGTATGGATGCCCGGGCGGTCGGCAATCGATTGCAAGGCTTTGAGATGGCCATCGGCGAGGTCGACAACATGGATGTAATCGCGCACCCCGGTGCCGTCGATCGTCGGGTAATCGTCGCCGAAAATCGATAACTCCTGCAGGCTGCCAACCGCGACCTGGCTGATGTAAGGCAGCAGGTTGTTGGGGATGCCGCTGGGGTCTTCGCCCATATGCCCGCTGTGATGCGCGCCGATCGGGTTGAAGTAACGCAGCAAGGCGATGCTCCAGCGCGGCTCGGCCTGACTCAGGTCGCGCAGCACGTTCTCGACGATCAGCTTGGATTGACCGTAAGGATTGGTCGGAATGCCGGTGGGGAAATCCTCGCGGATCGGCATCTGCTCAGGCTCGCCGTACACCGTGGCCGACGAACTGAACACCAGCCGGAACACCCCCGCTGCGGCCATCGACTGACACAAGGTGATGCTGCCGCCGACGTTGTTTTCGTAGTAATCCAGCGGCTTGCGCACGCTCTCGCCGACGGCCTTGAGCCCGGCAAAATGCAGCACCGCGTCGATCGCATGCTCGCGAAAAATCCGGTCCAGCAACGCCCGGTCGCAGACATCGCCGCGAATCATCAACGCGCTTTTGCCGCAGATACCTTCTATCGCGTGCAATGCCGCATCGCTGCTGTTGCAAAGATTATCCAGTACAACAACTTCATAACCTGCTTCAAGCAGCGCAAGTGTGGTGTGCGAGCCGATATAGCCGGCGCCACCCGTTACCAGAATCTTCATAGCGCGGTCCGTCATTGGATAAGTGACAAGTAGCCTGTCAAGTCCCTTTCATTGAATCTGTGGCGCACCACACAAATAAGGACGACAACAGCCTTAAACAAAATTAGTTCAACCACTGGCAATAAATATTTTTGCAGGTCAAACTGTATTGCCCGGTACTTATTAGCACCCCAAGTACACTCATCACTATCAACAGATACCGACTAAAAATAACTAATAACGCCTTAACCGACATCTCATAACATTGTCATGTTTTACCCCCTGCGCTAATTGCCATTAACAACCTGACTCAGGTATTAAAGTACTCGTTCAATAATCATTGAAACTTGTGCGCTTTGATAAGTGCGCGCACCCGTTGCCTGTGTTCCATGACTGTCCAGGATACTTTTATGATTCGTAAATGTTTGTTCCCCGCTGCCGGTTACGGCACGCGTTTCTTGCCGGCGACCAAAGCCATGCCGAAAGAGATGCTGCCGATCGTCAACAAGCCGTTGATCGAATACGCCGTTGAAGAAGCACGGGACGCCGGCCTGCAACACATGGCCATCGTCACCGGTCGGGGCAAGCGTGCGCTGGAAGACCACTTCGATATCAGCTACGAACTCGAACACCAGATCCGCGGCACCGAGAAAGAGAAATTCCTCGCTGGCACCCGCGAGCTGATCGACACCTGCACCTTTTCCTATACCCGTCAGGTGGAAATGAAGGGCCTCGGTCACGCGATTCTCAGCGGCCGTCCGTTGATCGGCGATGAACCTTTCGCCGTGGTGCTGGCCGATGACCTGTGCCTGAACCTGGAAGGTGACGGCGTGCTGTCGCAGATGATCCAGCTGTACAAGAAATTCCGCTGCTCGATTGTCGCCATCCAGGAAGTCCCGGCCGACCAGACCCACAAATACGGGGTGATCGCCGGCGAGCTGATTTCCGAGGGCATCTACCGGGTCAATAACATGGTGGAAAAACCGGCGCCGCAGGACGCGCCGTCGAACCTGGCGATCATCGGCCGCTACATCCTCACCCCGGACATTTTCGACCTGATCGCCGACACCCAACCCGGCAAGGGCGGCGAGATCCAGATCACTGACGCGCTGATGAAACAGGCGCAGAACGGTTGCGTGCTGGCTTACAAGTTCAAGGGCCTGCGCTTTGACTGCGGCGACGCCGAGGGTTACCTGCAAGCGACCAACTTCTGCTACGACAACGTCTACCTCAAGGGCCGCTGAGACGGTCCCCGCCCACTTCTCTTTTCAGGAGGCAACCCATGAACATGGCACAGCATGCAGCAGAGATTGAACGGGAGGTGGGCAACCTCGGGGCGGTGAGCTGGCTGGCACACCATCAGCCGTTGCCCAGCGCCAACGAGTCATGGCTGGGCAGTATTTTGCTGGTGGAACGCATCGGCATGTTTCCGGCGTCCGGCGACATTCGCCGAGCGCTGGCGGATCCCTACCCCCTGCTCGCCCATCTGAAACAACGGTATGCCGAGCAGGCGCTGGAAATGGACGATCGTGATGGCCTGAAGGTGATCTTCAGCGACTGGCGCTTCCGCGTACGCCTGTGCTGCAACGAGCCGGCGATCATCATCAATGTCGAGACGCGGTGTGCCACGCAACTGATGCCGCAGAAAACGACTGAGCTCCTGAGCCAGATAGATAACTTCAAATAAAAACACTCCCCCTGTAGGAGCTGCGGCACGCTGCGATCTTTTGATTTCTTTTTCAAGATCAAAAGATCGCAGCCTTCGGCAGCTCCTACAGGGGTTTCGTTGGGTCGCAACTGTCCGCGTTGATGCCACTGACGATCCAGCGATAGAAGTAATCGGCAATCACCTTCCCGCCCGTGGCCGGCTGCGGATGAATCTTGTCCGGGCCGATCATCGCCGCCGCATAGCGTTTGACGTCCGGGCCGAACGCGCATTGCAGATTGGCAAAACCCAACTGCTGCTCATGCGCCCACGGCTGCAAGACCTGTGCATACGCCGACATCGGATAGGCGCTGGAACGCGTGGTGTCCTGACGCATGATCAGGTTGATGCTCGCCGCCGGTTGGATCTCGCGGATCATCGCCACCAGGCCCTGAACGTTGTGCAGGTATTGTTCGGGTTTGACCCCGAAGCCCTGATCGTTGCCGCCGAGCATGATCAGGTAAACGTCGGCGGGGATCTTCGACACGGCGGCTTTCCACTGCACCTGCCATTGCGGGTCGCGGTGATAGAAGTCCGCCGAGGCCGCGCCCGAGGCCGCCAGTTTCGAAACACGCACGCCGTTCTGTTCGTTGCTCATCCACAGGCCAAACAAGGTCGGTGCGCCCTTCACCACTTCCAGTTTGAACGACCAGTCTGGCGCTGAAGAGAGACCTGCGAGCGGTACTTCCTGTACGCCCGCACCTTTGAGCGTCAACGGTCGCCAGTCTTCCGAGGGTGTCCAGCGGTAGCGCAGCTCACTGGCTTCGCCGTTGCCCAGATAGAGCAATTTCGCGTGGGTGACTTGGGTGTCGATGGTCGGTGTCGGGCTGGCATCGATTTGCAGCCAGGCGCCGGGCTTGCCGGTCACCGTGCGGCTGTCGGGGCTGGCTTGGCCGAGGCCGGATACTTGCCAGCCACCACCGAAGTATTTTTCGCTGCTGCGGGTGTATTTGAAATGCGTGCCGCCCAGCGCGGCGCCGTGGTTGAAACCGACGTAACCGGGACCGGCAAAACCGACCTCGCCGGCCACGCGCTGCACCAGTTTGTTCAGGTAGAAATCCTGCCCGGCGCTGTAGCTGTCGCCGATCACCGAGACCGACAAGACCTTCCCGGCCTTGCCTTCGCGCCACTGCGCAAAGCGCTCGCGGGCATCGCC
>Ga0207655_1001213_pt1 | contig 24820 bp, 22 predicted proteins | sample KBSM44metaG_FD_184398 | JGI IMG/M metagenome (GOLD analysis project Ga0207655, IMG submission 184398) | Miscanthus rhizosphere microbial communities from Kellogg Biological Station, Michigan, USA - KBS M4-4 metaG (SPAdes) (version 2) | ecosystem: Host-associated > Plants > Roots > Rhizosphere >... | reverse complement strand
GATCTCAGGAACCGGCACCACGCTTTTTTCCTGCTGTTTGCGGCTGGCGAAATCCTCGTCCTGCGGGTGCCAGCCCATCGCCTTCCAGACGATGGCGATGGCTTCGAACATGCGGCGACGGAAGATCTCGCGCTCCTGCTTTGGCATGGCCGACGGGAGGGTGAGAATTAACGTGCGCAGCTGGCGCGGCGAGGCAGGAAAGCCCAGACGCAATCGCGTGGCGACGCTGTTAATCTGCCCCAGCGCCTGCGCCAGCAGCTCGCACAGCATGTGCGTCATGAGCGTGCTGCGGCTGTACTGCGGGGAGAACACCGGCAGACGCTCGTCCTGCGGCAGGGTAAAGAGCGGCTCGCCGTCGTCGTTCATCAGGTTCATCAGCGGGAATGCGGTAGCTAAGGGTTCTCGCTGCGTTTTGCTGTTCATCTGGCTGAAGCGCCAGTCCTGTACCACCGGCGTTTCATCCCACAGGTAGCGGCGCGGGCTGGAAATGCCGCTGTTGCCTTCGGTACCCAGACGCTGCATGGCCAGCTTGCGCGCCTCATCGCCCACGCGGACGATAGACGGCCAGACAAAGGCATCTTCCCGGCCGCTTTCAACCGAGAAGTGCTGTTTGCCGAAGCGCGCCTCGGAGAACTCCAGCCGGCTGGTAAACAAGGGTTCATTGAGGAACTGCGGTTCGCTTAACGAACGCACCTGAAGCTCGGCGGTCTGTCGAAGGCCATCGTTCGCATCCCCGTGGTCTTCAATAATAACGCCGCAGGTATGGGTGTTGCCCACGTCGAGGATCAGGTCGACGGGGATCGCGGGCGTGCTGAGCGTATGGGTAACAAACTTCACTTCAGGTACGGTGAGCTGTTCTCCGAGCATGGACAGCAGGTTAAGCCAGTGCGCCTGGTACTCAAACCCGCGCATCGCCTGATGCAGCTCGCGTTCAGAGCGGTTTTCAACGCCGTCCGCATACTGGGTAAACGCTTCCCGCAGCCAGCCGTCGATCCAGGTCTGGTCGAGGAAACTGTCTACTTCATCATCACGCCAGGCCAGGGCGAAGCGGGTCCCGTTCAGAATATCGTTTTCGACTGGCGACAGGGTTGACGTGGCATGTTCGGCAATCTGGCTGTCGAGGGCGAGGGTGACGCGGTGGGTATTGCCCGCCGTATCGGGTGCATCCAGCTTGCGTATCTGGACGCGGGCCCAGTTATCCGGCCCGTCGACGAAGGTGCGCGGTGGGTTGAAGCGCAGGAACGGAACGGGGAGCCAGACGCCGTCCAGCACCGTCAGGGACTGGTGTAGCGGGATCGTCGTTTCTGGCTTAACAACCTCGGGCTGACCGCCGCCCGAAGCCGGCAGCGTGTACCGGCCATTAACCAGGTCGAAGTCGAGACGCAAAAGCGGGCCGTTTGCCGTTTTACGCACGAAACGCCCGTTGCTGGCGGTGTCCTGCGGCGTCAGGCCAAAATCAAGAAATTGCACGCCGCTGTTGGCAATAAGCGTGACGCTCTGTTTGTAGTCGCAAAGATTTACCAGCATAGGGTCAGGCACCTGCTTTCTTAAACGTCAGTGGAACGACGGTTTTTGCATCATAACGCGCGTTACATTCAGCGATATCGCTGGTGCCTGCCTTGCAGGCAATTTCAGGCATCGGATAGCGGGAGCCGTCCGTGCAGCGGGCATTACCGCGGCTTTTAATCATCAGCTCGCCGTTGCTGTGCAGCCCGGAGAAAACCTCCACGCGGCAGACAACGTTATCGCCATGAACGACACGCGCCAGGCCTTTATTATTCTGAATCTGATAGCGCATTGACGGCGGTTTACCCGTGATCGGGTCCTTAACGTCCAGGATTGCGCGCCAGGTCCCATTCAGGAAACGCGTTGAGCCTGCCTTGACCTGGCCTGCCTCCATCACCATGGCGTCTTTCGGGATCGCTGCAATCACCACGGGCGCAGGCTCTGGGGCGGGTTCTTTCGCCTTCGTTTCCACAACCTCGGCCTGATGCAGGGGTAACGTCATTGCCAGCGGCTCAACCGACTTAATCGGTTTTGGCGCAATTGCGACAGCCTCAGGGGCCGGGGTTTGCACCGGCTCTGCGGAGGGCGCCTGATTGGGCCAAAGTAACGGCACGGAAACCGCGGCGACAATCACGGCTGCGACCGGCAGCGACCAGAGCGGGAGGCGGCGTTTTTTTGCGACAATCTCCGGCGCGCGCGCGGGTTCTTCAGCCGGAGGTAAAACTGCCCTGGCAGGTTCTGGCTCATACAGCGCGTCAGGCGTAATGCGGACCACGGTTGCAGGGGCGACCAGCGGCTCATCCGCCTGTTCAAAGGTAATGACGGGGGTCGGCTCAGGCTCAGGTTCTGGAACCTCAATGGCGACCGCTTCGGGCTCCGGGATCAAGGATTCGCGCAGGCAGTCGAGGACATCGTCGCGCGCGTTTTCATTCAGGTTTACAAAGCCCCAGAAGCAAATAACCGGCTTACCCTCAACCAGAAACAGGAAGTTTTCGCCGGGAAACTGGAAAGCCTTAGACAGCAGGGAGCCGAAAAGCTGTTGCGCGGTTTTAGGCGACTGGAGGCATTTCTTGCTCAGCGAGTCGACGCTGGCGAGGGTGTTTTCCAGATAGCGCAGGGCGCGAAAACGGTCATCCTCGTCAGCCGCCTTCCAGCTGCTTACGTTACCTTCAACCGGGGAGTACCAGTCCACGCGATCGCCGCCATCGTTGACCTGCGGAATGGCAAGACAATCGACTATAGCCTGCTGCTTGCGCAGGCGCAGCGCTTCACGGATTTGCAACGCTGATTCAAAAACGGCCTGTCCGCCGCCGCCAACGGCCTGAAAATCATCCAGATTACCGCTGCGTAAAAGAGTTTTTGCCACGATTTGATCCCATATACTTCTTCACACCGTTACTTTAACGAAACGAGAATGCAAACAAACGGAGGAAGAGACGCTAAAAGCGCCGATTTCTTGCGGCATAGATCGGAGCGGTTGTGCTTGACGGATAATGGCACTTAAGGCAAATCAACCCTTGAAGGCTGGCTGTAAAACCAGCGAAAAACGCTGATTTAGAATATCCTGATAGTGTTTCGTTATTTGCCAGGTGATAACGGCTGTGCTGTTATTACTGTCCAATATAATAAAACCGATAGGGTTATAACCATGTCTACAGGGAAAACGCTGCTCGCGCTTGCGCTGAGCACTCTTTTACCGGCAAGTGCCGCATGGGCGGCGAACAATGACACCATCATCTATTGCTCTGAGGCCTCACCGGAGTCGTTTAACCCGCAGATTGCCAGTTCCGGCCCTTCGTTTGTCGCCAGTTCTCAGGTGCTGTACAACCGCCTGATCAACTTCGATCCGGTAAAAAATACCCCCGTTCCGTCCCTGGCGGAGTCATGGACGATTTCACCGGACGGTAAAACCTACACCTTCACGCTGCGTAAAGGGGTGAAGTTCAACAGTAATAATTACTTTAAGCCGACGCGCGACTTTAACGCCGATGACGTTATTTTCTCGGTGATGCGTCAGAAAGACCCTAAGCACCCGTATCACAACGTATCCCAGGGTAATTACGAATACTTCAACGACGTTGGCCTGGATAAGCTGATTCAGGACGTTAAAAAGGTCGACGATTATCACGTTCAGTTCACCCTGAGCGAGCCTAACGCGGCCTTCCTGGCGGACTGGGGGATGGATTTTGCCTCTATTCTTTCCGCTGAATATGCCGATGCGATGCTGAAAAAGGGCACGCCAGAGAACGTCGATACCTGGCCTATCGGCACCGGCCCGTACGTGCTTCAGCAGTACAAAGTCGACTCGCTGATCCGCTATGTCGCCAACCCGAACTACTGGAACGGCGCCGTTCCGACGAAGCATCTGATCTTCTCCATCACGCCGAACGTGGAAACGCGCCTCGCGAAGCTGCAAACCAACGAATGCCAGATCGTGCCTGCACCGTCGCCGGTACAGTTTGATGTGATTAAGAAAAACAAGGATCTGACGCTGCACTCGGTGGATGCCCTGAACGTAGGCTATCTGGCCTTTAATACCGAGAAAAAACCGTTCGATAACGTGCTGGTACGCCAGGCGCTCAACTATGCGACCGACAAAAAGGCCATCGTTAACGCCGTCTTTATGGGGTCCGGCACGGTGGCAAAATCACCGATTCCGCCAAATATGCTGGGCTTTAACAAAGACCTGAAGGATTACGGTTACGATCCTGAAAAAGCGAAAGCGCTGCTAAAGCAGGCGGGGCTGGAGAAGGGCGCAGAAGTGACGCTGTGGTCAATGCCCGTGCAGCGTCCGTACAACCCAAATTCTCGCCGTATCGCAGAGATGATTCAGGCCGACTGGGCGAAGGTGGGCGTGAAGGCCAAAATCGTCTCCTACGAGTGGGGCGAATATCTGTCCGGCATGCGTAAAGGCGAGCATGACGCCGCGCTGTTTGGCTGGATGTCGGATAACGGCGACCCGGATAACTTTGCGGACGTGCTGCTGGGCTGTAACAGCATCAAAACCGGATCGAACGCCGCGCGCTGGTGCGATAAGGGGTATGATGCTCTGGTTCAGAAAGCCAAACTGACCAGCAGCCCGGCCGATCGCGCGGCGCTCTACGGCCAGGCGCAGGAAATTTTCTACCAGCAGGCGCCGTGGATTGCGCTGGCAAACGGCAAGACCTTCTACGCTACCCGCAGCAACGTCACGGGCTACAGCGTAAGCCTGATGGGCAGCGATTTCTCAAAAGCGAAGCTGAACTGATTCTGTTGCCCGGTGGCGCTGCGCTTACCGGGCCTAGGGTTCCCCCTGTAGGCCGGGTAAGGCGAAGCCGCCACCCGGCAATTCACAAGGAGTGACAATGTCACATTTAAACGAAGTTACCGCCCGTGTGGATGCCGCCATCGAAGAGAGCGTGATTACCCACATGAATGAACTGCTGATCGAATTAAGCGATGACGCTGAGCTGAGCCGTGAAGATCGCTACGCGCAGCAGCAGCGTCTGCGCACCGCGATCTCACATCACGGTAAGCAGCATAAAGACGAGATGGACGCGCGTCAGGAGCATCTGACGAAGGGTGGCACCATCCTTTAAAACTGCCGTCTGGCCACCAGCCATGCCCCCACCACCAGCATCGCTGCGCCGCACACCGGGCCGACCAGCGCGCGCAGTGGAATGCCGTTGCTTCTCAACACGTCCATTACCAGACCACCAATCAGCTGGCTTGCCACCAGCACGGCGATAGTCGTCGCCGCGCCGACATTCTGGTATCCGCTGATGCTGGCAAAGACAAAAAACGACCCCAGCAGCCCCGGGATTAACGTCCACCAGCGAACCGTAGAGGCCAGCTCGCTAAATCCGGCCCCCCCCTGTTTGAACCACAGGATGCTGACAAACAGCACAATGCCCACCAGCGAATTCAGCAGCATCGCGATAAGAATGGTGGAGGAGGTCTGGGTGATACGCACCATCAGGGTGTTTTGCACCACCAGGCCAATGCCCGCCGCCACCAGAAACGCCAAGGTCAAAGACTGATTCATTAAATCGCATCCGGATCGCTGCGCTCATCAAGCTGCAGCTGCATAAAGGTTAAGTCCAGCCAGCGTCCAAACTTCGTACCCACCTGCGGCATTTGCCCCGTGGTCACAAAGCCCAGCGTGTCGTGAAGATGAATGGAGGCATGATTTTGTGATTCGATCCCGGCTACCATCACGTGTTTACCTATCCTGCGCGCTTCGATAATCAGCGCATTCATCAACGTACGCCCAATCCCCTTGCCCTGGTGGTCCGGGTGGACATAAACCGAGTGCTCAACCGTGTGGCGAAATCCGTCAAAAGCGCGCCAGTCGCCGAAGGAGGCGTAACCGGTGACGATGCCGTCTTCGTCACTCACCAGTACCGGATAGCCTGCGAGCGCCCGCGCCTCAAACCATGCGATACGGTTATCGGTATCCACCGTCTTGTCGTTCCAGATAGCGGCAGTATGCACCACCGCGTGGTTGTAGATCTCACCGATAGCGGCGCAATCTTCTTTGCAGGCATGACGGACGATCATGATTTACCCTCTGAGTGTGTTGTTCACTATAGTATTACGCGATAGCTAAGATAGTACACAACCGTGATACCAAACCGCTACGGCATAAGCCATATCTTTTTGTTATGAAAACACCGTTGAATTGCCATCCATACACTATAGTATGACGTTATGAACACTATGACAGACACGATGAATCAACGGATTAGCGCCCGAATTCGCATTGAACGCGAGTCGCGAGGATGGTCCTTGAGCGAGCTTGCCGACCGGGCCGGCGTCTCGCGGGCAATGATCCACAAGATTGAACGCGGGGACAGCAGCCCTACGGCCACGCTGCTTGCCCGCCTGTCGGGTGCGTTTGGGATCAGCATGTCGACCCTTATTGCCAGAGCAGAGATGCAGGAAGGGAAGCTGCTGCGTCTCGCCAATCAGCCCGTCTGGCGCGATCCGCAGACCCACTATCTTCGCCGCCACGTTTCACCGCGCACCGATCTGCCGATAGATCTTGTTCAGATTGAGTTACCCGGCGGCAGCGATGTTCCCATGCCGGCATCATCCTATGCCCTGGCACGCCAGCTGATCTGGCTCCAGTCCGGCCGGCTTGTGTTTCTGGAAGGGGATACGCGGCACGAGATGGAGGCAGGAGATTGTCTCGAACTGGGGCCGCCAAATGACTGCCGATTTATCAATGAAACCGATCAATCCTGCGTTTATCTGGTCGTGCGGCTTAATCAGTCTGGCTCGTAATGGTAATGCACGATGCGGAATAATAAACCAGGCTTTAATGACATTTGCACAAGAAGGCGTTCCTTATGAATCAATCTGTTTCGCAAAATCGTCGCTGGGTACTGGCTTCACGTCCGCAGGGTGCACCGGTTGCGGATAACTTCCGCCTGGAAGAGCAGCCCATCCCCGTTCCCGCGTCGGGGCAGGTTCTGCTGCGTACGATATGGCTTTCGCTGGACCCCTACATGCGCGGGCGAATGAGCGATGCGCCATCCTATTCCCCGCCGGTGGAGATCGGCGCGGTCATGGTCGGGGGCACGGTCAGTCGCGTTGAGCAGTCAAACCATCCCGATTTCAGGCCCGGTGAATGGGTATTGAGCTACAGCGGCTGGCAGGAGTACGACCTCTCTGACGGCAGCGGGCTGGTGAAGCTTGGTGAAAACACCACTCATCCATCGTGGGCGCTGGGCATATTGGGCATGCCGGGCTTTACGGCCTATATGGGGCTGTTGGATATCGGGCAGCCGAAAGCGGGCGAAACGCTGGTCGTTGCTGCTGCAACAGGGCCAGTCGGCGCAACGGTCGGGCAAATCGGTAAGATCAAAGGTTGCCGGGTCATTGGGGTTGCCGGTGGGGCAGAAAAGTGCCGCCATGCCGTCGAGGTTCTGGGATTTGACCAGTGCATCGACCATAAGGCAGATGATTTTGCCGAGCAGCTGGCGAAAGCCTGCCCGAATGGCATTGATGTCTACTACGAAAACGTGGGCGGGAAGGTCTTTGATGCCGTACTGCCCCTGTTGAATACCTCGGCACGCGTTCCGGTCTGCGGGCTGGTGAGCGGCTATAACGCCACGGCGCTGCCTGACGGGCCCGATCGCCTGCCGCTGCTGATGGGCACGATCCTGAAAAAACGTATTCGTATGCAGGGATTTATCATCGGTCAGGATTACGGTCACCGCATCCAGGAGTTCCAGGAAGAGATGGGACGCTGGGTAACCGAGGGCAAAATCCACTATCGCGAACAGGTGACGGACGGGCTGGAAAACGCGCCGCAGGCGCTGATTGGCCTTCTGGAAGGGAAAAACTTCGGTAAAGTCGTGATTCGCGTCGCGGACGATAAAAAATAAAATCAACTATGGCGGGTATTCCCGCCATATTTATTTGAGAAAGTACGATATATTGTCTTTAATTAAATCGGCTTACACATAAACGCATCATCACAGATGAGCGATCCAGACAGAAAAGATTGTCGACGTTTCTTATTTTTTTTTGCGCATTCCCAATACCAGGCATGAAGATACAGGATATATCTAACCGGCATCGATGTTTTGCATCGACGCTGATAATAACGTTTTGTTTGGTTACAGGAATTGAACATGCTTGATTTGGATCATTTAGAGAAAGCGCAAAGAATCAGTCTCACCATGCAAGTTGAGTTAAGCCTTAAAGGAGCGTTAATTACCGGCTCCCTGAAGCCGGGGGCGAGACTCATCACCAAAGAAATTGCCGATAAATTAGGCACCAGCATTACGCCGGTGCGAGAAGCGCTGCTGCGGCTGGTTTCCGCCGGGGCGTTACATGCCACGCCGGCGCAGGCTTTTCTGGTGCCCGAGGTCACGCTGGATCGCTATAAAGAAATTAACGCCATCAGAAAGCAGCTTGAGCCGATGGCCGTTGCAGCCGCGTGCGCGCAGATGTCCGAAAGCAGGCTGGACGCGCTGCGCGAGCTGTCGGACAAATTCCACGAAGCGATGCAAAAAGGGAATGTTCAGCAGGCGCTTCACGCCAATCGTATTTTTCGTTTTACCCTCTATCAGTATGCAGAAATGCCTACCCTGAGCGCATTAATTGAGCAGCTGTGGGTTCGCATCGGCCCCTGCATCAACTATCTGCATGAAGAGCTGAAGGATGTCCCGGTGAAAACGTATCACTATGCTGAGTTGCTTTCCGCCCTTGAGCGAAAAGATGTTGAAGCGAGCCAGAAGGCGATTGACCGCCTGATTGATGAAGCGGATATTCTTTTACAGCGGCAATATTTTAGCTAAGAAATTATTTAACAGCGCGGCTAATGTGTAGTGATATTTATTTTGTGAATATTTCCTGATGGCATTACGCCATCAGGAACGTTATTTCATTTTTTTACGACGGAAAAGAACAGCCGTCGGTTAATTATTACTCAAAGCGATAAGACACTGACATCCCCACGCCATAGTTGCGGCCAGGGGCGGGTTCGTAATAACGCCCGTTGGACTCGTTCACGATCACCGAGCCAACATACTCCTTGTCAAACAGGTTATCGACGCGGCCAAAGACGTCCATTCCCCAGTTGCCGTAGCTGAATTTATACCCGGTATTCAGGCCCACCACCGTGTAAGACGGTGCTTTCGCCGTGTTTTCGTCGTCCGCCATGATATCGCTCATGTAGCGCACGTCGGTGCCGGCATACCAGCCTTCTTCCGGCTGCCAGCCAAACGATGCGTAGCCCATGTTGCGGGCAATGCCCGGCATACGGTTGCCGTTACAGTCTCCATCGCTGCACACGTTGGTACGATAGGTTGCATCCAGGTAGGTCCAGGCCATCTTCAGTTTCCAGCTTTCAGCGAACTGCTGATCGAGGGAAAGCTCAACGCCCTGACGGCGCGTTTTGCCGGCGTTTTTATAGCTGGTACGCCCGCCGGAGCTGGCGTCTGTTACGATCTCATCGTCGGTGTCGGTGCGGAACAGCGCCGCGGTGAACAGGCCATTGCCGACGCGCGTTTTGCTGCCGACTTCATAGGTATTGTTGGTGGACGGCTTCAGACCGATGTTTAGCCCACCCTGATTGTCCGAACGATAGGAGAGTTCATTGATGGTCGGCGTTTCAAACCCGCGTCCGGCCGCTGCGTACAGATTCCACGCGTCGGTCACCGCATATTTCACAGAACCCGCCGGGAGCCATTTGTGATAGCTCGCCTCGCCGCTGTCGTCGCCGTTGCCTGGCGTTACGTAATGGTCGTTGGAATCAAACCACACGGAGCTGTAGCGCACCCCCGCGTCGACGGAGAGTTTTTCCGTTAGCTGCCAGCTGGTTTGCAGATACGGGTCAACGTTCCACATCAAATTACGTTCGTTGCGGCGTTTGTCACCTTTTACGCCGTATTCAGGCACGCCGTTGTTCATCACGAAGTTTTCATACCCGCGACGATCTTCGCTCAGGTTTTCGTAGTTCAGGCCGGTGGTGAAGGTCACCGGCACCAGCAGCTCGCCGCGATGCGTCCAGCGGGTATCAATGCCCTGATAATGGCGCTGCATGTCAATCACGCCGCCGGAGTGGGTTGGCTTCAGCTGAGGCTGATATGGAATTGACTGGTACTGCGTCATTTCGCGCTCGCCGGCGTACATCATCACGCTGAGATCGTCCTGCTCGCTGAGCTGGCGGTCATAGCGCAGTCCCGCCTGGGTCTGCTTGATGGTCTTACGGGTGTTGTACTGGTCGCCGCGCGGAGACTGGCGCGGGTTATTCCGCCACTCCTGATAGTCAAGGCCGCCCGGATCGTTGGCCTTCATATCCACGCTGTTAAAGATCAGCGTCAGCTTGCTGACGTCATCAATACGCACGCCGAGCTTGGCGTTAGCAAGGTTTTTACGCGCGCCGCTGTGGTCGCGGTAGCCCTTTGTGGTGAAGCGGGTAGTGGAGACCGTGTAATCCACGTCGCCCGCGTGCGTGCCGTCGCCCATCGCGCCGGTGGCTTTCATCCCGTAGCGCCAGGTGCCGTAGCTGCCGTAATAGCTGCTGGCCTCAATGGTCGGCGGCTGTTGCCCGGTCTGAGTGTTGATATTAATCACGCCGCCGGAGGCATTGCCGTAAAGGGCAGAGAAGGGCCCGCGCAGCACTTCAACGCTATCCACGCTGGTGAGATCGATGTTGGAGGTCTGGCCTTGACCGTCCGGCATGGTTGCCGGAATACCGTCCACGTACATGCGAATGCCGCGCACGCCAAAGGTTGAACGCGCACCGAAACCGCGCATGGAAAGCTGCAGATCCTGCGCATAGTTCTGACGATTCTGAATCTGCAGGCCCGGCACGCTGCCGAGGGATTCCGACAGGTTAATGCGCGGGGCGGCCTGACGCATATCGTCGCCGTTCACGACGCTGACCGCCGCAGGCGTATCCAGCTCGGAGACGGTCTGCGGCGAGGCGCTGACGATCATGGTCTGTTCTTCGGCACCCAGTGCAGCCAAAGGCGCTACGATAACGGGGACCAGCAGCAGCGGGAGAGTTGCCTTACGGGCATATATGATTTTCATGAATAAACCGGTTGTGGAATGAAAACGAACCAAATGGAACATGTGCGTGTATGTTAAAACTTTTGTAAATGTTTTGAAAACTATAACCGCACATTGCGTTAAGTAAAAACGCGCAGGGAAAGAAAAACTCCACATTCATCAGATTAATGATTACTATTCTCATTAAAACAGCGGCGACGCCATGACGTTGCCTGCCGGAAGCGATGTCAGCAGTACACCCCCCTCTTGTAAAAAGGAATTGTTATGTCTTTACGTCATCTGTACTCGCCGCGCCTGCGTGGTTCTCTGCTCTTAGGCTCTTTACTGATTGCCGGTTCGTTCCAGGTTCATGCCGCCGAAGAGATGCTGCGCAAAGCGGTAGGAAAAGGCGCGTATGAAATGGCCGTGAGTCAGCAGGAGAACGCGCTGTGGGTCGCGACGTCGCAAAGCCGTAAAACGGATAAGGGCGGCATTGTCTATCGCCTCGATCCGGTTACGCTGGAAGTGACGCAGGCTATTCATAACGATCTTAAGCCGTTTGGCGCCGCGATTGATCAAGCCACCCAGACCCTGTGGTTTGGGAACACCACCAACAGCGCGGTAACCGCTATCGATGCTAAAACCGGTGAGGTCAAAGGACGCCTGGTGCTGGATGAGCGCAAGCGTAGCGAAACGGTCAAGCCGCTGCAGCCGCGACAGCTGGTGGCGGATGACGCCACCAACACGGTGTACATCACCGGTATCGGCAAAGAGAGCGTGATCTGGGTGATTGATGGCGCAACGCTGAAGCTGAAAGACACGATCGCCAATACGGGCACATATGGCACCGGTCTGGCGCTGGACGCCCAGGCAAAACGTCTGTACACCACCAATGCCGACGGCGAACTGGTGACGATTGATACGGCAACCAACAAAATCCTGAGCCGCAAAAAACTGCAGGACGACGGGAAAGAACACTTCTACCTGAACCTGAGCCTGGATACCGCCGGTCAGCGTGCGTTTGTGACGGATTCAAAACAGCCTGAAGTGCTGGTGGTGAGCCTGAAGGATGGCAGCGTAATGGAGAAAATCGCTGCGCCTGAATCGCTGGCGGTGCTGTTTAACCCGGCGCGCAATGAGGCCTACGTGACGCATCGTGAAGCAGGGAAGGTGAGCGTGATTGATGCGAAAACCTACAAAGTGACGAAAACCTACGATACGCCGGTTTACCCGAATAGCCTGGCGCTGTCCGCAGACGGTAAAACCCTGTACGTGACGGTGAAACAGAAATCTACCCGTCAGCAGGAAGCCACCCAGCCGGATGACGTGATTCGTATCGCGCTGTAACGTTGAAATTGCCCGGCGGCGCTGCGCCTGCCGGGCCTGGAAAACCATGAGATGTAGGCCGGGTAAGGCGAAGCCGCCACCCGGCTTTATTATTAACGCGAGGTTTCTTCAACCAGCGGGCCGTCATCGCGTTCATCGTCATGATGAACCGGCGCGGTGCTGTGAATTTCGTTAACGCGTTTACGCACGCCAAACCAGCCTGCAATGAGCAGCACGGCCAGCAGCGGAATGGTCGCAACGGTGTACGTGCCGTTCGGATAATCGAACGCCATCAGCACCAGCACGCTAAAGAGGAACAGCAGGGTGAGCCACGAGGTCACCGGCGCGCCCGGCAACTTGAATTTAACGTCAGCCGCTTTACCTTCTTTAATCGCCTTACGCAGGCGCATCTGGCAAACCACGATAAAGGCCCAGGAGGCAATAATGCCCAGCGCGGCAACGTTAAGCACGATCTCAAATACCTGCGACGGAACCAGGTAGTTAAGGAACACGCCAAACACGTAGACCACCAGCGTCGCAAGAATGCCCGCGTAAGGCACCTGCTGCTTGCTCATCTTCGACATGAACTTCGGCGCAGATCCACCCATCGACATCGAGCGCAGAATACGGCCAGTGGAATACAGGCCCGAGTTCAGGCTGGAGAGCGCCGCGGTCAGCACCACGATATTCATGATGCTGCCCACGTAAGGCACGCCCAGCTTAGAGAAGAAGGTCACGAACGGGCTTTGGCCCGCCTGATAGGCGTTCCACGGCAGAAGCAGAACCAGCAGCACCACGGAACCCACATAGAACAGGCCGATACGCCAGATCACGCTGTTGATGGCTTTTGGCACCATCGTCTGCGGATCTTTACACTCCCCGGCAGCCGTACCCACCAGTTCGATAGAGGCAAAGGCAAACACCACCCCCTGAACCAGCACCAGCGCAGGCAGCAGCCCGTGCGGGAAGAAGCCGCCGTTATCGGTTATAAGGTGGAAGCCCGTGGCATTACCGTCCAGCGGCTTGCCGCTGCCGAGGAACACCGTACCCACCACGAGGAAAATCACGATGGCCAGCACTTTTACCAGCGCAAACCAGAACTCCATTTCGGCGAACCACTTCACGCCGATCATGTTCATGGTGCCAACGATCGCCAGCGCGCCGAGGGCAAATACCCATTGCGGCACATCGCCAAACGCGCCCCAGTAGTGCATGTACAGCGCAACGGCGGTGATGTCGACGATACCGGTCATCGCCCAGTTAACGAAGTACATCCAGCCCGCCACGTAGGCGGCTTTTTCACCGAGGAATTCACGGGCATAGGAGACAAAGCTGCCGCTGGACGGGCGATGCAGTACCAGCTCGCCTAACGCACGCAGAATAAAGAAAGAGAAAATCCCACACACCAGATAGACCAGTGCGAGCGCGGGGCCCGCCATCTGAAGACGTGCGCCAGCGCCTAAAAACAGACCTGTACCAATAGCGCCGCCGATGGCGATCATTTGAACCTGACGGTTGCCCATCGCCTTGTGGTAGCCCTCTTCGTGAGAGTTCAACCAGCGACGTTTCGCAGCATGATGATCGGCTGCGCTTTTATTGCTTGTTTTCATTGAGTTACCTGTTTGCCTGTCTGAACCATTAACGTGATAGTCCTGCCTGGCAGCGAGCGAACCAAACGATTGCTTCTGCCCCGACACATGCCGCCTTTCCAGTCATTCTGTGTATGGATAAGGTGAAACATGGCGTGGCATCCTACCCGCAATTCATAAGTGACGCAAAATATAACCGTGACGAAAGTGATGCTCGTCGAAGGAAATCGTGTGGTCAGAGCAGACGGGGATCGCAATGCGCTGAATCGTGGTGATATTTTAGACAAAACTGTCAATGAGATGCTGCTTTAATCATCAGGTTCGCTTAATAGTTGCAGGCTGTAATTGATGAATTCAATTCATAACGACAAGCGGAACTGCACTGTAGTGCTCATAAAAAATTATGCCTAAAGTAAAGGCATCATAAACAGAGGCATGAGGTGAATAATGCAGAGGCGACAACTAGGGCAGCAGGGTTTAACGGTATCCGCGCTGGGATTCGGATGCATGGGGCTAAGTTTTGGCTATGGCCCGGCAACCGAAAGGCAGCAGGCTATCGCGCTTATCCGTGCCGCCGTCGAACAGGGTGTGACGCTTTTTGATACCGCTGAAATCTATGGCCCGTATCTGAATGAGGACGTTGTGGGCGAGGCGCTCGCGCCGTTTCGCGATAAGGTGGTGATTGCCACCAAGTTTGGCTTCGATTGCGACAGGCCGGGTCAGGTGCTAAACAGTCGTCCGGAACATATTCGTTCATCCGTCGAAGGTTCGTTAAAACGGCTGAAAACCGACTGTATCGACCTCTATTATCAGCACCGTGTCGACCCGGATGTTCCCGTGGAGGATGTTGCGGGTACCATCGCCGATCTTATTACCGAAGGTAAAGTGAAGCATTTTGGCCTCTCAGAAGCGGGGCCTGAAACTATCCGTCGCGCGCACGCCGTCTGCCCGGTGGCAGCCTTGCAGAGTGAATATTCGTTATGGTGGCGACAGCCTGAACAGGAGATCCTGCCTTTGCTGGCTGAGCTGAATATCGGGTTTGTACCTTTCAGCCCGCTGGGCAAGGGCTTTTTGACCGGCGCCATTGATGCCAGTACGACCTTCGACAGCAGTGATTTTCGCAACATTGTGCCGCGCTTTAGCGAAGAATCACGGATGGCGAATCAGCATCTGGTTGACGTGGTGAAAGAACTGGCCGCCGGGCAGGGCGTCACGCCCGCACAAATTGCGCTGGCCTGGCTATTGTCCAAAGCGCCGTGGATTGTGCCTATCCCGGGAACCACTAAACTGCATCGGCTGGAGGAGAATCTGGGCGCAGCAAACGTGACGTTGTCACCCGAAGCGATCGGCAACATCAACCGCGCGTTGACGCAAATTGATGTTGTTGGCGACCGCTATCCGCAGCATCTTCAGGCGCGTGTCGGAAAATAGACTACCCATTACGCAGCGCCTCAACCAGTAGGGCAAAGGCCGTGGTGTGCTGGCGGCGGCTTGGGTAGTACAGGTGATAGCCGTCAAACGCCGGGCACCACGCCTCCAGCACCCGGATTAAACGTCCCTGCGCGATAGCCTCCACGACGGTGTCTTCCGGCACGTAGGCCAGCCCCAGCCCATTCTCGGCTGCGTCAATGCGCTGCGGCAGACTGTTAAGCGTGAGCTGCCCCTCAACCCGCACGCGGATCTCGCGCCCGTCGCGTTCAAACTCCCAGGCGTACAGCCCCCCGCGCGTGGGCAGGCGCATATTGATGCAGCGGTGCGCGGCCAGCTGCTCGGGCGTTTCCGGCACGCCGTGGTGCTCAAGATAGTGAGCCGAACCGACAACGGCCATGCGCATATCCGGTGCGATCCGCACGGCTATCATATCCTTCGCCACCTGTTCCCCCAGGCGAACCCCCGCGTCGAATCGACCATCCACGATATCCGTCAGGCCATTATCTACCGTTACCTCAACGTGAATGTCGGGATACTTCATCATAAAGGGTTTCAGTACCGGCCACAGGACGGCGCTCATCGCATGTTCCCCGGCGGTGATGCGGATATTCCCGGCGGGTTTGTCGCGGGTGTCGCGCAGCGCGGCCAGCTCCTGCTCAATCTCCACCAGATGCGGGCTTAAGCGCATGAAGAGCCGTTCCCCGGCCTCGGTAGGGGCAACGCTGCGGGTGGTGCGGGTCAGCAGGCGAACGTCCAGACGCGCTTCAAGGTTGCGCATCGCGTGGCTTAACGCCGATTGCGAAACGCCCAGCTGAGCGGCCGCGCGGGTGAAGCTGCGCTCGCGGGCGACAACCATAAAAGAGAGTAAATCGTTGAAATTGTCTTTAAGCATCGCGGCTTACCTCATTTATGAATTGTACTCATGGTTCCTTTCTGATTATGCAGTCTAATGCTCACGGCACCTTTGCGCTACTGTTAGCGCAACAGCCAACGAGGAGAAAAGTATGAAAATTATTCGTAGTGGTTCATTACCTTCCGTTCAGGGGCCAGAAGCCTGGTTCACCGGCACCGTGCGCATTGATGCGCCGTTCCAGGCGACGGAGCCGGCAAAAGTAGGCGGGGCCACGGTGACCTTCGAGCCGGGCGCGCGTACCGCCTGGCACACCCATCCGCTTGGGCAAACGCTGATCGTCACCCAGGGGCGCGGCTGGCTGCAGGAGTGGGGCAAAGAGGCGGAGCCGCTGAACCAGGGCGACATCGCGTGGATCCCGCCGGGCGTCAAGCACTGGCACGGCGCGTGTGCGCAAACGGCGATGACCCATATTGCCATCGCCGAAGCGGTAAACGGCAGTCCGGTTGAGTGGCTGGAGAAAGTCACCGACGCGCAGTATCAAAACGAATAGCCGTTTAGCGTTTCGATAACAAAACGAAAACGCTATGATGCGATCCGTTTTCTTCAGCATGGCCAGGCGGAACGGTGAAAATCAATATTATCGGTACCAGCGGGAGCGGAAAAAGCACGCTTGCCCGACGCATCGCGGCGGAGCTGGCGCTTCCCTACATTGAGATGGACAGGCTGTACTGGCGGCCCGACTGGCAGGGAACGCCCGATGAGGAACTGCTTGAAACGCTGGCGAATACGCTGGACGCCACGCCCGGCTGGGTGCTCGACGGCAACTACAACCGCACGCGCCTCGTGAAGTGGCGCGATGTGGATCGCGTGATATGGGTGGACTGCGGGTTTGCCCGTACGCTCTGGCAGGCGGTCACGCGTGCATTCAAACGTGCATGGCGCCATCAGGAGCTGTGGCCCGGCACGGGAAATCGCGAAAGCTTTCGTCGATCCTTTTTCAGCCGGGAGTCAATCATTATCTGGACGATCAAAACCTGGCGCAGTAATCGCGAGCGTTATGAAGCCGATATGCAAAACCCGCAGTATGCCCACATTCATTTTGTCCGCATTACCTCCCGGCAGCAGGCCGACGCGCTGATTTCATCGCTAAAATCACACCGTTAGCAGGGTTATGCATTTCTGATTTCCGGGAAACCAAATGTAAATTAATTGTTTCTCAGTGGTGAAATTCGCCTTTAATAATGACGACATGTTAAGTCAAACGAGAACGCAACATGTCCTGGCGAATCAGCATTCTTGATAAAAGCCCTGTCGCAGAAAATGAAACGGCCGCCGATGCGCTGGCGCGCACCCTGAGCCTGGCGCAGCAGGCGGAAACACTGGGCTATCATCGCTTCTGGATTGCCGAACACCACAACACCCCGCAGCTTGCCAGCCCCTCACCGGAACTGCTGATTGCCTGGATACTCGGGCAGACGAAGCGCATCCGCGTAGGATCGGGCGGCGTCATGCTGCAGCATTACAGCCCTTACAAAGTTGCTGAAAACTTCAACGTGCTGGCCGCACTGGCGCCGGGCCGCGTGGATCTGGGCGTCGGAAAAGCCCCTGGCGGCCTGCCGCTCTCAACCCGCGCGCTGCAGCACGGCCTGAACCCGCAGGAAAAGGGCAGCTTTGCCGAGCAGCTCACGCAGCTGGACGGCTGGACGCGACCTGAAAATCAAACCGATGAAGAGGCCGTGCGCGCCACGCCGCTGCCGCCGGTGCCGGCGCAGGGATTCCTGCTGGGTGCCAGCACGGAAAGCGCGCTGCTCGCGGCGTCGCTGGACTGGAACTTCGTTTTTGCGGCCCACCTGAACGGCGATCCGGAGCTTCTGCGCGAGGTGGTCACCACCTGGCGTCAGAACAGCGTTCGCGATGTGATCGTGGCGGTGCAGGCGATTATCGCGCCGACGCAGGCCGAGGCTGATGCTCTGGCGCAAAAGGTCGAGGTGTGGGGCGTGGAGCTGGCAAACGGCCAGCGCGTCACCGTCGCCAGCGAAGAGCAGGCCTACGCCTTTGCGCGTCAGGCGGGCAGCGAACCGATTCGCATCGCGCGCCGCGCGCAGTCCCTGCTGGCGGGCACCGCGGAGTCGGTGCTTGAGCAGCTCAACGCGCTCCATCAGCAGTGGGGTATAGACGAATTTATCATCGACACGCCGGTAGCGGAGGGGGCAACGCGCGTCGCGTCGCTGCGCCTGCTCGCCGAGGCGCGTCTTAACAGGGAGGTCACCGCATGAGCTTTGGCGAACAGCTGATTGCCTGGCGGCGCGAGCTGCATCAGAACCCCGAGCTGTCGGGTCAGGAAGTCGAAACCACCGCGCGCCTGCGCCAGTGGCTGACGAATGCCGGCATCACGCCACAACCTTACGACCTGTCGACCGGACTGGTGGCGGAAATTGGGACCGGCAGCAGGCTGATTGCGCTGCGCGCGGATATCGATGCCCTGCCGATTGAGGAGCGCAGCGGCGTGCAGTTTAGCTCACAGCGGCAGGGCGTAATGCACGCCTGCGGGCACGATATCCACACCAGCGTGATCCTCGGCGCGGCGCTCAAGCTCAAAGAGCGTGAGGCCTCGCTGAACGGACGGGTACGCATTCTGTTTCAGCCTGCCGAAGAGAACTTTGGCGGTGCGAAAAGCATGGTGCGGGCCGGTGCGCTACGCGACGTTAGCGCCATATTCGGTATGCATAACGAGCCGGGGCTGCCCGTGGGCGAGTTCGCCACGCGCGGTGGCCCGTTCTACGCCAACGTTGACCGATTCGTGATCCGCATTACCGGCAAGGGCGCCCACGCCGCGCGTCCACACGAAGGCAACGACGCCATCGTGCTGGCCAGCCAGCTGGTCACGGCGCTGCAGAGCGTTGCCAGCCGCAACGTCAACACGCTGGATTCGGTGGTGCTGAGCGTAACGCGCATTGCAGGCGGCAACACCTGGAACGTGCTGCCGGAAAGCGTCGAGCTGGAAGGCACGCTGCGCACCCATCGCACGGAGGTGCAGCAGAACGTGAAGGCCCGCGTCGGTGAAATCGCCGCCGGATTTGCCAGCGCCTTTAGCGCGCAGATCGACATCACCTGGTACGCCGGACCGACCGCGCTGGTCAACGACGAACGCTGGGCCGACTTCGCCAGCTCCGTCGCCAGAGAAGCCGGGTACGAAACCCGACGCGCCGAGCTGCACATGGGCGGGGAAGATTTCGCCGTCTATCTGCAGCAGATCCCCGGGGCATTTGTCAGCATCGGCAGCGCCAGCCCGTATGGTTTACATCATCCGGCATTTAATCCAGATGAAGCACTGATTGAGCCCGCTGCCCGCTATTTTGCACAGCTTGCGGAAAAAGCCCTGCAACACGTTTAATTCATAAGAGGTGAATATGTCTGCAACCCGACAGCTGCGGCTGGGGACCATTTTGCATGGTGCATCCGGAAATATGTCCGCCTGGCGTCATCCTGCGGCCACCGCGGATGCCAGTATTAATTTTACTTTCGTCAAAGAGACGGCGCTAAAAGCGGAAGAGGGCAAGCTCGATTTTTTATTCGTTGCCGACGGTCTCTATATCAACGAGAAATCGATCCCGCATTTTTTAAACCGTTTCGAACCCTTAACGGTGCTGTCCGCGCTGGCAAGTATCACCTCGCGCCTGGGACTGGTCGGCACGCTATCGACCTCCTACAGCGAGCCGTTCACCACGGCGCGCCAGTTCGCCAGCCTCGATCACCTGAGCAACGGACGCGCGGGCTGGAACGTGGTGACCTCTCCGCTGGAGGGGTCGGCGAAGAACTTTTCTCGTGAAAAGCACCCGGAGCACGCGCTGCGCTACCGGATTGCCGACGAGTATCTTGACGTGGTGAAGGGGCTTTGGGACTCCTGGGAAGGCGATGCCTTTGTGCGCAATAAGGAGAGCGGGCAATTCTTTGACCCAGCGAAACTGCATACCCTGGATCATCACGGTGATTTCTTTCAGGTCGCCGGACCGCTGAATATTGGCCGCACGCCGCAGGGTCGTCCGATTGTCTTTCAGGCGGGCGCGTCGGATGACGGGAAAAAGCTGGCGGCGAAACACGCGGATGCCATCTTTACCCATCACGAAACCTTCGATGAAGCCAAAGCGTTTTATCAGGATGTAAAACAGCAGCTGGAAGCAAACGGCCGCCGCGCGTCAGACTTACATATTTTCCAGGGCGTCAGCGTCATCGTCGGTAACGATGCCGACGATGTGGAAAACCAGTACCAAACCACCGCGGCGCTGGTGTCGATTAAGGATGCCCTGAACTACCTCGGGCGTTACTTCGAGCATCATGACTTCAGCCAGTACCCGCTCGACGAGCCGTTCCCGGATATCGGCGACTTAGGTAAAAACAGCTTCCGCAGCACCACCGATGAAATCAAGCGCAATGCCGCCGAGCGAGGCTTAACCCTGCGTCAGGTGGCGCTGGAAGCCGCATCGCCGCGCCCGCGTTTTTCCGGTACGCCGGAGGAGGTGGCTGACGGGCTGCAGGCCTGGTTTGAAGGCTATGCCGCAGACGGCTTCATCATACAGGGCGGCACGCCGGACACCTTCCCGCGCTTTGTTGAGCAGGTGGTGCCCGTTCTTCAGGCGCGCGGCCTGTTCCGCACCGAGTATCCTGGGACTACTCTGCGCGAGAGCCTGGGCCTGGACGAACCCAAAAATCAGTTCACACAACAATAAAAGAGAACACCGCTATGCAGAAAACATCGCTTATTCTGGCGCTCGCGCTGGCCTTTACCCCTGCCGTCTGGGCAGAGAATGTGAATATTAACGGTACCGGCGTGAGCATCGAGGCCAATAAAACGCCGGTCAACACCGCCAAAAACAGTGACGCGGTGGCGCAGCTGCCGAAAGACTATCGTTTTGCCGTGCCGGGGAAATTTACCGTGGCGGTGGCCGGGCTGAACCAGCCGCCGCTGACGGTGTTTTCCGATGACAACAAAACGCTGCTGGGAAGTGAAGTTGACGTTGCCCGCCTGGTGGCGGACAGCCTCGGGCTTGAATTGAACGTGGTGCCAACGTCGTGGGAAGACTGGCCGCTGGGCGTGGCGTCCGGGAAGTACGATGCGGCCATCAGCAACATCACCGTCACCAAAGAGCGTAAAGAGAAGTTCGACTTCGCGACCTATCGCAAGGATTCCCTTGGCTTCTACGTGAAGTCGACCAGCCCGATCAAGAAGCTTGAGAAGGCGGAAGACATCGCCGGGCTGCGCATTATCGTGGGCTCCGGGACCAACCAGGAAGCCATCCTGCTGGCGTGGAATGCGGAAAACCTGAAGAAGGGGCTGAAACCCTTTACGCCGGTCTACACCAAAGACGACGCGGCCCAAACGCTGGCGCTCCAGTCCGGACGCGCGGACGCCTACTTCGGCCCGAACGTGATTGGGGCATGGAAGGCGGCGCTGAACGGGAAAACCAAACTGGTCGGCAGCGTCGACGGCGGCTGGCCGAAGGCGGCGCACATTGCGGTGACGCTGAAAAAAGGCAGCGGGCTGGTTGAGCCGGTGCAAACCGCGCTGAACGGCGTGATTAAAAACGGTGACTACGACAAAGTGCTCAACCGCTGGGGGGAAGGCGTCGAGCGTATCCCGAATTCAGAAGTAAACCCGGCAGGCCTGGGCGACTAAGGAGGCGCTATGCGCGAACAATTTCGTGACGTTTCGCCGGAAGATGCCGAACTTCAGCCCATTATCGACGGGCTGTTCGGTGAGTACGCCGCGCGCTACGGGGACTACTTTTCCAAAGATGCGGAAGTAGAGCTCACCGAATGGTATCTGGCGCCGCAGGGGCTGTTTATCGTCCTGGAGCGCGACGGAAAAATTATCGCCACCGGCGCGTACAAACCCTTCGACGATCGCACCGCGGAAATCAAACGCATCTGGACGGACAAAACGCTGCGCCAGCAGGGGCTCGCGGGCCGTGTGGTGCAGGAGCTGGAGCGCAGGGCGGTGCTGGCGGGCTACAGCCAGATCTACCTCACCACGGGGTTCCGACAGCCGGAAGCGGTGCGGCTCTATCTCAGCCAGGGGTATCAGGCGCAGTTCGATCTCAACCGCGATCCGGAAGAGTACAGCCAGCCGCCCTTTGACGGTCGGCTGCGCTTCACAAAAACGCTGGTGCGCGAAGCGTACAGTAAAACCGCATGAGGAACGACGATGAGCAACGTTGAAACCATTAAGGTGGTCCCGGCACGCTACCCGCTTCGCGCCGCCGGGGCCGTGGCTGCCCTGTTTGTGCTGGCGGTCGTGATCCAGTCCGTCGCGTTTAACCCGCGATGGGAGTGGGCGGTGTTTGCCCGCTGGTTCTTTGACCCGGTGATCCTGGAGGGCGTAGGGCAAACCCTGCTGCTGACGCTGATCGGTACCGCGCTGAGCGTGGTGATTGGCGGGTTGCTGGCGCTGGCGAGGCTCTCCTCGTCCTGGCTGCTGAGCAGCCTGGCGTGGGGCTACATCTGGCTGTTTCGCTCGCTGCCGCTGATCGTGGTGCTGATCATCCTCTACAACTTCTCGTACCTGTACGACACGCTCTCCCTGGGCGTGCCGTTTACCGGCATCACCTGGGGCAGCTTCGACACCATCAACGTGCTGGGGCAGTTCTCTACCGCCGTGGTGGGGCTGACGCTGGTGCAGAGCGCCTATACCGCCGAGATCATCCGCGGGGGCTTCCTCGGGGTGGATCACGGCCAGTATGAAGCGGCCGCCGCGCTGGGCCTGCCGGCCTGGCGCCGCACGCTGCGCATCATTCTGCCTCAGGCGCTGCGCACGATTTTGCCATCCGGCTTCAATGAGATCATCAGCCTCGCGAAGGGGACGGCGATGGTGTACGTCCTGGCGATGCCGGAGCTGTTCTACACCATCCAGATGATCTACAACCGCACCCAAGAGGTGATCCCGCTGCTGATGGTCGGCGCCGTCTGGTATCTGGTGATTACTACCGTGTTGTCCGCGATTCAGCACGTTGTAGAGCGCGGACTCGCCCGCAGCGAACGCCGATCTGCCGTTAACCAGAGCCGGGCCACCAGCCGCGCCCGCTCCGTGACCACCACGCAAACGCAGGAGCCCGTCCATGCAAGCCTCTCCTGAAGGACATATTTCCATTACCGGCGTCAGCAAGTTTTTTGGCCGCCACAAGGCGCTCGATAACGTCTCGCTGGAAATACCGCCCGGCTCCGTGACGGTGATCCTCGGCCCGTCCGGTTCCGGCAAATCAACCCTGCTGCGCACCATTAACCACCTGGAGCGCGTCGACGAAGGGTTTATTCAGATCGACGGGGACTACATTGGCTATCGACGCCAGGGCGACAGGCTCTACGAGTTAAAAGAGAAGGAGATCCTCAGGCAGCGCGTCAACGTGGGCTACGTGTTCCAGAACTTCAATCTCTTCCCGCACCTGACGGTGCTGGAAAACCTGATTGAGGCACCCATTGCGCACAAGAAGTTCAGTAAAAAAGAGGCGGTTGAAAACGCCTACGGCCTGCTGGACGTGGTCGGGCTGCGGGATAAAGCCGATGCCTGGTCACGGCATCTTTCCGGCGGCCAACAGCAGCGGATCGCCATTGCCCGCGCGCTGGCGCTGCGCCCCCGCGTGATGCTGTTTGATGAACCCACCTCGGCGCTCGACCCCGAGCTGGTCGGCGAAGTGCTGGACGTGATCAAAAAGCTCGCCCGTTCCGGCACCACGCTGGTGGTGGTCACCCATGAGATCGGCTTTGCCCGCGAGGTGGCGGATCAGGTGGTGTTTATGGTCGACGGAAAAATCGTTGAGCAGGGGAGCAGCGACGAGGTCTTAAACCGCCCGTCGCACCCGCGAACGCGACAGTTCCTCTCTAAAGTGCTGTAAGGAGCGCAGATGAAATATGGACTTCTGGCAGGGCTAATCTTCACCACCGCAAGCCACGCCGGCATTGATGTGAAGGCCAATGAACAGCCGCTGCCGGTCACGCGCGATCCTCAGGCGGTGGAGAAGATCCCCGCAAATTACAAATTCGTTGAGCCGGGTACGCTGACGGTCGCTGTTTCGGCCCTCAACTCTCCGCCGCTGGCGCTGCTGGCCAGCGATAACCGTACGCGCATCGGCAGCGATCCGGATATCGCGCGCCTGCTGGCGGGCAGCCTGGGGCTGAAGCTAAAGCTGGTGCCGACGGCATGGGAAGACTGGCCGCTGGGGATTGCCTCCGGCCGCTATGACGTGGCGCTGGTGAACATTGCGGTGACCGAACAGCGCAAAGAGAAGTTTGATTTTGCCACCTACCGCGTCGATTCCCTGGCCTTCTCGGTGAAGTCCACCAGCGATGTTCAGTCGATCAAAAGCGCGGAGGATCTGGCGGGTAAAAAGGTGATTGTTGGCTCCGGCACCAATCAGGAACGTATTCTGCTGGGCTGGAACGAGGAGAACAAAAAGGCGGGGCGTGAACCCGCGCTGCCGGTCTATCTGACCGACGACGCCTCGGGCAACCTCTATATTCAGTCCGGCAGGGCGGACGTGTTCTTTGGGCCGCAGTCGGTGTCGGCCTATAAGGCGGCGCTGACCGGCAAAACGCGCGTGGTGGGGCTAGGCCCGAAAAAAGCCTATGTCGCAAC